>OHVS01000288.1_pt1 | contig 26599 bp, 27 predicted proteins | sample 1579531 | NCBI WGS metagenome assembly OHVS01 (sample SAMEA3882531, study PRJEB24775) | human gut metagenome | biome: human-associated habitat; feature: intestine environment; material: feces | place: Netherlands | collected 2009/2010
ATTTTTTATGCGGATATTATTTTAATTCTTAATCAGAATTAAACTTCTGCAATAACCTCAACTTCAACAAGGACATCCTTTGGAAGCTGTTTTACTGCAACACAGCTTCTTGCCGGCTTTGATGTGAAATACTTGCCGTAAACCTCATTGAAAGCACCGAAATCTTCCATATTTTTTAAGAAACAAACTGTCTTAACAGCCTTTTCAAGTGAACTGCCTGAAGCCTCAAGAACATTTTTAAGGTTTGTGCAAACCTGTTCTGTCTGAGCCTCAATTGTTGCAGCCTCAACATTGCCTGTTGCAGGGTTAATTGCAATCTGACCCGATGTAAAAACAAGACCGTTTACCTTTACAGCCTGTGAATACGGACCGATAGCATCGGGAGCATTTTTAGTATAAACCTTTTCCATTATAATGACCTCCTGTCAATATATTAAAAATTACTGATTAAACAAGCTTAAAGCCTGCGTCAACAAGTGCGTCGTGAATTTCTTTAATCTGAGCAAAATCTCTTGTTTCAAGAACAACACGGAGGTAACAACCGTTTACATCCGTACCCTCTCCGCCTCTTTCGTGGTGGATAGAAATTACATTTGCACCCTTTTCTGCAATGATATTTGAAACGGCAACAAGCTGACCGGGCTTATCCTGAAGTTCAACGCAAACAGTCTGCTGTCTGCCTGTCATAAGAAGTCCACGCTTGATAACTCTTGAAAGGATTGTAACATCAATGTTACCGCCTGATACAACGCAAACAACCTTCTTACCCTTAACAGGGAGCTTGTTGAACATTACAGCAGCCAAAGGAGCTGCGCCTGCGCCCTCGGCAATCATCTTCTGCGACTCAATAAGCTTGAGAATTGCAGATGAGATTTCGTCATCGCTTACCGTTACGATATCGTCAACATACTTCTTCACATATTCAAATGTATGCTCACCCGGTTCTTTAACCTGAATACCGTCGGCAATTGTAGAAACGCTGTCAAGATGAACAGGCTCGCCGTTCTTGATTGACTCAACCATTGAAGGAGCGCCCTCAGCCTGAACACCGTAAACCTTAATGTTAGGATTAAGGCTCTTGATTGCACAGGCAACACCCGAAATAAGTCCGCCGCCGCCGATTGCACATACAACAGCGTCAACATCGGGCATTTCGTTCATAATTTCGATACCGATTGTACCCTGACCTGCAATTACATTTTCATCGTCAAACGGGTGGATAAATGTATAGTTCTTTTCATCACGAAGTCTTAAAGCCTCGTTATAAGCATCATCATAAACACCGGGAACCATACAAACCTCGGCTCCGTAGTTCTTAGTAGCCTCAACCTTTGAAATAGGTGCACCGTCAGGAAGACAGATGAGCGACTTGATTCCGTACTTTGTAGCGGCAAGTGCAACACCCTGAGCGTGGTTGCCAGCAGAACAGGCAATAACACCTCTTGCCTTTTCTTCTTCGGTAAGCTGAGAAATCTTGTAACCTGAACCTCTTACCTTGAATGAACCTGTAATCTGAAGATTTTCGGGTTTGAGATAAATATCACAATCATCACAAATACCCCTTGCCTGAACGATATTAGTCTGTCTGATAACATCCTTCAAAACATATGATGCGTGATAGATTTTGTCTAATGTAAGCATACCAATTACTTCCTTTTCTATATGTATCCATTGCTTATTTTAATACAACAAGGCTTTAAAATCAAGTTTTTTTGGAATAAACAAAGGGAATTTTTGCAGGATTTTTTAAAGTCTTATTCATAATTCGCAAACAGAATAAAAATAATAATAACGAACAAATAAAAACACCTGCTTACAGGTGTAAACAGGCGTTTCTATGAAATTATGAAATTGGTATTAACTAATTGAATACTTACAGCCTAAGTTAAGCAAGTGATGCGCCAAGCTCTTTGCAAGCCTCAAGGGCATCGTCATCGGGAGCATCGTTACAGATAACGCTTTCGCAAACAAGGTTTGCACCGTCACCCTTACAGGTGTCCTCCCAGTTTCTCATCCATTCGCCGTCACCCCAGCCGTATGAACCGAAGAGGGCAATGCTTTTGCCGTTTAATGCACCTTCACATTCATTGAAAACAGGCTCAAACTCGCTGTCCTCAAGAACCTCCGCCCCCATTGCGGGACAGCCGAATGCAATGCCGTCAAAATCGGTAACCGATGAAGAATCAAAATCGTTTACATTTGCAAGAGTAACTTCTGCGCCAGCGGACTTTGCACCCTCGGCAACGGCTTCTGCCATCTGCTCTGTGTTGCCTGTACCGCTCCAGAATACTACTGCTACTTTACTCATATTTCTGTACTCACCTTTCAGTTTAATAGTTAATTGCACCTTAAATCAGTTACACGCAACCGTCAGCTTTTGGATAGGTGTGCCTTGTAACCACTTAGAGTAATAGATGTCAGAACATTTTTTGAATTTGGCAAATTCTTTGACTGCTTTTTCTTCATTACCGTAAACCTTCCAGCAGCCTGAACATTTACAGCAATTTCCTTTATGAAGAATAAAGCCGCGGACATCTTCGGGAGGATAACCGAGGAACAATCCGATTTCGTGCGGGAACTCAGTTGAGTCTTTAAGACGGTGGCGAAGCTCCCTTATACAGCGTGCGGCATCATGTGAATGATACCCCTGCGATTCAAGCAGCTTACACGCATATTCATCGGACAAATCAACAGCAAGCTTGGACGGGCGAAAAATATAGATTAAAGCCTTTCCGTTGCTGAATTTCAGTGGCAAAACTTTTATTCCCTTTTTGCAGAACATTTTATTCAGCCTTCTTACATCACATTCGCACTCAAGCCGTGACGAGTACGGACAGTTGAAAAGATTAGCCGTTTTTATTCCTGCAAGCGTTGGGGAACAATGCTTGATAATTAAATCCTCTGACATCTTTTCCTCTAAAAATTGAATGAATGATTTGAATAGAGTTGAATTGAATAAATACACCACAGTGATTATCCGATAACTGTTTTATAGTTAGCTTTTGCTAACTTGATTCCATAAGCAAGACTTGTTTGTTGTCTTTATCTTACAGTTAAAATATACCATCAATCAATGTTGTTATCGGCTCTCAAAAGGTTTTCTACGCTCCAAACGGACAAACAATTTCAGCAAAGATTTAGGGACAGCAAACGCTGTCCCTGAAAGGAGAAGAGATATTATGAATAATTACCCGGCAAAGTAATCATCAAATACTCTGCGGATATTTCCGCAGTCTGTCGAAATGATTTAAAGCGGAGCAATGCACCTGCTTTTGCTTGCAAAAAGCAGTGATTGCGACAGCTTGCAAGTAATGCAAGGAGCGTTAGCTCCTCAGAGTTTCATACTCAGAATGAAACTCTGCGATGTTTCACGCCGCTTTGGCGGTGGGTAACATCTGTACTTTAATTATAGGCGTATCTTTTCGACAATGTTATTATAGCACTTTACAAAGTCTTTTTACTGCTCTTTACGGACATATAAGGCTCTGTTCAGACGAGCGATTTTCTGTACTCATTCGGTGATTTGTTCATCACCCTTCTGAAAGCACCCGCAAACTTACTGCCGTTGTTGTAGCCGACAATTCCTGCAATTTCAAGAACACTTTTGTCGGTGTTTTTCAAAAGCGAGGCGGCCTTTTGCATTTTACAGTTCGTTATGTAGCCGTTAATAGTGTCGCCGTAGACACCCTTAAAGCAAATTTTAAGAGAAGTTGAAGAGATACCGAGCATATCGGCAAGCTCTGTAATTGTTATATGCTCGTCAAGGTGAGCAAGCAGATATTTTTTTGCCTCTTTTGCGGCGGTAACCTGTGAGCGTGAAAAATACCGTCTTTCCTCACTCTCACCCTTGTATTCAAGACCGCTCAAAAACAAAAGAAGTTCAAGCACCTTAACCTTATGATAACCCTTTCGGATATTTTCGGGAACGGAATAGAGTTCCGAAAAAATATGCTCAATGCTGATATTTTCACGCATAATTGAGTACGGCTTTTCGGAACAGAATTTCATTTCAAGCTCTTCGGGGCTGACAAAAACATCGTCAAGAATACACGAAAAACACCTTGGCACACGGTTCATATCAATTGCAACCGACACACCGTGGTAGTGGCTCAGCGGACAATATCTGTGTCGGATGTTCTCCGTATTCTTCTGTATTGACAAATCACCCGACGCAAGGTAAAGATATTCGCCGTTTTTGTATTCAAACTCAATTCTGCCCTCCTGACAATGCGTGATGATGAGCATTTCTCTTCCCTTTGCAAGATTAATGTCACAACTTTGCATATGAACATCGTAATACACAAGCTCAATGCCCGAAAATACAGGGTACACGGTGACCTCGCAATCGCCCGTGCTGTCCTGTGAACGGTATATGCTGAACGATTCGCAGTGTTCAACAGTCTGTATCATACCGTATGGATTGTCAATTTTCTGCAATACTGCCATAAGGTCGCCTCTCTTCTCCTAAAAAGCCTTACTCCACCTTCATAACGGTGTATGCGCCTATACCGTTTACTGTCTTTTTAAGGACTTTGTTCTCAATTTCTCTTTTCATTCTGACCGTAACCCTGCCGGAGGAAACATCGGCTTCCGCCCACACACCGTCAATTGAATTGAGTGCGTTTTCTACTCTTGCGGAACAGTTTTTACAGACCATTCCGTCAACAACAAGAGTTTTTTCATAGGGATAATGCGACTTATCCTTATCGGCAACCTTGTTTTTCTTAACGCTTTCGTCACTTGCTCCGCAGCATCCGCTTGCAAGCTTTTTCCTGTAACTTCTGATTACGAGAACCACAAACGCAATGAATGCCACGGCAAGCAATCCGTAAAAAACATACTCCATATTTATCCCTCCTTTTATTTTTTACGATTCAGAATATAGTTCTGAATACACTTTACACCGTAAAATTTCTTCAACACCAAATTCATAATTTCAATAACAAACAAAAAAGGGTGCAGCTTTTTGGACTGCACCCCTACAAAACATTTACCTATGATTATGGCAGTCACCGCGGCACGCACAGTGCGCACAGTTTGCACCGCAGGAGGATTTGCCCTCTTTTTTGTCTTTTACCATACGGAAAACCACAAAAGCAATCACGGCAATAACTATCAATGCAACAATGATTGTGCCGATATTAGCCGCTAACCATTCCAACATATTTATTCCTCCCATTGTTAATCAATAAATTTATTACTTCTTAGCCGGCTTAACCTTAAGAGTTGTAGCCTCTTTGTAAGGTCTTACAAGCATATAAATCATAAATGCAAATACTGCAACGGCAAAGATAAGACCGATTACATTAAGACCGCCTGCAAAGATTGAACCGAACTGGAATACCATAAATGCAATTGCATAAGCAAATACGCACTGATAACCGACTGCGAACCAGAACCACTTGATGTTGTTCATCTCTCTCTTGATAGCACCCATAGCGGCAAAGCAAGGAGCACAGAGGAGGTTGAAGAGAAGGAACGAGAAACCGCTGAGTCCTGTAAACGCAGTGCCGATTTCCGTCCATCCGCCCGGATAAAGGATACCCATTGTACCAACGATGTTTTCCTTAGCAACAAGACCTGTGATAGATGCAACGGTTGCCTGCCAGTTGCCCCAGCCGAGCGGTGCAAAAATCCATGCAAGACCGTTACCGATTGCGGCAAGAATTGAGTTTCCGATTTCGTCCTCACCGAGCATACGGAATGTACCGTCAACAAATCCGAAGTATGTTGTGAACCAAACAAAGATTGTAGAAAGGAGAATAATTGTACCGGCTTTCTTGATGAATGACCAGCCACGCTCCCACATTGAACGGAGAAGGTTGCCTACTGTCGGAAGATGATAAGCCGGAAGCTCCATTACAAACGGAGCGGGATCGCCTGAGAACATCTTTGTCTTTTTAAGCATAATGCCTGAAACTACGATTGCAGCCATACCGATGAAGTAAGCCGATGTTGCAATCCACGGTGAACCACCGAAGATAGCACCTGCAATCATAGCAATGAACGGCTGTTTAGCACCGCAGGGAATGAATGTTGTTGTCATAATAGTCATACGGCGGTCACGCTCATTCTCGATTGTACGGGACGCCATGATACCCGGAACACCGCAGCCTGTGCCGACAAGCATTGGGATAAACGACTTACCCGAAAGACCGAACTTACGGAAGATACGGTCGAGTACGAATGCGATACGAGCCATATAACCGCAGCTTTCGAGGAAAGCAAGGAGAATAAAGAGTACAAGCATCTGCGGAACAAAGCCGAGAACCGCACCTACACCGGCTACGATACCTTCAAGAATAAGACCCTGAAGCCAGTCTGCACAATTGATTTGGTTAAGACCGTTCTCAATAAGTTTTGGAATACCGGGAACCCAGATTCCGTATGTTGCGGCATCGGGAGCGCCGTAACCCTCTTTATAATCTGTGTTGAGGTAGTTTGAAACAGCCTTTTCAAGATCAGATTTCTTAGTGTCGGGAGTTTCTGTAATTTCAAGAGTTTCTTCATCCTGAACAGAATATGTAACACTTGCGTCTGAAGGTGTGAGATTTACGAGCTCTGTAAGAGCGGCCTTAGCGGCATCTTCGGAATAATTTTCAGATTCAAGGTCAACAGCTTCGGCAATGTCGTCATTTCCGTACTTAGCATTGAATGCCTCGATAATTGCATCTGAATCGCCGTAGGTTTCTTCAGCCTCGGCAGCCTGTGATGAACCTATACCGAAAAGGTGCCAACCGTCACCGAAAAGACCGTCATTTGCCCAGTCAGTTGCGGCAGTACCTACTGTCTGCATTGAGATGTAGTAAACAAGGAACATAATAACCGCAAAAATCGGAAGGCCGAGCCAACGGTTGGTTACAACCTTATCAATCTTGTCCGATGTTGTAAGCCTACCCTTGTTTTTCTTCTTATAACAGCTCTTGATGATGGAGGCAATGTAGATGTATCTCTCATTAGTGATGATACTCTCTGCGTCATCATCAAGCTCTTTTTCAGCCGCCTGAATATCTTTTTCAATGTGGTCAATAACATTCTGCGGAATGTCAAGCTTTGCAAGAACCTTGTCATCACGCTCAAAAATTTTGATAGCGTACCAACGCTGCTGTTCCTCGGGCATATCGTGAACCGCAGCCTCTTCAATGTGAGCGATTGCGTGTTCAACTACACCGTTAAAGCTGTGCATGGGGATTGTCTTTGCTGAGCCTGCAGCTTTGATTGCGGCCTCGGCAGCTTCCATAATGCCTGTGCCTTTAAGAGCCGAAATTTCCATAACCTTACAACCAAGCTGTCTTGAAAGCTCATCAATGTTGATTGAATCGCCGTTCTTCTTAACAAGATCAATCATATTGATTGCCACAACAACAGGGATACCGAGTTCTGTAAGCTGTGTTGTGAGGTAAAGGTTTCTTTCAAGGTTAGTACCGTCAATAAGGTTGAGAATCGCATCGGGGCGTTCACCGACAAGATAGTTACGGGCAACAACCTCTTCAAGAGTATAAGGTGAAAGTGAATAGATACCGGGCAAGTCCATGATTGTAACATCCTTGTGCTTTTTGAGCTTACCCTCTTTTTTCTCAACAGTTACGCCGGGCCAGTTACCGACAAACTGATTGGAACCCGTGAGTGCGTTAAACAAAGTTGTTTTACCGCAGTTAGGGTTACCTGCAAGAGCAATTTTAATTTCCATATATCAGTTATCCTCTCTTAGATTAGCAAAAGCTAACCGTAATGTTATAAAAATACGGGATTTCTCCCGTAGGATTTATAAGTATAAATTACTCAACTTCAATCATTTCAGCATCGGCTTTTCTGAGCGAAAGTTCATAATTTCTTACAGTAATTTCAATCGGATCTCCGAGCGGAGCAACTTTTCTGATGTAAATTTCAGCACCCTTTGTGATGCCCATATCCATAATTCTGCGTTTGACAGCGCCTTCACCGTGAAGCTTAACAACCTTTACGGTTTCACCTACTTTTGCCTGTTTTAAAGTTTTCATAACAGTTTCCTCCATCTAAAATTGAGCATAAAGCCGTATAAAAACACCTCTCGGAACAACTCCGCCGTGTGTTTGTTACATAGAATCAAATCATAATTTTACGAGCCATTTCTTCGCTGATTGCAACCCGTGTTTCCTTTACATTAACAATAACATTTCCGCCGAGTGACGAAATAACGGTAACCTCTCCGCCGGCAACAAAGCCGAGATTTTCAAGGTGCTTTTTAACCTCGGGAGAACCTCCGACTTTCTTTATAATATTGGTTTCACCTGTGTTAGCAAACATCAAAGGCATCATAAAATCAATCTCCTTTAAGTTAGCAGATACTAACAATATTCGTTAATCAAAGGTTAGCTCTCGCTAACCGATTATATGGTACTATAAAACTCGAAATATGTCAATAGGCTTGCGAAAAAAATTTATTTTATTTTGAATTTTGGCAAATTGAATATTTCACATCTGTAATTCAGATATTATTTTTGTTGATTTCGGTAAATCATTTTTCATAATTATTGAAAGCGTAATTTATTTTATTGATTTTTTGTTCATATCATGATATGATTAGACAATGTAAAGGAGTGCAGACTATGCAATTAAAAGAATCAGGTGAAATGTACCTTGAAACAATATATGTTCTTTCAAAAAAGAGCAATTATATAAGATCAATTGATGTATGTGAAGAAATGGGATATTCAAAGCCGAGCGTCAGCCGTGCCGTTGGTCTTCTCAAAGAGGGCGGTTATCTTAAAGTCGGCGATGACGGCTCGCTTATTCTCACCGACCTCGGCAGGGAAATTGCAGAAAAAACATATGAAAGACACACCGTTCTTTCAAAGCTCTTTGTTAAGCTCGGAGTTAATCCCGAAACTGCCGCCGCAGATGCCTGCAAAATGGAACACATTATCAGCGACGAAACCTTTGCCGCATTGAAAAATCACCTTGAAAATCATATGCAGTAAAAGGCTGAATAATTACCGAATATTACACACAAAAGGCTGACGATTTCTCGTCAGCCTTTGTTTTTTACTCAACTGCTTTCAATAAGGCGATACACTTTTTCGATTGATTCAACAATTCGACACGCTTAAATAAAACGCAAAAATAACAATAGTACAAATTATTACAACTGCCTTTTTCATAAGCACACCTCGTTATTATAAAATATCATCAAATGAACTTTGTTAGCCAATTATCCAAGAATTTCACCTGTTCAGCTGTATGAAACCAATGTTCACCACCATTCATAACAGTAAGGTCAGCGTTTATCTTCTCTGCAAATTTATTGATTATCTCAAATGATGTAAGGTTATCATTTTCACCGTATAAAATTGAGGTGGGAACATTCCAAGAAATTTGGTGTTCACGAACATAGCAAAGATATTCCCAAGATAAAGTTTCACCAAATTCAGTAGAGATTGTTTTCTTATCACGAAGTTCATTCTCTGTTACGTTCGCCCATTTCATCATATTGGTAATGAGGTTTTCCATATCTACAACAGGCGAAATAAACATAGCTTTGTCAATCTGTTTATCTGAAAAGGCATTCATAGAATAAAATGCACCTATGCTATTCGCAATCAGAACTATATAATCATAATTTTTGCAATAATTATCGAACAGATTTGTAAATTCCTGTTTTGCATCCCACGGTGTTTCTGATTTATAGTCAAAGCCTATAACATCATATTCAGGTAGCAAAGGCTTGTAATGCTCCGATTCTGTAGCATTACCACCCTTTCCGTGTACATATACAGCCAGTTTACGCATTTAAAAATCTCCTTTTACGGAACAATATCAACAGTTGCGGAATAATGCAAAGGTGATTTGCGGAACAATAGAAGTGCCTTTTTGCTTTATTCGCATTAAAATTTCATTGTGAGAGAAATTCTGTTCTTTTCGGGATCAACCGAAAGAACCTTTACATTTACAACATCACCGACTTTGAGAACCTCGGCGGGATGCTTGATGTACTTATCGCAAATCTGCGAAATGTGAACGAGTCCGTCCTGATGAACACCGATATCTACAAATGCGCCGAAGTCGATTACGTTTCTGACCGTTCCTTTAAGCTCCATTCCCTCTTTCAAATCCTTGATGTCGAGAATATCACTTCTAAGCATTGGTGCAGGCAGTTCGTCACGGGGATCTCTGCCCGGTTTGGAAAGTTCCTTTACAATATCGTCAAGGGTTGGAAGTCCGATTCCGAGAACATCGGCAAGTGACTTTGTTCCCTTTGCTTTTACTCTCTGCTGAATATCGGAGAAGTTGCCTGATTTTATTTCTTTGTCAGAATATTCAAGAAGTCCTAAAAGTTCTTTTGCACTCTTGTAGCTTTCGGGGTGAACGCCTGTGTTATCAAGCGGATTTCTGCTTTCGGGAACACGCAAAAATCCTGCACACTGCTCAAACGCTTTAGGTCCGAGTTTCGGAACTTTCTTGAGTTCTGCTCTTGATGAGAACGCACCGTTTTCTTCACGGTAAGCAACAATATTCTTGCACACGGTTGCGTTAAGTCCAGACACTCTCGACAAAAGTGCAGGCGATGCCGTATTAAGATCTGCACCAACCGAGTTTACGCAGTCCTCTACAACACCGTCAAGTGTTTCACCGAGTTTTTTCTGCGGCATATCGTGCTGATACTGACCGACACCGATTGCCTTAGGCTCAATCTTAACAAGCTCTGCAAGAGGATCCTGAAGTCGTCTTGCAATTGACACGGCACTTCTGAGTGTGAGATCAAGGTCGGGAAGTTCTGTTGCGGCAAGCTTTGATGCCGAATAAACCGACGCACCTGCCTCGCTGACTACCATATAATAAACGGGGTGGTCAGCCTCTTTGATTGTTTCGGCTGTGAACATCTCGGTTTCTTTACTTGCAGTACCGTTGCCGATTGAAATAATATCAACATGATGCTTTTTGATGAGGCGGAGCAAGGTCTGCTTTGATTCCTGAATTTTTTTGTCTGAATGTGTAGGATAAATTACGGTTGTATCAAGCACCTTGCCTGTGCTGTCAACAACGGCAGTCTTACAGCCTGTGCGATATCCGGGGTCGAGTGCAAGCACGGTTTTGCCCTTTACAGGCGGCTGCATAAGCAGCTGCTTAAGATTTACGGCAAAAACCTTCATAGCATTTTCAGAGGCGGTATCTGTAAGGTCGTTTCTGACCTCACGCTCAATTGACGGATAAATAAGCCGCTGATAAGCGTCTGTGCAAGCCTCACGGATAATGTCTGAACAAAGCTGATTTTTGTCTGTAATCATTGCTCTGAAAATTGAATTAAGCGGTTTTTCGCTGTCGGTTTCAACGCTGACTTTGAGAAATCCCTCTTTTTCGCCACGATTCACGGCAAGTACTCTGTGACCTGCAATCTTTTTAACAGGCTCTTTGTAGTCATAATAATTTTTGTAAACGCTGTCCTTTTCTTCATCTGTTGCAACAGACACAAGCACACCGTTTGCGTTTGTAAGATTTCTTATTCTCTTACGGATTTCCGCATTATCCGACACAAGTTCTGCAATGATATCCATTGCGCCCTGAATTGCATCTTCAACGGAGGTAACTCCCTTTTCTTCATCAATATAATCAACTGCCGACTTTGACGGATCAAAACCTTTTTCCTGCTTTAAAATATCGTTAGCAAACGGTTCAAGTCCCTTTTCCTTTGCAATTGACGCCCTTGTCTTTCTCTTTGGACGGTACGGGCGGTAAATATCCTCAAGTTCGCTTAGTGTGGCAGCCTTGTCAAGTGCAAGGTTGATTTCATCCGTGAGCTTTTCCTGTGCGTCAATGAGTGAACGGATCTCATCTCTGCGCTTGTCAAGTCCTCTTAAATATTCAAGCTTTTCGGCAAATTCACGAATCAACTGGTCATCCATTGAACCGTGCATTTCCTTTCTGTATCGTGCAATAAAAGGAATAGTGTTGCCGTCATCAAGCAATGTGATGATGTTCTTTGCATACTCCTCTTTAATATTAAACTGCTGTGAAAGAATCTGTGAATAATCCATTATATCCTCCGTTTTTGTTTTGTAAGGCTTATTATAACATACTTTTAAATAATTTGCACTAAAAAGAAAACGAGCAGTCAAAACGACTGCTCTCATGAATTATTTATATTTATGTATTTTAAACACTTTTCTTTTTGCGAATATAAGCAAAATAGAGCGGAAGTCCTACAAAGACCATACCGCCGATTATGTTGCCGATTGTAACGAACAGCAGAGATTCACAACCCGAAAGATTTGCAAGATTCTGACATTGCTGTGCCGTAATACCGTAAAGCTCCTGAGCTTTTGCAACATATTCGGGATTCATCGCCGCCATAACACCTGTCGGAATATAGAACATATTTGCAACGCAGTGTTCAAATCCGCAGACTACGAATGCACAAATCGGGAAAAATACACCGAAAATCTTACCGATTGCATCTGTTGCGCCTGTTGCCATAACGATTGCAAGGCACACGAGAATGTTACAAAGTATGCCGCTGATAATTGCCGTTGCAGGATTGATTGTTGTTTTGGCAAGTGCAACCTTGATTGTAAAAGCACCGAGTCCGCCGTTTGAATAATTGAGCTGTCCCGAAAAAAATATCAGCAAATCAATAATCATTGCACCGACAAAGTTTGAAATATAAACCGTAACAAGATTCTTTATCATTGAAACAGGCTTGATTTTCTTTTCAAGTGTCGGAATAATCATAAGGCAGTTGCCTGTAAAAAGTTCACTTCCTGTGAACACAACGAGCATAAGTCCTACAGGGAAGATTACACCTGCAACCACTCTTGCAAGCCCCACATCGGCAACTCCGTGCATTGCAACATCACTTGCCGCACCGCCGAATGCGATAAATGCGCCTGCCATAAGTCCGAGCAAAATCATTTTCGGCAGAGAAAGCATTGATTTTGTTACACCTGATTTTGACACCAGCGACGCAATTTCAGCCGGTGAATTAAATCTGCTGTCCATTAAAAAACCTTCTTCAATTAGTTTGTCAATTGTTGCAAAATTTACTGTCATTCGGCAATAAACCGCAAAATCACAGGATACATATTATCACAAAAGCAAAGTGTTTGTCAATTAATATGCGATTATCTGTAACATTGCACACAAAAGACTTTACAAATTGTCAAATACAGTTTATAATCATAGTGCAGATATTACACAACCTAAAGACGTGTAATATTCGTAATCAGAGTGAGGATAATCACATACAAAACGGGAGCTGTTACCGGCTGAGAGGAAATTCGATTTCGACCGTCAACCTGATTTGGATAATGCCAACGAAGGGACATATTAAGCTTGAAGTGTACGCACTTGGAGTATGTCTTTTTGGCATACTCCTTTTTTTGTTGTGTTTTTTCTCCGAAAGAATTTTATTTTAAGGAGTAGTTTTAATGAAAACAAACAATAAGAAAAATGCACTTGTTATGTGCGAATGTGCAATTATGATTGCACTTGCGGCAGTTTTAAGCTTTGTAAAAATCTTAGAGCTTCCCTACGGCGGCAGTGTTACCGCATTCAGCATTGTTCCGATTGTAATTATCTCATATCGTCACGGTGTAAAATGGGGATTGCTTTCGGGATTTGTATTCAGCATTATTCAGCTTATTCAAACTGCGTCAACCCTCTCATACGCAACTTCATTCTGGGCAGCCGTAACAATCATTCTCTTCGACTATGTAATTGCATTCACAGTTATCGGTCTTGCGGGCTTTCTCAGAAACAAGGTCAGCAATCCGTCTGCCGCTGCCGTAACAGGCACGGTAGGAGTTTGTGCTTTGAGATATATCTGTCATGTAATTTCAGGCTGTACCGTATGGGCAGGTGTTTCAATCCCCTCAACCGACGGACTTCTCTATTCACTCAGCTACAACGCTACATATATGATTCCCGAAACAATAATCAATGCGGCGGCTGTATTCTGGCTTTTCGGCTGTCTTAACTTCAGAAGTGAAAAAATCAGCGTTGCAAAGAAAATTGAAAAGAACCTTACGGAAACAGTTTCGGCATCAATTTCAATTCTTTCACTTATGGTTGCCGTAATTGTTGACGCTGTTGCAGTTTTTGCGTCACTTCAGAACCCCGACAGCGGTGTGCTTGATTTTTCACTCATTTCAAACACAAACTTTACTCTTGTAGGCATCGTTTCGGCAATCGGAATTGTGCTTTGCGTAGTTTTTGCAATCATTGCAAAGGTTACTTCAAATTCTGCCAAAAAGGTTAATTAACATTTAATCGGATATTCACGGTAAAACCTCTGTATCAGGGCTGACGGCATTGCTGTCGGCTCTGTTTTTTTATTATGTAAACACAAGTATGAAACGGGCATATTATGAGAATGAACAGCAATGTTCATAAGTTTGAACAAAAAGGAGAATTAAATTGGATATTAAAGAAATTATTTCTCAGCAGTACGGAATACCGTGTCTGCCAAAGAGAACGAGCGAGGCTATGGCATATGTTCCCTTTCAGCAGTTCGACTCCCCAACCTACAGCCCGTTGCAGGGACTTGAGTCGGGTACAATGTTCCCCGTTCTCAACAAACCATTCTACGGAAAGAAATGCGGTGAGGGACTTGACTGAAAGAGAAATTCTTTTAAAGAAAATTTCAACCTACGAATTTGCCGCACTTGACCTTCAGATTTATCTTGACACTCATCCGCACGATACGGCAATGATACAAAAAATGAACGGTTTCAAAGAAAAATTGAAACCGCTTGTTGAAGAATATGAAGAAAAATTCGGTCCTTTGAAAAAGAGTATGACAAGCACCAATATGTGGTGCTGGATAAAGGGACCGTGGCCGTGGGAAAACGAGGAGGATTGCTGATGTTTGTCTATGAAAAAAAGTTACAGTACCCCGTCAATATCAAAAAGCCGAACGCAAAGCTTGCCAAGATTATCATAACGCAATACGGCGGTGCGTATGGCAAAATGTGATACTTTTTATTTTCGTATAACATCCCGATAAAAATCAATAAACGCATTAAGCGCAGGAGATTTCCACTTGTTTTTGTGGATAAGCAACTGCGTCCACACCGAAACATCACAATCGTTGACGGGAAGATGTTTTATCTCTCCCGAATTGTAGTAATCCTCCGTGATGAAATCAGGCAAGAACGAGATCATTTTGCTGTTTTTGATTAGAGAACAAATTTGTAGAGGGTTTCCTATTTCCAAAACAGGGTGAATTTCAAGCGATTGTGCGGCAAGTTCATTGTTGAGCAATTTTCTGTAGCTCATATTACTTTCGGTCAGTACAAAATCCTCGGTGCATAATTCTTTTAGCGAAATATTTTCTTTATTCAAAAGTGGATTGTCAACTGATGCAAAGAAGTGAACCTTTTCCTCATGCTCTGCACAAATTATAAATTCCGAATCATAAATGTGGCTGTCAAGCGTAAAAATCAAATCAACCTCATTTTTGCGTAACATATCAAACATCTGCTCTGTACCGCTTTCGACAACGACAAGGTGAATATTAGGAAAATGCTTTCTGAACTCAAGAAAATCATCTTTAAAAAATCGGTCGCAGACAGAACTTGACATTGCAAGGCGAATGTTGCCCTCAATTGTTTCGGGGGTACGCAAATCTTCAAGCATCTTTTCGTGAGATTCAAGAATTTCTCTTGCGTGTTGCAGAACCGTTATGCCGTCGGAAGTCAGGCTGATTCTGTGGTAAAAGCGGTCAAAAAGCACCGTGTTAAGCTCGCTTTCCAACTGTTTTATCTGTGATGAAACGGTTGACTGGGTATAGCCGAGCTTTTCCGCTGCAGCAGAAAATCCCGAATATTCGCACACAGCTACAAAGGTTTTAAGCACATTGGTATCCATAACTAAATCCTCTTTTATACGAACGATATCTTCGCTATTATAGCACAGTTTTATCAATTTTACAAATGGTATTTTATTTGCTATACTACTCTTTGTATTGCAAAATAAACAAAGGAGCAGTATTTATGACGAAAAAATATTGTGTAGATAAAATAAATTCGGCAGGAGGACTTGTGTTGTGAATCGTGAAAAATTAGGAAGCCGACTCGGCTTTATAATGCTTTCGGCAGGCTGTGCAATCGGTTGCGGAAATGTGTGGAAGTTTCCGTGGATGTGCGGACAATACGGTGGCGGAAGTTTTATGCTTGTGTACATCATCTGTCTTATTGTTTTGGGAATTCCGTGTTTGATAATGGAATTTTCGGTGGGCAGAGCGGCACAGACAAGTCCGATTAAAATGTACCGCAAACTTGAAAAGCCAAAGCAAAAATGGGGCGGTTTCGGTTGGGCATGCCTTGTGGGCAACCTTGCAATTATGGCTTTTTACACAGTTGTTTGCGGTTGGATAATTTACTACTTCATAAATTTTCTGACGGGTAACAACCGTGACCTCGGATTTACCACAATGATTGCAAATCCGTCAGTCAATGTTATTTTTATGATGATAACGGTTGTTATCGCCTTTGTTATACTCTCGTTCAACATTCAGGGCGGACTTGAGAGGATAACAAAATATATGATGATTGCTTTGCTTGCACTTATGATTGTGCTTGCAATCCACAGTCTGTTTTTGAGCGGTTCGGGTGAGGGTATGACATTTTACCTCAAACCCGACTTTTCAAAAATCAACGGTGATGTTGTTGTGGGTGCGATGAATCAGGCATTTTTCTCGCTGTCAACAGGTATGGGCGGTATGGCTATTTTCGGAAGTTATATCGGCAAAGACCATTCACTTATGGGCGAGGCAATCAATGTTATCTCTCTTGACACACTCGTAGCTCTGCTCGCAGGCATAATCATCTTCCCTGCCTGCTTTACTTACAACCTTGAAGTTAATTCAGGTCCGAACCTTTTGTTTGACACAATGGCAACCGTGTTCAACAATATGCCCGGCGGAAGAATATGGGGTTCGCTCTTCTTCCTGTTTATGGTGTTTGCGGCAATGTCAACCGTTTTGGGTGTTTGCGAAAATATTCTTGCAATGATTCGTGATTTGACAGGCTGGTCAAGAATAAAAGGCAGTCTTATTTGCGGAATTGTAGTGTTTGTGCTTGCACTCACAACGGCTCTCGGATTCAGCGTTCTTCATTTTCAGCCGTTTGCAGAGGGTACAACATGGCTTGATTTTTGGGACTTCATTGTTTCCACAAATGTTCTTCCTCTCGGTTCTCTTGTGCTTGCTCTGTTCTGTTGCAACAAGTTCGGCTGGGGTTGGGATAACTTCATTAAAGAAGCCAACATGGGCATCGGTATGAAAGTGCGTTCGTGGATGAAACCGATTTTCAAATATGTAGTTCCTACAGCTATCGCATTTATCTATGTTTACGGTCTCGTCACCTTTAAATGGCAATAAATAAAATTTGATACACAAAATAAAATCCGTATGGAGCAATCTTCATACGGATTTTTTCGGTTTAAATATTCATTTCCTTGTATTCTCTGTAGGTTTTGAATCCTACGGAATCGTAAAACCTCATTGCACCCTCGTTAAATTCCCACACATCAAGTTCCAGCCTGTCAAAGCCTCTGTTCTTAGCCTCTTGTTTGCAGAAATTTATCAGCTTGGTTGCAACACCCATTCTGCGGAAGTTTTCATCAACTCCGAATTCAGCAATCCGGTAGAATTTTCTCTGCAAACCGTACGGAGATTTCTCCTTGACTATGTATTCAACAGTTGCAAATCCGCAGATTGTATCCCCGTTCACAGCAACAATAACATCGGAATATTCGCCGTCAAAAACTTTATATACTATGTTTTTCATCTCATCGCAGAAATCATCTCGGAATATATCAGGTCTGCCGTTTGAATGAACCCTGTTGACCTGATAACGAATTTCATTCACACGCTCAAGTTCTGATTTCTTAGCGTACCGTACTGTAAATTCGGGCATATTGTCACTTCCTTTTGTTGATTATTTTGTATGCGTCGCACACAGGGCGGTAGTCAAATGGTGCAATCGTGTGCATTGCACACGAACGGGAGAACACGGTTCTCCCCTACATTATTTCGGTAACTGTATTTCATTTATATAGTTAATTTTCATTATATATGGAATTTTGTTTATATCAATTGATTTGCAAGGTAAATCAATATGAATACGGTCGGGAATGTGGAGTTTGTTCTACACAAAACTTTCTTCCCGACCAAAATTTTCAATTTTCCATTTTCAATTTTCCATTAAAGCGTAAGCTTAAATCATCCAATACCAATACTTGTCCTGATTGTTTTCCGAAAGGTCGGGGCTGAACTGGAGTTCGGGATTTTTGATGCTTACTTTCATACCCTCAGTAATTGAGTTCACGATAAAGGCGTTACCGCCGATTGTTGCGCCCTTGCCGATTACGGTTTCACCGCCGAGGATAGTTGTACCCGAATAGATTGTAACATTATCACGGATAGTAGGATGTCTTTTAACACCTTTAAGCTGCTGACCTTTTCTTGTTGACAACGCACCGAGGGTTACACCCTGATAGATTTTTACATTCTCGCCTATCTCGGTAGTTTCACCAATTACGATGCCTGTACCGTGGTCGATGAAGAAATATTTGCCGATTGTCGCACCGGGGTGAATATCAATTCCCGTAAGTCCGTGTGCATACTCCGAAAGCACTCTCGGGATCATCGGGATTTTAAGCTTCCACAATTCATGTGCCACTCTGTAAACCGTGATTGCAAAAAATCCGGGATAGCAGAGAATGATTTCATCCGTACTGTATGCGGCAGGATCGCCGTTAAAGGCCGCAACAACATCTGTTGCAAGGTAATCACGGATTGACGGAATCTTTGAGAGAAACTCATAAACCAGCTTTTCTGACTTTTCCATAACCTCGTCATATGAAAGGTCGTTACACTTTTCGCAACCCTTTAAAGCCTTTGCAATCTGCTTTTTAAGGTTGTACTGAATAAATTCTATTCTGTCGCCTACAATATAGCCGATGTATTCTTCTCTTACTCTGTTCTTGTCAAAGTAGCCCGGAAACAACAGCTTGCGGATTTCTTCAAGCACCTGAATAAGCACAGATTTGTTGATAATGTTATCCTCCGAAAGTCTGCCAGTCTGTTCATGCTTTGAATAGCTTTCGAGAATTTCATTGACTGTTTTATTTATATTATCATTCATATGAATACTCCTTTTTCAAAATCCTGTTTAATTCACTTACTGGAAGTCCGACAACATTAAAATAGTCGCCGTCAATCTTCTTTACAAGCAGAGAACCTTTGCCCTGTATTCCGTATGCACCTGCCTTGTCAAAAGGCTCGCCCGTTGCAATGTACTTCTCTATTTCCGAATCGGAAAGTTCAAAAAATTCAACAAGCGTTACATTGGAAAATGATTTTGCAACACCGTTTTTGACGGTACAACAACCCGTGATAACCTTGTGCTGTATGCCCGAAAGCAGTTTTAACATATTCTCGGCATCTTCCCTGTTCTTAGGTTTGCCGAGCATTTTACCGTCAACAAAAACTCCCGTGTCACAACCGATTACAATATCTTTTTCATAGCCGTTTTTTGAAATATGCAATGCCTTTTTGACGGCAAGATATTCAGGACGCTTTTCAAGCGGAACATTGTTCTTAACCGTTTCGTCAATGTCTGCGGGAACAATTTTAAAATCGGTTGTTATAAAACTTAAAAGCTCTTTTCTTCGCGGTGAAGCGGATGCAAGTACAATCATAATCTATCTCCGTAAAATTACTTTTGACTATTGTAACATAAAACCGAAATAAATAAAAGGTGATTATACAAAAAACACAAAATGCACAGCAATAATCAGCTATTCGGATTGACCGCACTCCGCACTTTGTATTGACAATAATTTTGCAAAGTGCTATATTTAAGGACAGCGGTAATCCGCATAAAATAAGCACAATTCAACGAAGGGAAATGAAATATATGGCTAACATTAAGCTTCCTGTTCCCGTAACGCTTCTTACAGGTTATCTCGGTGCAGGCAAAACTACTCTTATCAACCATGTCCTCGGCAATCAGGAGGGCTACAAGTGTGCCGTTATCGTAAACGATATCGGTGAAGTAAACATTGACGCAGAACTTATTCAAAAGGCAGGCGTTGTTACTCAGAAAGATACAAACCTTGTTCCGCTTACAAACGGCTGTATCTGCTGTACTTTGAGCGTTGACCTTATCAACCAGATTACAGACCTTGTAAAGTCAGGCAAGTTTGACTACATTCTCATTGAGGCAAGCGGTATTTGCGAACCACTTCCGATTGCACAGTCAATCTCAGTTCTTGAGGGCGATAAGGAAAACAATATACCGGAGCTTGTTCGTCTTGACAACATTGTTACAGTTGTTGACGCACTCCGTATGGCAACGGAATTTGGCTGCGGTGACGATCTCCTCAAGGAAGATGTTGACGAAGAGGATGTTGAAAGCCTTCTTATTCAGCAGATTGAGTTCTGTTCAACAATCATCCTCAACAAGGTTGACAAGGTAACAGAGGAACAGCTCAAGAGAGTTAAGGCTATGATTAAGACACTTCAGCCAAAGGCACGAATTATTGAATCACAGTTCGGCAAGGTTGAAGTTAAGGATATTCTCGATACAAAGTGCTTTAATTTTGAAGAAACAGCCGCATCCGCAGGTTGGGCTCAGATTTATGATAAGGATGAAGATGACGAGGATACAGACCGTCACGGTCATCATCACCACCATCACCACCACGATGAAGGCCATGACGAACACGAGCATCACGACCATGACCATGATGAGGACGGTCTTGACCACTCTCATTGCGACCACGAACACGGTCATTGCTGTCACCACGACCACGATCATGAGGACGGCGAAGAAGAGTACGGCATCGGTTCATTTGTTTACCACCGCATTCGTCCTTTCAATCAGGACAAGCTCCAGCAGTTTGTTGAGAACTGGCCAAAGAGCGTAGTCCGTGCAAAGGGTGTTCTCTGGTTTGATGACAAGAGAGAAGATGTTTATGTATTCGAGCAGGCAGGCGTTCAGATTACTGCTACGGAACAGGGCAAGTGGCTTGCCGCATTCCCAAAGAAACAGCAGAAGCTCTATCTTGCAGAGTATCCCGATATGGCTGAAAAGTGGGACGAAAAATACGGTGACAGAGAAATCAAGCTTGTATTCATCGGTCAGCATATGGACAGGCACGCAATTGTTGACGCACTTGACGAGTGTCTTTCAGACTGATAAAATCTTATAAAAATTGAGGGCAACGGAATCCGCTGCCCTTGTTTTTTTGTTGGATATACAAAAACGGCAGTCCGATTTGGACTGCCGAAATTTTTGCACCGTTAAGTTTTATTACTTTGATGACTCTGTTGTTGATGCCTCAGGCTTGAAGTTAGCGTCAAATGTGAAAACGAGCTTTGTACCATCTTTTTCCATTGTAATAACACCGTCTTTGAGTGTGTATGGAATGCTCTCGCCGTCTGCTGTAAAGTTCTTGTCATCGTATGTGAGCTCCTGCTCCTGACCGGCTGCAGAAAGCTTAGCCTTGCCGTCTTCTTTAAGAAGAATGTAGCCTTTGTCCATACCGACAGCGGCAAGAGTACTGCTGTCAAAGCTCATACCGCTTGCTTCTGCACTTGTAAGCTTGTAATAGCCGAGTGTTGAATTACCGCAAGCTGTAAGTGAAAGCACCATAAGAAGTGCCATAACAGCCGCAACGCTGATTGTGAAAATTCTTTTCATTTGTTTTTCCTCCGTTTTCCTTATCGGGATTTCTCATTTTTTCAGGCTTTGTGCCTTTGTCAGTGAATGACACGATTATTATAGCACAATGATATAAACTTTTCAAGGTTATTTGTAAAAATATGTAAAAAAGCACCCTTTCGAGTGCTTTCCTCACCTAATATTCAGTTATCAGTTGAACCTTGACAAAAATGCCTGGGTTCTTGGATTTTGCGGATTGTTGATTACCTGTTCGGGAGTGCCCTCTTCGGCGATTACACCGTCAGCCATAAAAATGATCTTGTCGGCAACATCTCTTGCAAACTCAATTTCGTGAGTTACAACAATCATTGTGCTGTCGGAGGTTTTAAGACTGCGGATAACATTAAGCACCTCACCCGTGAGTTCGGGATCAAGTGCGGAGGTAGGCTCGTCAAAGCAGAGCACATCGGGATTGAGTGCAAGCGCTCTTGCAATTGCAACACGCTGTTGCTGACCGCCGCTGAGATTACAAGGATATGACTCGCTCTTTTCGGAAAGTCCTACCCTTTCAAGCAAAGACTTCGCATTGTTCTTGATAATTTCAAGTGCCTCTTTATAGCTTTTTGCGCCCATATATTCGCCTGTCTGCTTTATCTGCTCTTTTGCGGCAAGCTTTGGAGCAAGCATAATATTCTCGATAACCGTATATTGCGGAAACAGGTTAAATGACTGGAACACAAGTCCGAAGTGAAGCCGTCTTTTTCTGATTTCGCTGTCGCTCTTTGCAGAGCTGTCATTGCTGTCAAAAAGCACCTTGTCATTGACGGAAATCTTGCCGTTGCCCGGAGTTTCAAGAAAATTAAGACACCTTAACAGCGTAGTCTTGCCCGAACCCGATGAGCCGATAATCGCAAGCACCTCACCCTTTTTAAGAGAAAAGCTGATATCTTTCAAAACCTCTGTTTTGCCGTAGCTTTTACGGATGTTTTCAACATTTAACAAAGACATAACCTTTCCCCCTTAACCCTTGTAGTAATCAAGCTTTTTCTCGATAAATGAGAAAAGCAAGGTAAGGATTCCGCAGAATGCAAGGAAGAATACTGCCGAATAGAAAAGCGGCCAGATGAGTCCCTGCATTGAGAAGTCCTTTGCTCTCATAAGAATTTCCGGAATAGCGATAACGCTTGAAAGCGAAGTATCTTTTACAAGAGTAATAATTTCGTTGCCCATGGGTGCAGTAATTTTCTTTACAACCTGCAAAAGCACAACCTTAAAGAAAATCTGACCCTTTGTCATGCCGAGCACCTGACCTGCCTCGTACTGTCCCTTTGGAACAGACTCGATACCGCCACGGAAGATTTCAGAAAAATATGCGGCATAATTGATTATAAATGCGATAAGTGCGGCATTCATTCGTGCAAATGTCACACTGCCGTTTGACACAAGCGGCGGAACATAGAACACTACGAAAAGCTGGAGCATCAGCGGAGTACCTCTGATTATCCACACAAATGTTTTTGTCAGCCATTTTAACGGCTTGAATTTTGACATTGAACCCATTGAGATAATAAGTCCGAGCGGAATTGCCGCAAGCAGGGTTACAATGAAAATTATACAGTTTTCGCCGAATCCCTCAAGCAACTGACCGCTTACATTAAAAAATTGATCCATTTTATATACCACTCTATCCAAGTATTTTCAGTTTTGAATATATCAAAAGGCTTACAAATTTGAACCTGTAAATTTATAATCAATAAAAAGCACAACGGGCGAACATAGTCCGCCCTGTATGTACAAACTTATTTTAATTAAATTATTTCTTTTTTACAAGAAGAAGATCCTGAAGGCTGTACTTCTCTGCAATCTTATCAAGTGTGCCGTCATCGGCAACTGCCTGAATAGCATCGTTAAGCTTTTTGAGTGTTTCTGGGCTGTCCTTACGAAGTGCAATACCGTACTGCTCAGGTGAAAAGTCCTTGCCGTCAACAACCTTGAGGTCAGCGTAGTCAGAACCGCTCTTGAGTGTACCGATTGACATTACATAGTCGATAACCGCAACATCTGCTGTGCCTGACTTAACCTCGAGAAGAGCCTTAGCCTGTGCATCAACTGAAACATACTTTGCACTTGAGAAGAACTCGTCTGTCTGAGCAACAGTTTCACCTGCTGACTTCTTCTCTGCAACTACTGTCTTATCCTTGAGGTCATCTGCTGACTTGATTTTGTCTGCGACATCAGATTTTGCAACCATAACCTGCTTGTTTTCCATATAAGGAGTTGAAATATCCATTGTTGACTTTCTGTCGTCATCAATTGTAAGGCCGTTCCAGATGCAGTCGATTGTCTTTGAGTTAAGCTCAACCTCTTTTGAATCCCAGTCAATTTTCTGGAACTTTGGAGTAACGCCCATTTTCTCGCAAACTGCCTCTGCAAACTCAGTTTCAAAACCTGTAAGCTTGCCGTCTGCATCAAGGTAGTTCATCGGCTCAAAATATGTAACACCGATAACAAGCTCTCCCTTGTTTGAGATATAATCCCAGTCCGTTGCAGAAGAACCGCAACCTACAAAAATTGACGCTGACATTGCACCTGCAAGAAGTACAGAAAGTAACTTTTTCTTTTTCATAATTATTCCTCCGTAATCTGATATACTCTCTACCTATGTTCTGCAAATCACCTTGCAAAACAACCTCTGTATATTATACATTAGTGCGTTAGCAAAGTAAAGTGTTTTCGAGAAATTTGCCGAAGAATTTTCTTCCAATCGCAGGCATATTATTGCATAAAAGAATTATTCTTTCAAGAGGTGATTAATTTGTCGGGAAATCACAATAAAAATCACTTTGCGGCGGCATACATAAGGGTGTCAACCGAAAATCAAACTGAGCTTTCACCGTCAAGCCAGCTGAAAATCATCAGAAAATTTGCAAATGAAAAAGGCTATCTGATTGATGAGGATTTCATTTTTCGTGACAACGGAATTTCGGGAAGATATGCCGACAAGCGACCCGAATTTAACCGAATGATAAGCCTTGCAAAGCAAAAGCCTCCCATGTTTTCAGCCGTACTTGTCTGGAAATTTTCACGATTCGCCCGCAATCAGGAGGAAAGCATTTTCTATAAATCGCTGTTGAGAAAAAACGGTATTGAAGTCATCAGCGTGTCCGAACCCGTTGATGACGGTCCTTTCGGAAAGCTGATTGAACGCATTATCGAATGGTCGGACGAATACTATTCGATTCGGCTTTCGGGTGAAGTAAGGCGAGGAATGACCGAAAAAGCCGAGCGTGGCGGCATCGTCAGCATTGCACCCTTTGGCTATAAAGTGACAGACGGAAGGCTTGTGGTTGACGCTGAAAAAGCCCGAATTGTCAGTAAAATTTTTGCCGATTTTTTGAATAATAAAGATATAAATATGATTTGTGACAACTTAAATTCGTCAAAAATCAGAACCGCCAAGGGCAACCGCTGGGATTGCCGTGCCGTTGAATATATTCTGCAAAATCCCGTTTATATCGGCAAAATCAGGTGGAATCCAATCTGCAAAACGGGCAGAGATTTCTATAACGAAAATTTGATAATTTCAAACGGCACTCACGAACCGATTGTTGATGAGAATATTTTTGAGCAGGCAAGGCAAATATTATTCTTGCAAGGAATAATAAGTAAAGCACATTCCCATAAACAAACCAAAATCAGACACCTTATTCAAAATCTTGTCAAGTGTTCAAACTGCAATTCAACCCTCGTTCTGATTAAAAATAATTTTCTCCAATGCTCCGCCTACATTCACGGCAACTGCCATTCGTCACACAGCGTAAGAATTGAAAAGATTGAAAAAATTGTAATTAAAGCAATTAATATTCTTAAAAAGAATAATTTAATCAACGACACTTTCACAATTAAAGATACTTATCCCTTAAAAATACAAAACGACTTACTATCCATAATTATAAAAAGAATAATATTTGACCGCAAAGCCTCCCACCTCAGCATATTTCTCAGTCAAAATAAGTAACATTCTGCCATACGGCGGTCCGGATGGTGACGGTTATTATTAGTTTGTACAATTATGGTTGATTTTACAAACCCTCTGTGTCAATCCAGTTAGTCTGTATTGTCAATCTGAGGGTTTGTAAACATATAATATACCGTAATTTTTCTGTTACTATCAACCTCTATCCTGTCAATTAATTGTAATAATATTACTTTGTTTACAATATTAAACTCAGCTATATCTTTTAATAGCTTTATATAACTGAATTCTCTTGTTTTTTCATTAAGCCTATCATTAATTGTTTCCATTTTATTTTGCAACCGACTTTTTTCTTCGCTGTATTCTTTTGTCATACACAAAAAATCTTCTTCTGATATAGTACCTTTAATTTTATCTTCATACAAACTTTTGACTATATTTTTTATTTCTTCAAAACGTTTTTCTATTGTCCGCAATTCAGATTTTAAACTTTTATCTTCACAAGTTTCTAATTCAGAAATTGACTGAAAAAAGCCATTATCTAAATATTGTTTTGAAATACGCTTTAAATCATTTATTACATAGTCGGTTAAGAGTTCTTCCCTTATTCGATGACTGGTACATTCACTTTTACCAAATTTTGTATATGTAATACAATTCATAATCATTTTTCCAGAAGAATCACGACGATAGGTCATTTTCCTACCGCATTCCTTACAAAAAACAAGTCCGTTTAAAAGGTGAAAACTCTCTTTACCTCTTGAATATTTTACGGTTTGACGTTTTATAAGATTTTGAACCGTTTCAAAAATTTCAGGCGATATTATCGGTTCATGAGTTCCTTCAACCGTAATCCAATTGCTACAGGGAATTTTTCTGAACTTATCAATTTTATAACTTATTTTTTCTTGTCTATGCTGTGTCATATTTCCAATATATGTTGGATTTGAAAGAATACGTTTTACAGTTTCCTGACACC
>OHVS01000291.1_pt1 | contig 26456 bp, 21 predicted proteins | sample 1579531 | NCBI WGS metagenome assembly OHVS01 (sample SAMEA3882531, study PRJEB24775) | human gut metagenome | biome: human-associated habitat; feature: intestine environment; material: feces | place: Netherlands | collected 2009/2010
CTCGGCCAGTCCTTCGGACCCGGGCCCCTCTGTCGCTCCGCGACATCTCCCCCCACACTGTGGGGAGTACCCCACTTCGTGGGGCGCCTTTCTCGCGGACAGTGCCCGGAAGGGCTCTGCCCGTTCGCTTATAGCTCGCACGTTTCCTTATTTAAAACATACTCGTCTGGCCGGAATCCTCGTCGTCAAAGCGCTTCGGCACGGCCATGTGCAGGTGCTCATAGGCAAGGCGGGTCACGCAGCGGCCACGGGGCGTGCGGGTCAGCATGCCCATCTGCATCAGGTACGGCTCGCAGATGTCCTCCAGGGTGACGCTCTCCTCGCCCAGGGCTGCGGCCAGCGTTTCCAGACCGACGGGGCCGCCGCCGTACATCTCAATGATGGCGCGCAGGACACTGCGGTCCAGCTCGTCCAGACCCAGCTCGTCAATGTCCATCCACTTGCGGGCGGCGATGGCGGTCTCCTCGTCAATCGTGCCGTCTCCCTGCACAGTGGCAAAGTCGCGCACGCGCTTGAGCATACGGTTGGCGATACGCGGCGTGCCGCGGGCACAGCGGGCCAGCTCCAGCGCGCCCTCCTCGGTGATGGGCACGCCCAGAATGCCCGCACTGCGCAGGATGATGCGGCCCAGCTCCCGGGGGCTGTAGGGCTCTAATTTGAGCAGGATGCCGAAGCGGTCACGCAGCGGCCCGGTCAGCTGGCCCGCGCGGGTCGTGGCGCCCACCAGCGTGAACCGCGGCAGATTGATGCGGATGCTCTGGGCACTCGGCCCCTTGCCGATCATGATGTCCAGCGCGAAATCCTCGAGAGCTGGGTACAGGACTTCTTCGACCTGACGCGACAGGCGGTGGATCTCGTCGATAAAGAGGATGTCGCCCTCCTGCAGGTTCGTCAGCAGGGCGGCCAGGTCGCCGGGCTTCTCGATGGCCGGACCCGACGTAATGCGGATTTGTACGCCCATCTCCTGCGCCACGATGCCGGCCAGCGTGGTTTTGCCCAGGCCCGGCGGGCCGTAGAGCAGGATGTGGTCCATCGGCTCGCCGCGCTGCTGCGCCGCCCGCAGATAGACCTTTAAGTTGCCCTTGGCCTTCTCCTGACCGACGTAATCGTCCAGGGTTTTCGGGCGCAGGCTGACTTCCTCCGTGTCGGCGGGGGTCATATCGGGGCTGACGAGACGGCTGGGGTCCACGGTGTATTCCTGGTTCAATTCGGCACTCCCCTTCTGTTATACGCGCGACAGACTGCGCAGCGCGATGGTGATGATCTCCTGCACGGAGAGGGTCTCGTCGACGCGGGCCACGGCGGCGGCAGCGTCCGACGGCGCATAGCCCAGGCTGACGAGCGCGGCGACGGCCTGCGCGGGCGCAGAGCTGGGGGCCGGGGCGGCAATATTGCCGGAGAAGCCCGTGCCCGCGGCCAGCCCCTTGCCGACCTTGTCCTTCAATTCCAGCGTGATGCGCTGGGCCAACTTCGGCCCGACGCCCGCGGCCTTGGTGAACGCTTTGTGGTCGCCGCTGGACGCGGCCAGCGCGATTTTTTCCGGCGTCATGATGGACAGGATAGACAGCGCGGCCTTGGGGCCGACGCCGGTGACGCCGGTCAGCATCTTAAAGCAGTCGCGCTGCTCCTCGGCGGCAAAGCCGTAGAGCGAGACGTCGTTCTCGGTGACGTTCATAATCGTATAAACGGTCCCCTCCTGCCCGGCGGGGGGCAGGGCCTCGCCGGTGGTGGCGGGGATCTGGACAAAATAGCCGACCCCGCCGCAGCTGATGACGACGGAATCCAGCGTTTTCTTGATGATTTTTCCGGTAAGGCAGTAGATCATGGTGTATCCTTCTTTTGTATGGTGGAAAGCCTTCCCCCCTTGGGGGGAAGGTGCCCGAGGGCGGATGAGGGGCAGCTTGTCGGGTACCGCACGCAAATGGGTGATTGCGGAAACCTCATCCCTCATCCGGCCCTGCGAGGCCACCTTCCCCCACTTGGGGGAAGGCAAGGGATTATCTCACCGGTGTCCCCATCAACCGGCTGCGGCTGCAATGGCAGTGGGCAATCGCCATGCCGAGGGCGTCGGCGGTATCGTCGGGCTTGGGGACGGACTCGAGGTGCAGCATTATGCGGGTCATCTCCTGAATCTGCTTCTTCACGGCCTTGCCGTAGCCGGTGATGGCCTGCTTGACCTGCATGGGTGTGTATTCGTAGATCGGCACGCCGCACTGCGCCGCGGCCAGCAGAATGACGCCGCGGGCCTCGGCCACGCCGATGACGGTGGTCTGGTTGTGCTGGTAGTACAGCTTTTCGATGGAGAGGGCCTCAGGCTGGTAGCGCTTGCAGATGTCGAATACGCTCTCATAAATTTCAACGAGGCGCTGTTCAAAGGGCGTGTCCTTCTCGGTGATGACCGCCCCGTAGCCGATGGGTGCAAAGCGGTTGCTGATGTACTCCACAACGCCCCAGCCCACAATGGCATACCCCGGGTCGATGCCCAAAACGCGCATAGTCCTATACCTCCCCACTTTAACCGATATAGTATACCATAAAATTGCAGTTACGTCCATAGGTTGTAAATAAAAAAGCCTCCCTTTCGTGTGAAAGAGAGACTTTTGGGAACGAGCGGCTTCCCCCTCGGGGGAAGCTGTCAGCGGCCCCGCCCGCTGACTGATGAGGGCAAGGCCTGCGGTAGTTGCCTGTTAAGGGTCTGCAATGGCAAACCGGTCCCTCATCCGGCCCTGCGGGGCCACCTTCCCCCGAGGGGGAAGGCTTTGATAGATCAGTACCCAATCTGCCGTTTTGCCGCCTTTAGCGCCTTGCGCAGCGGCCTGTACAGCACCAGCATAATGGCAAAATTGCCGACGCCGTGCAGGGCGTCGTAGCTCAAGCCGCTCAGCCACCAGCTCAACGCAAAGGCGGGCGTCTTGGCAAAGAGATATACCGCGGCGCATAACCCGCCGAAGCACAGTCCGTACAGCCCGCTGAACACGGCCCAGAACAGCGCGTGACCCATGCGGCGGAACAACCACGCCAGCAGTGCCAGTAAATACCAGATGTACAGGTACATGGCCCACCACAGCCCAAAGCCGTAGAGCACACCCTGCAAAAGGATGAATACCGTGATGGCAGCGGGCGTCTCCCGCGGGAGTTCGAGCGCAAACAGGATGATGAGCAGCGTGACCGGCTCGATGTTGGGCAGACCGCTCATGGCCTGCTTGCTGACGACGAGCAGCGCACCCATCAGCCCGGAAAGCACCAGACCGACAATGCGGTGGTGGTTACTTCGTGTAGGTGAAGGCATAGCTGTCGCCGTCGTGCAGCTCAATGTCGGCCACGCCGACGGAGGTCATCTCGCCCGCAGCGTCGGTCAGGCACCACCAGGAGCCGTCCTTGTTGTAGTCGGCGGCCTCGCCGTTGACGACAGTCACAAAGCCAGCCTCGGCCTCCTCGGCGCTGATGACACCGGCGTCCGCCAGAGCGGTGCTCAGCTTTTCACCGTCGGCGGCGTCCAGGGTCAGCACGGTGCTCTCACCGTCCGCGCCGGTCACCGTGAAGGTAAACTGAATGGCCTCGGCAGAGTCGGCAGCCTCAGCAGTGGAGACGGCCTCCTCGGAAACCGCCTCGGATACGACCTCGGAGGAGACAGCCTCGGAGGAGGCGGCAGTGGACGCGGACGCGCCGCAGCCCGCCAGCAGTGCGGCGGACAGCGCCAGGGACAAAATCAGTGCAGAAAGCTTTTTCATGTGGAAATTCCCTCTCTATGTTCAAATAAAACTCCCGCGCAGGGAAAGCTGCGCGGGAGTTATTATACATGGGTACTGGGTAAAATGCAAGTGGGAGTGGCCGCGTTGCAGGGGGCGGCGTCCCCAACGCCCCCCGTGGCCTTCCGCAGCAGCCCATGGATGGGGAAGCCACGCGGACAGCGGCGGCATGAGGGCATGCCGCCCTACATGCGCTTATCCCTCCAGCTGCTCCTTATGATATTGCAGCGTGTACAGCTGGTAATATCTGCCGTGCTTCGCCAGAAGCTCCTGATGGTTCCCCTGCTCGAGGATCTTGCCGTGGGACAGCACAATAATGTTGTCCGCGTGCTGGATGGTGGACAGCCGGTGCGCGACGATCAGCATCGTGCCGACGGACCGCATCTTTTCCAGCGAATCCTGAATCAAAAGCTCGGTCTCGGTGTCAATATTCGCCGTGGCTTCGTCCAGAATCATGACGCTTGGCTTGTGGATGATCGTCCGCGCAAAGCTCAACAGCTGGCGCTGCCCGGCGGAGAAGTTGTTCCCGCGCTCGCGGACCTCCTCGTCCAGGCCGTGGTCCAGCTTGTCAATGAACTTGTCGGCGTTGACATAGCGGCAGACCTGTAGGATCTCCTCGTCGGAGATGCCCTCCTCGCGCAGGATGATGTTGCTGCGGATCGTGCCCGAGAAAAGGAACACGTCCTGCAGCATCTGCCCGAAGTGACGGCGCAGCGACGAAATTTTGATTTTGCGGATGTCGATGCCGTCAATCAGGATCTCGCCCTTCTGGAACTCGTAGTTGCGGCAGATCAGCGAGAGAATCGTGCTCTTGCCCGAGCCCGTCGAGCCGACAAACGCCACGGTCTGGTGCGGGTCAATGTGGAAGGAGACGCCCTGCAGCACCCACTCGCCCGGAAGATAGCTGAACCAGACGTCGCGGAACTCGATTTCGCCCTTTACCTCGCCCAGCTCGATGGCGTCGGGGGCGTCCACCATTTTGGGCGCAATGTCCATGATGGAGAACACCTTCTCCGACGAGGCCAGCGCCGACTGCAGCCAATTGAACTGCTCGGCCAGATTCTGGATGGGCGTGAAGAATTTGGAAATATACATGTAGAACGTGACGATGGTGCCGCCCGTGATGGTCTGACCCAGAAACGTCACGCCGTTCAGATGCCCCATGCCGCCGAGATAAAAAAGACACAGGATCGAGCAGATATACAGCATGTAGACCAGAGGACGAAACACGCCGAACACAAAGATCTGCTCCCGGTTCGCGCGGGCGAGGCGCTGGCTTTTCTCGCGGAACTCCGCCATCTTCTCGTCCTCGCGGCCAAAGATCTGCGTGACCTTGATGCCGGACAGATTCTCCGACAGGTAGGTGTTGATGTCGGTGGTCGCGTCCTTGACCTTGCGGTAGGCCCGGCGGGAGAACTTGCGGAAGATGACCGTAAAAATCACGATGAACGGCACAAAGCAGAGCACCATCAGCGTCAGCTCATAGTTGAGCGCCAGCATGGCGACCAGGATGCCGAGGATGACAAAGATGTTCTTGGTCAGCGTGACCAGCAGGTTCGTGAACATCATCGAGATAGCGTTCGTATCGTTCGTCACGCGGGTGACGAGCTTGCCGACGGGAATTTCGTTCAGCTGCTCGTGGGACAGCGACTCAATGTGGGTGAATAGGTCCTCGCGCAGGTCGGAGATGATGCGCTGGCCGACGCGCTGCAGAATGACGGCCTGGAAGTAGGTGCTGGCCATCGAGAAAACGAGCACGCCCGCATAGACGGCGACGCCCGCGAACAGCCGCGGCAGCTCGAACTCGCCTGAGACCAGCTCCTCCAGTGCGCCGACGATCAGCGGCGAGATGATGTCATAGGCAATGGAGAACAGCATTAAAAACAGCACAACGACGAATTTCGCCCAGTACGGCTTGGCGTACCCGGCCAGACGACGCAGAATCTCGCTGTCGTTCATCGTGCGTTCAAAGCCCATCGTCTCCTTTTTGTCCTTGATGAGGGCGCAGGCCAGCACCAGCAGCGCCGTGACGACACCGATGACTGCGCCTACCAGCAACAGCGGATTTACGTTAGCCATGGCTGCCGCCTCCTTCCTCGTCCTCGAGCTTCTGCAGATCGACCATGCGGCGGTATTCGGCGCAGCTGCGATACAATTCATCGTGCGGGCCGACGGCCTCTACCCTGCCGTCCTCGATAAAGACGATCTTGTCCAGCTGCTCCACCGTCGAAATGCGGTGGGCGATCAGCAGCGTCGTCTTGCCCGCGCGGCTGGTCTTGAGGTTGTCGAGGATGATTTTCTCGGTGCGGGTATCGACAGCCGAGACAGAGTCGTCCAGAATCAGGATCGGCGCGTTTTTCAGCAGGGCACGCGCAATCGAGATGCGCTGCTTCTGTCCGCCAGAGACGGTCACGCCGCGCTCACCGAGTACGGTCTCGTAGCCGTCCTTGAAGTCCACGATATTGTCCCGCACATCGGCCAGCGCGGCGGCGCGGTCAATGTCGGCCTGGCTGGCGTCGTCCACGCCGAAGCCGATGTTGTGGGCAATCGTGTCCGAGAACAGGAAATTGTCCTGCGGCACGTAGGCGCAGGCGTCGCGCACCGAATGGATGGACACGGCGTTCACGTCCTGCCCGTCCACAAACAGCGTGCCGTCGGGCACATTGTAGGTGCGCAGCAAAAGGTCCACCAGCGCGGTCTTGCCCGCGCCGGTCTTGCCGACGATGCCGACGCTCTCGCCGGGCTTGATGGTGAACGATACGTCCTTCAGCACGTCGTACTCGCCGTCTGGGTAGCGGAACGTCAGATGGCGGAACTCAATGCCGCCGTGCGGATTGCGCAGGTCGGCGACGCCGTCGCGGTCCGCCACGTCGATGGGCGCATCCAGAAGCTCGGTAATGCGGTTCAGCGATGCCTTGCCGCGGGAGGTCTTTTCAATCAGCATCGAGATAGCCATGATGGGCCAGACGATGGCCTCAAAGTAGCCGATGTACTCCACAAGCTGACCTGCGTTGAACTGCCCGCGCCAGACGAGCCAGCCGCCGTAGCCCAAAATCACGCAGATGACCGACTCGACGAACAGCGTGACCAGCACCTCGAGCAGTGTTGCAATCTTGGTGTAGGCGACGTTGACCTCCTCGTTCTCCTTGTTGAGGCGGCGGAAGGCAATCAGCTCCTTGAGCTCCTTCACAAACGCCTTGATGACCGCAATGCCGGAAAAGTTCTCCTGCGCAAAGTCGGACAGGTCGGAGAACGCCTGCTGGCGCTCCTCCCACCGTCTGGTCATGACTTGGCTCATGACGGTGCCGAGTACAAACATGACCGCCGCCGGGATCAGCGCCAGAAGTGTTAATTTACAGTCCATCCGCCACATCTTGACCAGCGCCATAATGCCCAGCACGGCGGCATCAAAGAACATCAAAATGCCGTCGCCGAAGCACTCCTGAATGGTGTCGAGGTCGTTGGTGTAAAGGCTCATCAGGTTGCCGACCTTGTTGACCTGATAGTACTGCTGGGACAGGCGGCGGCTGTGGTCAAACATCCGCTCCCGCAAATCGGCGGCCACGTTGACCGCTGACCCGAAGAAACAGACACGCCACAGGAACCGCCCGATGACCATGAGCACGACGATCCAGATCATTGGCAGGCAGATGTGCTGAAACAGCACCTCCCTGGTAAAGGGCAGCGTCTGGCCGTCCACGACCACCTGCCCCAGATTTACGCCGTTGATGACCAGCCGGTACAGCTCCGGAATGAGCAGCTGAATGTAGTCCACCGTCAGCAGCGACAGAATGCCCAGCAGCAGCACCGGCGCGTGCTTGAGATAGTATCGGTTGATCGCTTTGCCGAAAATCACGGCGATCCTCCCTCCTTTTCCTATTTCTGCTTTGAACAAAGTACGACAAAATGCCGTAAAATATAAGTATATCGTACCAGCGCAGGTTCGTCAATGGGGACACAAAAAGTGCATTGTAGGGGCGGGGGCGCAGCACGCCCGGCCCTGCGGCAGTCGTTCAGCTCCCGAGTCGATGAGGAGCATCGACCCCTACATACAGAAGCGGATGCTTGCATCCGCGGAAACAAAAGAAAAGCCCCTTGCCGAACGTATCGGCAAGGGGCTTTCTCTGGTGCGCGGTACAGGACTCGAACCTGTGACCTCCTGCACGTCAAGCAGATGCTCTACCAGCTGAGCTAACCGCGCATATACGTCGCTGCGTTTCAGCGACGTATGTTATTATAGCATACTGCTTTGCGGAATGCAAGCCCTTTTTGCAAAAAAATTCAGTCCAGAATCCGCCCGTCGGTGGAGATCGTTACGACCTGCCACGGAATGAACTTGCCGGACGCCTGCAAGGCGCGCTTGGCGGCATTTTCCAGCCCGCCGCAGCAGGGCACCTCCATGCGCACAACGGTGACCTCTTGAATGTCGTTGCTGCGGATGATGGCGGTCAGCTTCTCACTGTAATCGACGTCGTCCAGCTTGGGGCAGCCCACCAGCGTGATGTGCCCGCGGATGAACCGCTCGTGGAACGCGGCGTAGGCGTAGGCCGTGCAGTCTGCAGCGATCAGCAGCCGCGCACCGTCAAAGTAGGGTGCGTTCACAGGCACCAGCTTGATCTGCACGGGCCACTGGCGCAGCTGGCTGGGGGCCGTCGTCGGGGCGCTCTCCCCTGCCTCGGCGGGGTGCAGGGCCTTGGCCATGCTGCCCGGGCAGACGTGCATCGCTTTGGGCGCACTGCCGGGGCAGCCGGACATTTGGGCGGCCTTGTGCTGCCTGACGGCCTGCACGGCGGCCTCGTTGTAGGGTGCGGCCTCGCGCTGCTCAAACGTAATGGCCCCCGTGGGGCAGTGCGGCAGGCAGTCGCCCATGCCGTCGCAGTAGTCGTCGCGCATCAGCGTGGCCTTGCCGCCGATCATGGCGATCGCGCCCTCGTGGCAGGCTGCGGCGCAGGCCCCGCAGCCGTTGCATTTCTCCTGGTCGATGTGAATGATTTGTCGTTTCATGGTCAGCCTCCTTGACTTTGTGCTGTCATTTTACTACAATGGCAGCAAGAGTTCTGTTGTAGCAACAACATGTGAGGTGCATAATTATGGAATTGCCGGATGTACCACTGTTCCGCGGCCTGACCGCCGACGAGGCCGAGGCAGCTGTAACCGCGCTGCGGATGCGCCGCAGGGCATTTGCCAAGGGGGAGATCCTGCTGGAGGCCGGACAGAGAGCCCCGGCGCTGGGCGTGGTGCTGGCCGGGCGGGTGCACATGGAGCACCTGGACGTCTGGGGCAGCAAGACGCTGCTGGGCCAGGCCGGGCCGGGGGACCTGTTTGCCGAGACCTACGCCTGTCTGCCGGACGAGCCGCTGCGGGTCAGCGTTGTGGCCGCAGAAAACGGCGAGGCACTGTTTTTGGAGACAGGGCAGCTTTTGCAGTGCGGCTGCGAGCCATGGCGCTGGAAGCTGACGCAAAATCTTTTGCGCATTGCAGCACGTAAAAATCTGGGGCTGGCGCAGCGCAGCCTGTACACCGCCCCCAAGACGATCCGCGGGCGGATCACGGCGTACTTTTCGGTGCTGGCGCGGCAAAACGGCAGCCTGCGGTTTACGCTCCCCTTTGACCGTCAACAGCTGGCCGACCACCTTGGTGTGGACCGCAGCGCCTTGAGCAATGCGCTGAGCCAGATGCAGAAGGAAGGACTGCTGGTGATCGATAAGCGGGAGGTAGAGCTGAAACAGGTGGAGGAGATGTGAGGGAAGCTGTCAGCGGCCCCGACCACTGACTGATGAGGGGCAACCTTGCGGAGATTGCCTGTAAACGGGTTATTTCCGTGAACTTACCCCTCATCCGGCCCTGCGGGGCCACCTTCCCCCAAGGGGGAAGGCTTGAAGTCTGTATAAAAAGGCCGCTGACAATTATGCCAGCGGCTTTTTTATACATTTATCGTACCACCGTCTCCACCTGCGGTGCGCCGCCTGCAAGCTGTTCCGCGGTGACAGGCTGTACCTCGCCGGGCTGGTCCAGCTTCTCGCGGGCTACGGCCAACATCAGCTTGATGCGGTTTTCCTGGTTGACGCGGGTCGCGCTGGGGTCGTAGTCCACGGGGGTGATGTTCGCGTCCGGGTGCAGGGCGCGGATCTTATTGATCATGCCCTTGCCCACAATGTGGTTCGGCAGACAGCCGAACGGCTGGGCGCAGACAATGTTGCCGTAGCCGCCCTCGACCAGTTCGATCATCTCGGCGGTCAGCAGCCAGCCCTCGCCCATCTTGGCACCCAGAGAGATGATGCCCTCGGGCTTTTTCATCAGCTCGCGGAACGAGCCGGGCGCGTAGAAGCCGTACTTGCGCATGGCGTCATAGCTGGCGCAGCCGATGCCGTCCAGCCAGCTCAAGAACGCGTCCGCGCCGCCCGCCACCAGCTTGTTGCCGCCGTACAGGTCGATGTCCAGCTTGTAGTTGGCCACGCAGTACTCCACAAAGCCCATCAGGCCGGGCAGGTTGACCTCGCAGTCCTGGCTTTCCAGAAATTTTTCCAGATCATTGTTGCCCAGCGGCGAGTATTTGACATAAATCTCGCCGACGACGCCGACCTTGACCTTCGGCACGCGGGTGATGGGAATGGTCGCGTAGTCCGCGGCAATGTCGTAGAACCGGCGCTTCATGTCATGGGCGGAGTAGTTCTTGTCGTCGCGGATCCAGCCCTGTATCGTAGAGATCCACTTCTCGGTCATGGCGTCGGCGTCGCCCCTGTGGTTCTCGTAGGCGTGGGTCTGGCTGCGCAGGGCGACCAGCATATCGCCGTAAAAGATCGACGCAATGACCTTGCGCAGCAGCGGCACGGTCAGCGGCAGACCGCTGCCCTTTTCCAGACCGGAGAAGTTCAGCGATGCTACGGGAATATTGCCGTAGCCCGCCTTGACGAGCGCCTTGCGCAGCAGCTTGATGTAGTTGGACGCACGGCAGCCGCCGCCGGTCTGGGTGATGAGCAGCGCGGTGTGGTCCAAATCGTATTTGCCGCTGTTCAGCGCGTCGAGAAACTGCCCGATGACGAGCAGCGCCGGGTAGCAGGTGTCGTTGTGGACGTATTTCAGGCCCAGCTGCGCGACCTCGCTGCCGCAGTTGCCGAGCACCTCGGTCTGGTAGCCCTCACTGGCCAGTGCCGCCTGCATGAGCCGAAACTGGGTGACCGCCATGTTGGGAATCAGGATTTTATGGGTCTTTACCATATCCTTGGTAAAATTGGGAGTCATGTATTCCATGGAATTGCCTCTTACTTTTTATCCTCTTTGCGTTCTTCCAGCGCCGCAAACAAACTGCGCAGTCTTATGTTCACCGCGCCCAGATTTGTGATCTCGTCGATCTTCAGCTGGGTGTACAGCTTGCTGCCCGCCTGCAGAATCTCGCGGGTCTCGTCAGTGGTGACGGCGTCCAGGCCGCAGCCGAAGGAGACGAGCTGCACAAGGTCCATGTCGGGGTTCTCGGTGCAGTATTTCGCGGCGGCGTACAGGCGGCTGTGGTAGGTCCACTGGTTCAGGACGGAGGTCTGGAACTTCTGCTCGTGCCAGCTGACGGAGTCCTCGCTGATGACGGCAGCGCCCTGCCGGATGATGAGCTGGTCAATACCGTGGTTGACCTCAGGGTCAACGTGGTAGGGGCGGCCCGCCAGCACAATGATGCGGCGGCCTTCCCTGCGGGCCTGCGCAATGATCTCGGTGCCCTTGTCGCGCAGCTGCTGCATGTGGCGGGCGTACTCGTCGTAGGCCGCATCAATGGCTTCGTGCACGGCCTTCCGGTCCAGCCCCGGGAAATAATGGTCCAGCGTCTGCTGGAATTTCTTGTAGAAATCCTTGCGGCGCTCGAGGTTGAAGTAATCGTAGATGAACTTCGTCGCCTTCAGTTCGGGGCAGTTGCCCTCGAGCACTTCGGGATAGTAGGCCACGACGGGGCAGTTATAGTGGTTGTCGCCCAGGTGCTCGTCCAAGTTGTAGCTCATGCAGGGGTAGAAGATCGCGTCCACGCCCTGCTCACACAGCCAGTGAATGTGGCCGTGGCTCAGCTTGGCCGGGAAGCAGGCCGTGTCGCTGGGGATCGTCGCCTGACCGCTCTGGTACAGCTTGCGGTTGGAGAAGGGGCTGACGACGACCTCAAAGCCGAGGCGGCTGAACAGCGTGTGCCAGAACGGCAAAAGCTCGTACATATTCAGGCAGAGCGGGATGCCGACCTTGCCGCGGCTGTTCGCAGGGGCTGCTGCCTTGCGGTAGCCGTCCAGCAGCTTGAGCTTGTAGGCGTAGAGGTCCAGGTCCTCGTTGTTGGCCTTGCCGGTCACGGGCTTGTCGCACCGGTTGCCGGAGATAAAGCGCTTGCCATCGGCAAAAACGTTGACGGTCAGCTGGCAGTGGTTGCCGCACCCCTGACACTGCACGGTGTTGACCTTCTGGCTGAAATGCTCCAGCTCCAGCTGGGTCAGCACGGTGCTGCGGGCGTGCGCGCCTGCCTTGGCCTTGCCGTACAGGGCCGCGCCGTAAGCGCCCATCAGGCCCGCAATGTCGGGACGGATGACGTTGACGCCCATCTCCTTCTCAAAGGCGCGGAGCACAGCCTCATTGTAGAAGGTGCCGCCCTGTACCACGATGTTGCGGCCCAGCTCCTCGGGGCTGGACGCGCGGATGACCTTGTACAGCGCGTTCTTGACGACGGAGATGGACAGACCGGCGCTGATATTTTCAATCGAGGCACCGTCCTTCTGCGCCTGCTTGACAGACGAGTTCATGAACACGGTGCAGCGGCTGCCAAGGTCAACGGGCTTGTCGGCAAACAGGCCCAGCGCGGCAAACTCCTTGACGTCGTAGCCAAGCGCCTGGGCGAACGTCTGCAAAAAGCTGCCGCAGCCGGAGGAGCAGGCTTCGTTCAGGAAGATGTTGCTGATCGCACCGTCCTCAATTTTGAAGCACTTCATGTCCTGACCGCCGATGTCGATGATGAAATCCACGTCGGGCAAAAAGTGCTTGGCGGCGGTAAAGTGCGCGACAGTCTCGACAAGACCGCGGTCACAGTGGAACGCATTTTTGACGAGCTCCTCGCCGTAGCCGGTGGTGGTCACGCTGGCGATCTGCAGGCCCGGGTGATCCCTGTAGAGACCAAGCAGCGTCTCCCTGACGAGCGGGATCGGGTTGCCGAGGTTCGGACGGTAGCGCTCGAACAGAATGTTCGCGTCGTTGTCGATGACGACGAGTTTGATGGTGGTGGAGCCGGAGTCGATGCCGATATGTACCGGCCCGCAGTCTGCGCCAAAGGGCAGGCATGGCACGGTGGCCTTTAAGTGGCGGGCGTGGAAGTCCTCATACTCCTGTTTGTTTGCGAACAGCGGCGGCAGGCTGACGTAGGTCGCTGTGGCGCTGTAGTCGTCGAGACGCTTGGCAACCTCGCGCAGGTCGGATTCCTCGTCGGCATAGAACGCCGCGCCCATCGCAACGAAGAGCAGGCTGTTCTCCGGCAGGGTGCCGGTGACACCCAGAGTCTTGTCAAAGCTCCGGCGCAGCGTCACGGAGAAGGTCAGCGGGCCGCCGAGATACAGGATGTTGCCCTTGATGGGGCGGCCCTGTGCCAGACCTGCAATGGTCTGGTTGACAACGGCCTGATAGATCGACGCCGCGATGTCGCCCGCCTGTGCGCCCTGGTTGATGAGGGGCTGGATGTCGCTTTTGGCAAAAACGCCGCAGCGGCTGGCGATGGTGTAAGTGCGGGTCGCGGCCTGCGCGGCCTTGTCCATCTCGTCGGCGCCCATCTTCAGCAGGGTCGCCATCTGGTCAATGAACGCGCCCGTGCCGCCGGCGCAGCTGCCGTTCATGCGGACCTCGGTGCCGTTTGTCAGGAAAAGGATTTTGGCGTCCTCGCCGCCCAGCTCGATGATGCAGTCGGTGCCGGGGGCCAGCCGGTTGGCGGCCACACGGGTGGCAAAGACCTCCTGCACGAAGGGGACCTTGCAGCTGTCAGCCAGGCCCATACCGGCGGAGCCGGAGATGGCTAAGTAGGCGCGGCCATCGGGCAGATATTCGGCGGCAACCTTCTCAAGCAGCGCCCTGCCCTTCTCTAAAATATGGCTGAAATGGCGCTCGTAGGTCGAATAGACGATCTGCCCGGCGTCGTTCAGCACAACACATTTAATGGTGGTGGAACCAATGTCCAGACCAACTCTCATAGGATTTTGCCTCCTGCGGATGGAGTGAAATTGCGGGATATGTGCGCCGGGTCTGCCCCGCGGCGATACAATATCAAATTATATTATACAGGGTTCTGCACGATTCGGCAAGAGTACGGTGCAGGAAAACACGTTGTCAAATGCAGAAATCTGTCCTAAAAAAACACCGAAGCGGTGCAGGAAAGTCCTGCACCGCTTCGGCATCAAAAGAAAAGAGGAGTATGGATGAAAAACTTGGGGTTCTGTTCTCAGGCCCGGGTCCCTGCTCCCTTCCTGAGAACACTTATAGTATACCCGCCATTTGTGTTAAAGTCGTGAAGGAAAATTCAACAAATTAAGAAGGGTTTGTGAACAAACCAAGCCTTTCCCCCAGGGGGAGTCGCACTAAACAAAAACCACCCGGCGCAAAACCGAGTGGCTATGTACAAACTTATTGCTCCTCCCGGCCCAATTTGTCGATCTGATCCTGCAAAAGCTGGGAGATCGGGCGGCGGGTGTTGCGCAGACGGTGGACCGGGGCGGCAGGGGCCGTGTGGTGCACGGGCTGTGCCTTGGCCTTGACGCGCAGACGCTCGGCGGGCTTTTCGGGAGACGGGGCGGCAGGCTTGGCGGCGGCAGCGGGGCGCGGCGGCACCGGTGCGGGAATATCTGTTTCCGGTGTGCCCTGCGCAAAGCTGCGCATATCGGTGCCCAGATCCTTCAGCTCGGCCTCGGTCTGGTCAAGTGCCTGATAGATGGCCTGCGTCAGGCCGTCTAAATCCAGCGTGGCGGCGCTCAGGCGCTCGTCCACGCGGGCCAGACGCTCCCGCACCAGCATGACGCCCGACGCAATGCTGCGGGCATTCTCCGCCATGCGGTTCTTCTGGGTCTCGGCCTGCTGCTTGAGCTCCCGCTCTGCGCTCTCGGCGTACAGGCGGGCATCGGCCAGAATCTTGCCGGCCTCGAGCTTGGCCTCCCGCACCAGATCGGATGTGGGGGCAGCCGGGGCGGCGGCAGTATTCAGCGCGCGCGCGGCGGTCAGCTGCTTTTGCAGCTCGTCCACCTGCTGCTGCAGATCGTGGCATTTCAGCTGCCAGATGTTGGCGTTTTTCTGGGATTCCCGCTGGGTGGACTGGAAGGAGGCTGTCTTTTTCTTGATGGTCTCCAGCTGCTCGTCCGCCTCGCGGCGCTTGGCCTCGGCCGTGTCTGCACGCTGGGTCGCGGCAGCCAGCTCGGCCTTCAGGGCCTCCATGCGGCTGTCGGCGGTGCCCCGCTCGCTGCGCAGCTCGTCCAGCTTGGACTGCAGCTGCTGCAGCTGGCGGTTGTACTCCAGCTCGTGCTGCTGGGCCTCGTTGGCCAGTGCGTTCATGTAAGCCAGCACGTCATTTTTATCAAAGCCGAACAAGCTGGAACGAAAACCCTGTTCCTGAATGTTCATCGGTTCAGACGGCATGGCTTTTTACATCCTCTCGCAAAAAAATCATTAAGAACGCTTGTTCAGGATGCTGAGCAGGTCGTCAAAGTAATCGCCGTCATCCTCTTCCTCGGCAGGGGCTGCGGGCTGTGCGGCCACAGGCGTGTCCATGCCGGTGCTGAAGGACTGGGTGAAGATCGGGTTGGGCATGACGGGGTTGACCTGCGGCTGGACAGGCTGCACGGGCTGGACCGGAGCAGCGGCAGGCTGTGCGGCGGGCTGGGCAGAGGCCTGTGCGGCACGCTTGGCGTCAACATGGGCCTGAATGGGCTCGTCGACCTCGGGCGTGCTCTCGAAGCCTGTGGCAACGACGGTAATGCTCATCTCGTCGCTCAGGCGCTCGTCGAACGCAGTACCCCAGATGATATTGGCATCGGGATGCGCGCTCTGGGTGATCATGCTGGCAGCGGTCTCGACATCCTCCAGGCCGATGTCGGGGCTGGAGGTGATGTTGATGATGACGCCGCGTGCACCGGCAATGCTGGTCTCCAGCAGCGGGCTGGAGATGGCAGCCTTGGCGGCGTTCTCGGCCTTGCCGGCGCCCTTGGCAACGCCGACGCCCATGTGGGCAAAGCCGGCGTCCTTCATGATGGAGCGGACGTCCGCGAAGTCCAGGTTGATGAAGGCAGGAATGTTGATCAGGCTGGAGATGCTCTCAACGCCCTGGCGCAGCACGTTGTCAGCGGCCTCGAAGGCGTTCATCAGGGTGATCTTCTCCTGGCTGATGAGCTTCAGGCGCTCGTTGGGAATGACGATCAGGGAGTCAACGTGCATCATCAGGGAAGCGATGCCCTGCTCGGCCTGCGCCATCTTGCGCTTGCCCTCAAAGGCAAAGGGCTTGGTGACAATACCGACGGTCAGGATGCCCAGGTCATGGGCCGTTTCGGCCACGACCGGTGCAGCGCCGGTGCCGGTGCCGCCGCCCATGCCAGCGGTGATGAACACCATCTGGGCACCTTTCAGTGCATTGGCGATCTCATCCTTGCTTTCCTCCGCTGCACGCTGGCCGACCTCCGGGTCAGCACCAGCGCCGCGGCCCTTGGTCAGCTTTGCGCCAAGCTGAACCTTCTGGGTAGCCTTGGAGTTGACCAGTGCCTGCTGGTCGGTATTCATTGCTACAAATTCAACGCCATTCAGGCCAGCTTCAACCATGCGGTTCACAGCATTGCCGCCGCCGCCGCCAACACCGATAACCTTAATGTTGGTTACATTCTGCATCTCTTCATCGAGAACGAACGCCATAAGTGTATCCCCCTAAAGAATATAAAATTGCAAATGCAATAGGGCCGGATTTCCGCCAGCGGACACACTGACCCCCATAAAGGAAGCGCCGCCCCACACCCCAAACTTTGCTTACGCGCGTTGCGGTGCAGCCAGCTCTTCCTAAGATATCGCATATAACTGTTTATAAGGATAACAAATTTTGCGAATAATTTCAATACCCACACGCTAAAAAGCCAAAAAATAGATGCTCGCATTTATTTGTATCACAAAAAGCCCCGCCGGTTTTGCGGGGCTTTGGTGAATTATGACAATATTTTTACAGTTTTTTCGTCTATCTGCCAGCTTCTGTCCCGGTGCGGCCTGCCCGGCAGTCGGCCCCCAGGCGGCGCAGATCCCCCGCCAGGTCGGCATAGCCGCGCCGGATATGTCCGGCATCCAGCACCCGCACGCAGCTCCCGTCCCCCACACCAAGGCCCGCCAGCACCAGTGCTGCCCCGCCCCGCAGGTCTGGTGCAGTCACAGTGGCACCATGCAGTTTTGCGCTGCCGCCAAGGTACAGCAGCCGTCCCTCGCTGCGGGCATCAGCCCCCAGGGCGGCAAAGCCCTGCGCACAGGCAAAGCGGTTTTGGAACAGGCCGTCATAAATGCGGGATGCTCCCTCCGCCCCCAGCAGCACCGCTGCAGCCAGCGGGGCAGTATCTGTGGCAAGGCCAGGGTAAGCAGCCGCTACAAGTTCCTGACCGCCACGCAGCTTTGTATCCTGATCCCGCGTGATGCTAAACTCATTTTCCCCGCGGGCAACCTCGCAGCCGCTGCCCTGCAAAAAGTCCAGAAACGCCGCCAGCCACACCGGACTGCACTGCGTTACCGTCACCCGCCCGCCTGCAATGGCGGCGGCTGCCGCATAAGTCGCTGCGGCAATGCGGTCCGGCAGCACGGTATGCACACAGCCGTCCAACAGCTCGCCGCCGGTACCTCGGATGCAGACCACCGGCGTACCCGCCCCCGTGATCTTTGCCCCGCAGGCGTTCAAAAAAGCGGCGGTATCCGCAATTTCCGGCTCGCACGCCGCACCGCGCAGGGTGGTAACGCCCGCCGCACAGCAAGCCGCCAGCATCAGGGTCAGGGTTGCTCCCACGCTGGGCAGGCGCAGAGCAAAATCCGTACCACGCAAAACGCCGTGGCGGCGCAGCACCACACACTCTGCCGCCGCGCACACCTGTGCCCCCATGGCCGTCAGCCCGGCCAGGTGGATATCAATGGGCCGCGGCCCCAGTCTGCACCCGCCGGGCAGCGGCAGCTCTGCCCAGCCCGCGCGGGTCAACAGCGGTGCCAGGTAAAACACCGACCCCCGCATAGCCCCCGCCAACGCCGTGGGCACCCGCCCGCTGATCTGCCGGGCTGGCTGGGTGACAAGGTCCTGCCCGGCCCAGGCCGCCCCACTGCCCACAGCCCGCAGCAGATCCAAACTGGTCTGCACATCCCGCAGCAGGGGCACCCGGCGCAGGGTGCAGGGCTGCGCACACAGCAGCGTTGCCGCCAAAAGGGGCAGCACACTGTTTTTGGCCGCTGCCGGGCGGATGCTCCCCCGCAGCGGGTTCCCGCCTGTTACTTCGATATATTCCATTGCCGCACCGCCCCTCTTTGTTCCCACACCAAAGCGCCCTTTTCTATCATATGCCGCACCCGCACAAAACAGCTCTGTTCCACGGGTTTTACAGCAAAATCGGCTGCAACTGCACCCCGCGCAGAGCGGCTTCCAGCGTATCCGGCAGCTGGGTAAAATCCGCTTTCAGGCTGCAGGGCTTTTTGTAGCTGTCGTCCTGGCCAAAGGGAATGAAATAATAATTTTTGCGCTGCAGCAGCGCCGCCAGCGCTCCCACGCTGCCGGAAAGCCCATCGTTGGTGGATACCCCGATCACCACCGGCCTGCCGCCGCGCAGCATGCTTTTGGCCGCCAACGTGACCGGCGTTGCGCTGATGCCCGCCGCCAGCAGCGCCATCGTTGTGCCGGTACAGGGAGCAATGACAAGTGCCTGTGCCATATGCTTGGGGCCAAGAGGTTCCGCTTCCCGCAGATCCTCCAGCGGGCGGTGGCCGGTGGCTTCCTCCAGGCGCTGCTTCCAATCTGCCGCGCGGCCAAAGCGGGTATCCAGCGCCGACGCCGCATAGCTCAGCATCGGCAGTACTTCCCACCCGCAGGCGCGCAGGCGGATGATTTGCGGCAGAACCGTTTCAAATGTGCAAAAGCTGCCGCACAGGGCAAACACCACCGTGCGCGGCGGTTCCAGGCTGGAATTCATCAGCTCACTCCCCTTTCGCTGCGGGCCGTGGCGGCACGCTCCTGTAAAATCACTTCCACGGTATGCGCCACCAGCGCACCGGCGGTTTCGGGCGCACAGCGGGCGGGCAGGCTCAAGGCATGTTCCGCACGCAGGCCCAGTTCCCGCGCGGCGGCAAAATCCGTTCCGCCGGGGCGGCTGGCAAGGTCCAGGATCAGCGCCCCCCTGGGCAGGCAGCGCAGCCGGGCCGCCCCCAGCACCGGGGCCGGTATGGTGTTGATGACCGCATCAAAGTGCGGCAGAAGCTGTTCCAACGCGGTCAGCGGTGCGGCATGCAGCCCCGCGCAGCGCGCTGCGGCCCGCTGTTCCGGCGCGCGGGCGGCAATGGTCACCTGCCCGCCCAATGCCTGCAGCCGCCGGGCCACCGCCCGCCCAATGCGCCCATACCCCAACACTAGGAACTCACTTTCCCATATCGTGCGCTGGCGCAGCTGCATCAGCAGGGCCAGGCACCCTTCCGCAGTGGGTACTGCGTTCAGGCAGGCCAGCTCCGGCCGCAAAAAGTAATCCACCAACTCCACCCCGGCGGCCTGCGCCGCTTTGCGCACCGGTTCGCTGATGCGCCCGCCAAGGGCCAGCGTACCGGGGCGGGCGGCGCGCAGGATGCGGGCAAGGTCCGCCGCCTCGGCATCCATCGGCATAGGCAGCAGGATGTAATCCGCCTGCCCGGCCCCCTCTGCCCCCAGCACGGTATAGCCGCTGTTCTGCAGCGCCCGCGCCGCCGCCAGTTGGCGGGCATCCCGCCCAACCACACAAAAAGTCAAATTACATGCTGCCGCCATAATGCTTCCCCCCGGTGTTGTATCTGGCCGTTTGTTCCATGTTATGCCGGGGTGGGCGGCATGGTTCCGTCAGAACATCAAAAACGCCTGCCGCAAAAAAAGTTCCCCCGCCTGCATCACAAAGAATACAGACAGGGGAATTTTTCTATTTATTGGTTATGCTCCGTTTTAATAGCTGCGCAGGGCATCGCACTGACCGCGCAGGATACGCAGCGGCTCCACGGGGGTTTTGCCAACGCGCACTTCCACCACGGTAGCTTTGTCGGTGGTGCCAAGGGCATCGCCCTGGGCCACGATTGCACCTTTTTCTACCGTCAGCCTGCGCAGGCCATAGTAAATCGTCTTTACGCCCGCGCCGTGCTCGATCACCAGCGTATTGCCCACATTGGGCAATTTTTCCGCCAGCAGTACCTTGCCGCCCGCCGGGGCAATCAGGTCGCACCTACCGGAAAGCACCACATTGATGCTGGTGCGGCCGGTACCGGTGTTGTTCTTGCGCTCGGTCTGGGTACGGTTGACATATTCGGTCAGGCCATACGGCAGGGTGACCTCCACCTTATCGCTGAACGGCGAAGCAAACCCAGTGTCCGCCCAGTAGATGGTATCCGATGCCGTATCCAGCAGGTCCAGCACCTCCTGCGGGGTATCATCCGCGCCGACATACGGTGTGACCAGCCTGGACTTGGAAGTATAATCCCGAAAAGATGCGGCGCTCTTGCTCACGTTCAGGGTAAGCTCCTGCACCTCACCGTCCACGGTGACCTTGATGGTATAGCTGCCAGGCTCGGTTTCCAGCGGGACCGCCAGGTAAGCCACCCAGCCATCGCCGGTCGCGCTGGCACGGAAGCCGGTATCCGGCAGTTCTGCCGTCAGGCTTGGCTTGGTATCCGTCTGCTGGCCCGTTACCTTTACGGCCACAACGCCACCCGGCGTAACAGCCTGGGTATTCAGCCGCACGGTAGCCTTAATCGTTACATCAAATGTGAACTCATAGGTCTGGTGGCCCGAAACTGTCGGTTCGCTCTGGTAACCCTCGCCGCTGCTGACCACCAGCTTGGCGGTGTAGCTGCCGGGCGTGGTAAAGCGGTAGGCGGCAAATTCCTGGGCACTGCCGCTGAACACTTCCTGCTTGTTCTCGTCCTTAACGGTCACTTCGGTGCTGCAGTCCGCTGGGGTCACCCGCAGCGTCATGGTGCCGCCGCCAAAATCAGATTCCAGCGCTGTGGGAGTGCTGGAAAGTGTCTCGGCATAGGTACGCTTAAGGTGGTTGCCTGCCACCGGCACCTGCCAATGGTACGCCACGGGGTCCAGCTGCTGGCCCTCCACTGTTACCGTAACGGCAGGAATCATATCCGGCGTGGCTTTTTTGTACAGCCAGTATATGCCGCCTGCGGCGATCATACCCGCCAGCAGCACCACCAGCAGCAGCCAGCCGATCAGCAGCCGCACGGCGCGGCCCACTTTGCTGTCAGTCGATTCCGGCGTATCTGCCTCTTTCTCCGCCTGTTCTGCTTCGGCATCCTCGATCTGTTCAATCGAAACCTGGACCGTTCGGGTGATCTCCGCCTTGCGCCGCTCTGCTGCAGCGCGCTGTTCCGGGGTCAGTTCCGGTTCGTCATCCTCCGGCTCCGTGGCCTGGGGCAGCTGCGCGGCTTTGGGTTCCTGCACCGCCTTTTCCGGCATTTCCGGCGCGGCGGCTGCTTCAGCCGGTTCGGCCACAGCGGCAGGTTCCGGCGTTTGCGGTTTTTCCGGCGCTTCCGGGGGTTCCGGCTGGGGCTCAGCATATTGCTGCGGTTTTGCTTCCGGCTTGGGGGCAGCCTTTTTGCGGCGGCGTTTGCCGCCTGCCTGCCCGCTGCGCGGCGCTTTGGTCTTGGCTGCCACCTGTTCCGGGGCGGCAGCTTCGGTCTGCTCGGCTTGTTCTGCCCGCGTTTTTGGTTCTTGCGGGGATTTTGTATTTTGGGGTTCGCTTTTTTGTTTTTGCGTGCCCGTTTTGCGGTGCGCAGTATTGCTATTGCTGGCATGGGGTTTGGCCATCCTGCCTCGCCCCGTGCCTGGAGCGGTTTTGCCCTGCGTGCGCTGCCCGCCCCTGGCTTTGGGCTTTGGCTGCTGCGCCGGCTCCATCGCAGTCTGTGTTACCTTCTCTTCGTCCATCGCTTTCTCCACCAACATTTGCGATTTATCGTTGCTCTAACTCTATTTTGTTACATTGTTTCGCGGTACAAAAGGCCGCTGCTGCCCGTCAGGGCGGCAGCAGGGTCAACGGACTTGCTGCCAATGCGCAGCTCCCAGATCAGGGTATGCTCCTCACTGGTGGTGCCCAGTTCTTCGCCGCGGGCAAGGCTCTGCCCACGCTGCACCTTTACGGCATCCAGCCCAAACAGATAGCTCTTAACCCCGCAGCCATGGTCAATCACCACAGTGCCGCCGGTCAGCGCCAGCGTTCCGGCGTACACCACAGTACCCGCCTGCGGTGCCGTAACGGCGGTACCCGCTGCGGCGTTATAATTGATGCCAGTTGCCCGGCCGGTAATGGTCCCATCGGTGCGCAGCCGCGCGCCGTAATCCGCCAGAATCGCACTGGGCACCGGCGAGGCAAAATTGCCCTGCCACAGCTTTTCGCTGCTGCCCTGTGTGTAAAGGGGCCAGATCGCATTTTTATATTCCGTTGCTGCGCCTGGTATGTCTGCCTCTGCGGCCACATCCACGGTTTTGGCCTCGCTCTGCATCACGTTCAGGGTCAGCTCCTGGGTCAGGCTGCCGCAGGTCACGGTCAGGGTATGGGGGCCGCCCTCGGTATTATAGGTTACCGGGATATAGCCCATATACCCACCGGTCACCGGGCGGAACCATACATCCCCCAGGTCGGTTTCCACGGTTGGCTCGCTGCCATCCAGAATGCCGGTAATGACCAGTGCCGCCACGCCGCCCTGGCTGACGCGCTCACTGCTGAGCACCGCCTTGGGCTGGATGTTCATGGTATAAGATGCACAGTACCGGTACCAGCCGGTGGCATCGCCGGGGTCCGCTGTGTTGCGGTAAGCGGTCAGGGTCAGCTCATAGCTGCCATTTTTGGGGTAAGCATACATCGCAAAGGCAGCGGCATCCCCCTGCACCACAACACTGCCGGCCGAATCTTTCAGCGTAAGGGTCGTGCGCTGCGCCCAGTCCGGCAAAACCAGCTCCGGGGCAGCTTCCGTCATTTCGCCCAGCTTTTGCACCGTCAGGGTGCTGGGCTGTTCAAACGTGCGGTTCAGCACATTGCCCAGCACCGGCACACTCCAGTCATAGCCGATCGGTTCCAGTTCCGTATCGCCCAAAGTGGGGTGCTGCGTGGGAAGTTTGTCATCGCCCGTCATAGCGTACATGGCGTACCCGGCACCGCCCAGCAGCACCGCCAGCATAACCACCACCATAACCAGCCACAGCAAGAGCTTTTTCATGGCGTTCCCTTTCCTTGGCACAGCAGAAAAATCGAAATTCAGTCTGATTTTATAGTCACTACCGTCATTTTTCTTATTTTTAGCAGCGCCTTATGGTTTATCTGAGCCCTTTTTATCATTTAATAAGTATCACTATTGATTGCAAGAAACACGAACAGCCGGGCCGAAGCCCGGCCATTTTCACTTTTCTGCTGGCTGTTCCGGCTTATTCAGCATCGTCAGCAGCCTTTTCTTCGGCGGCTTCTGTCGGTTCATTGTCGATGGGCAGATATTCGTCGTCATCGTCATAATCGTCGCCGTCATCGCTGTACAGCAGGCGCTCGTATTCGTCCAGTTCCTTTTCGCGGCGGCGCAGGTAGAGCGCAGCGGCAGTCAGGGCACCGGCAGCAGCAAACAAAAACGCCAGGATGGCACCAAAAGTAGATTTCTTCATCATAATACTTTTCCTCCGCGTATTCTAAAAGGGATGGGTCTGTAAAATATTATACCCGATTAACCGGGTGAATACAATCTTTCCCTTGTAAATTTTTCACACAAAAAGGTTCAGGTATCAAGGTGATACCGCGCCATCCTCCGCAGCATGGTCTCCGGAAAATTTCTTCACCTGCCAAAAGCCATGCCACTCTGCTTGCTTTTTATTCCGGCCGCCACTGGCGCATAATGCCCGCAAATGCGCTTGGCACCGCGTATTCCCCGTTCAGCTCCGCGCGGCTGGCCCAGACGCAGCCCTCCGGCGCCGGGCCTGCAGCTGTGCCGCAAAACCCGCTGATCTGCCAGATGCGATGGGTGAACACATGGCGGGTGTTTTGCAGCGGGGCCTGCCACTGCACACAAAGGCCAATGGCGCGCAACGCGGCGTCCAGTTCCGGTTGGGCCATGGCGGTACCCTCAAAGGCAAGGGGCTGCCACAGCCCGGCCAGCAGCCCTTTGGACGGGCGGCGCTGCAAAAGCACGCCCTGCGGCCCGGTGATCAACGCGGCCGTGACCGGCACCAGCGTTTTTTCCGGCTTAGCCGTTTTGACCGGCAGCTGTTCGGCCCGGCCTGCAGCGCGGCCCTTGCACTGAGCAGCCAGCGGGCAGACCTCGCACTTTGGCGCACCGTTGGGCAGGCAGACCAGCGCCCCCAGTTCCATCAACGCCTCGTTATAAGGGCCGGGGCGTTCCTTGGGCATTTCTTCCAGCACACGGGCTGTGAACTCGCGCTTGGCGGCAGGTTTGGTAATATCGGCAGAGCTATTATCCAGCCGGGCAAATACCCGCAGCACGTTGCCGTCCACCGCCGGGGCTGGGATGCCAAATGCAATGGAGGCAATAGCCCCAGCCGTGTAATCCCCAATGCCGGGCAGAGCGCGCAGGGCGGCATAATCTGCGGGAAGCTGGCCGCCGTACTGCCGGCAGACGATCTGCGCCGCCTTTTGCATGTTGGCCACCCGGCTGTAATACCCCAGCCCCTGCCACAGCTTGCGCAGCTTGTCCGGGTCGCAGGCGGCAAGGGCGGCTGGGTCCGGCAGTTCGGCCACAAAACGCTCGTAATAGGGCAGCGCCGCCGAGACGCGGGTCTGCTGGAGCATGATCTCGCTGACCCAGATATGATATGCCGAAGGCTCCTGCCGGAAAGGCAGGAGCCTTCGATTCAGTTCAAACCATTGGATCAGCGGTTCGCTGACCGCCCCCATTAAAAACCGCCGCAGGTGCGCGGGAAGGCAATGACGTCACGGATGTTGGGGATGCCGGTGACATACATCAGCAGGCGCTCAAAGCCCAGGCCGTAACCGGCATGCTTTACGCTGCCAAAACGGCGCAGGTCCAGGTACCAGTCATAATCTTCGCGCTTCAGGCCCAGTTCATCCAGGCGGGCCAGCAGCACATCCAGGCGCTCCTCACGCTGGGAACCGCCGATCAGCTCGCCAATGCCGGGCACCAGCATATCGGCGGCGGCAACCGTCTTGCCGTCCTCGTTCATACGCATATAGAATGCCTTGATCTCTTTGGGGTAATCGGTAACAAACACAGGCTTTTTGAACACCTGCTCGGTCAGGTAGCGCTCGTGCTCGGTCTGCAGGTCAATGCCCCAGCTTACTTTATACTGGAAGTTGTCATCGTTCTTTTTCAGCAGTTCGATGGCATCGGTGTAGCTCACGCGGGCAAAATCGCTGTTGGCAACCAGCTCCAGACGCTCGATCAGGCCCTTATCAAAGAACTGGTTGAAGAATGCCAGCTCGTCCGGGCAGTTATCCAGCAGGTAGCGGATGACATACTTGGTCATGGCCTCGGCGGTGTCCATGTAGGTATTCAGGTCAGCAAATGCCATTTCCGGCTCAATCATCCAGAACTCTGCGGCATGGCGGGTATCATAGCTCTTCTCTGCGCGGAAGGTGGGGCCAAAGGTGTAAACCTTGCCCAGGGCCATTGCCATGGCCTCGGCTTCCAGCTGGCCGGAAACCGTCAGGTTGACCGGGCGCTTGAAGAAGTCCTTGCTGTAATCCACCTTGCCGTCCTCGGTCTTGGGCACATCGTTCAGGTCCAGGGTAGTAACCTGGAACATCTCGCCTGCGCCTTCGCAGTCAGAACCGGTAAAGATGGGGGTGTGTACATAGGTAAAGCCGTTCTTGTGGAAGAACTCATGCAGGGCATAAGCGGCCTGGCCGCGCACACGGAACGCAGCGTTAAAGGTGTTGGTGCGGGGGCGCAGGTGGGTCAGGGTGCGCAGGTAATCCATGCCCATCTTGTTTTTCTGCAGCGGGTAATCGCTGCCGCAGGTGCCCAGCACCGTAACGGTATCGGCGTTGATCTCAAACGGCTGCTTAGCGTTGGGGGTCAGCACCAGGGTGCCGGTCACTTCAAAGCTGGTGTACAGGCCGGATTTTGCAACCTCGGCATAGTTTTCCAGCTTGTCCGCCTGGAAAACGATCTGCACGGGCTTATAGCAGCTGCCGTCTGCCAGAGAGATAAAACCGATCTTTTTAGAATCGCGCACGGTTTTTGCCCAGCCGCAGACAGTAACTTTGGTACCATCCGCCGGGGTAGCCTTATAGAGCGATGCAATTTCAACTCGTTCCATGTGTTCCCACTCCTAAAATGCAAATGTAGGGGGTGTATCTGAAAACAAAGAAAATGACGACTATTTCGCAAGCACATGCCGGATTCAAGGCAAAAGGCCGCAGGAATCCTTTGTGGATTCCAAGGCTTCTTAACGCGGAATCCGGCTGCGATTGTAGAAATAGGGCAATACCGCATAATTCTAAGTGCCGATACGGCGAGCGAGGTGCGGCAGAT
>OHVS01000306.1_pt1 | contig 25597 bp, 20 predicted proteins | sample 1579531 | NCBI WGS metagenome assembly OHVS01 (sample SAMEA3882531, study PRJEB24775) | human gut metagenome | biome: human-associated habitat; feature: intestine environment; material: feces | place: Netherlands | collected 2009/2010
ACGGACTTACAGCCGATTTCACCGGTGAAATCGGCTGTAAGTCCGTTAAGAGAAATGGGGTGGTTCAAAGGGAAGGGCGAGGACGAGGGCGCGAGGGAAGGGCGGCAATGAGAAAGGACTACTTCTGCGAGGCCCAGGCGCAGAGGTTGTCGCCGATGACGGAGAACGTCATCTCGACCTTGCGGTCGTCCTTGTCGCGCGGCAGCCTGTCGAATGCGCCGTGGTACTCCACCCCGTCGAGCGTGATGGTCATGTCGCCGGTGCCGTCGGACTTGTCGAGCTTCCACGTGCCGGTCTTGTCGCCGGTCACCTTGCCGTCCTCGGTCAGCGTGATGTTCACCGGCTTGTTGACGCCGCGGTAGTCGGTGCTGTGCTTGTCGGTGACCTTCTTCGGGCCCTTGAACGAGGTCCTCTGGTCGTGGATCACGAACTCGTAGTCGCCGGCCACGTTCTTCGCGTCGTACTTGGTGTCGGCGGCCTTGGTGCCGGTGTATTCGTACGGCGCGGCGACCAGCCAGCCGTCGTCGGTCGGCAGCAGCTCGCGCACGCGTACCTGGTGCATCTCGCCGGTGTCGGAGAAGCGGCTGTGGTACACGATGTACGTGGTGCCGTCGTCGTCCACGAACGCCGAGTTGTGGCCCTGCGCGACTTCGATGTGCGAGTTGTCGTTGCCGCTCCACTGGATCGAGCTCATGAGACGCACGCCGACCTCGCTCTGCCAGTTGTTGCCGATGGCGTGCTCGCTGACTGCGGCGTTGCCGTTTTCATCGATGTACGGACCGGTGATCTTGTCGGCGCGGAACATGCGCACCTGGTAGCCGCCGGTCTGCTGCAGGTTGCCGTAGGATGCGAACAGATACCAGTGGCCGTTGGTATGCAGCAGGTACGAGCCTTCGCCGGAGTTGCCGAAGCCGCCGCCGAGCTTGATGCCGTAGTAGGCGTCGGACTGGTTCTTGACCGTCTGGTACGTGGTGCTGTAGTCGCGCAGGCCGGTCTTCGGATCGAGCTTGAACATCCACATGCCGCCGAACCATGAGCCGAACGTCATCCACAGGTCGCCGTTGTCGCCCTGCTTGACGCACGGGTCGATCGCGTTGATGCCGGTGTCGGTCTGCGACGTGTACCGCGTCAGGTCGGCGCCTTCGCCGAGCACCTTCCAGACGTCGGTCTTGGAAGCGTTGACCTTTTCGAAGCCGGAGTAGGTCACCGGGCCGACGTAAGTCCAGTCGCCCTCGATGTCGTCGGCGGTGAGCAGCACGATTGCCGATCGGTAGTTAGCGCCGTTGATCGACATGTACATGCACCACTTTTTCATCGTTGCATTCCAGATGACGTCAGGGGCCCACATGTTGCCCTTGACGTCCGGGTTGGCGGACTGCTTCGACCAGTTGGTCCAGATGTCGGCGAAGATCTTCTCGTAGTCGGTGCTCAGGTTGTTTTTGAAGCTGGTCCAGTTGACGAGGTCGTCGCTTTTCAGCCAGGCGAGATGCGACCCGAAGATGTAGTACTTGCCGTTGGCCTTGACGATGGATGGATCGTGCGATTCGCCGCGCTTGATCTCGGTGGTGCTGGTCTGGCTGGAGTCGCTGGAGTTCTTGGCGTTCGACGATGCGTTCGAGTTGGCGTTCGACGAGCAGCCGGCCAGCGTGCCGATGAGCATGGCGGCCGCCAGTGTGGTGGCGAACGCCTTGCGTAGGGTGCCGGTGAGAGTCATGTGTTCCTCCTGTGTGTGACAGTGGTGTTGTGCAGCGCTGCGTTTGTACAACGATGTAAACTGAGGTATACTATACATCGACGTAAATGAACTGTCGAACCGAAAGGGACAAGGAATGTCCGACTCCTACTCACTGCTGTGCTATACGCGTGTCCCCACGTCGCGCGAAGAGGCGAACAACGAGGACATCGCCTTCAGCATGCACCTGGCGCTGCGGTCGCATCTCGACGGCTCGTGGACGCCGCTTAACGAAAACTACGGCATCTTCTTCGCTGCCGGCGTGCCGATCGCCGCGGCGACGCCCGAATCCCGACGTGCGTGCACCGCGGCGGCACGATTCAAGACCGATCCGTACACGACGGTGCGAGCCGCCAGCGACGCCGTCGCGCACGGCGCGGCGATGCCCGGCGTGGACATCGAACTCAAAAGCCTCAAGGATCCGCACCTGTTCCGGCTGGCGTCCGGCCGGTTCGCCGTGGCGGCGACCCGCACCGCGCGCGGCGGCGGCGCGGACGGATCCGAACGGTCGGCGTTCCTGCTGGCGACCAGCCGCGACCTGACGTCGTACGATCAGCGCGGACTGGTGCTGCTTGGCCCCACGTCCGGCGTACACCGTCCCACGGTCATATACAACGATGCAGAACGTCGGTACGTCATCCGGTGGCATGACGACGACGGCCACGCGATGCGCGCGGTCTGCGCCGACATCATCGCCGCGGTCGGCACCACGCTGCCGGCCGAACCGGACGATACCGCCGAACCGATTGCCGCAAGCAATGCCAACGATGTCAACGCAACGTCCGTCCGTCGCGACTACGGCATCGCGGACGCCGTCCCCGGCAACGAAATCGACATCACCGAACAGGAAGCCGCGACGCTCATCGCACGCTTCGGCCGCGTTTACAACACCGGCGTCACCGTGCCGTCCATGACCGTCTCGGCCGATCTGTACGACGGCGAAGCCCGTGACCTCATCGGCTCGCTCGGCCGCACCACGGCCAAACTGCAGTACTCCGACGGATCCACCGCCATGCGCGCCGTCGACTGGGACGCCGCACAGCTCGCCGCCCTCGCCGACGACGCCGCAGCTGGCAGGCTCAAGCCGGGCGAACGCCGTACGGTCCGCGGTCGCATCCGCCAGACCGACTATCCCGTGCCGTTCGCCGTCGAACGCGCCGATCCGTCCGTGTTCGCATGGAATTACAACGGTGAACAACTCTTCATGTTCATTGCCACCGACGATACCGACGGCAACTGCGTCGATCCAAACGGCGGCCGCACGCACATGCCGCTGCGCGTGGCGACGTCCATCGCCGACCTGTCGGATGCCGCCGGCGGCCGCGACCGCGAAATCGACCTGCTCACCCGCGGCGACCGCAACAGCGAAGGCCGCGCGATGACCGGCTGCTTCTGGGCGCCCGAGCTGCACGTGATCGGCGGCAAGCTGTCCGTGCTGTTCATGCCGTGCTTCGACGGCCCCGCCGCCGATCCGGACGGCACCGCGAACGACCGCGCCGGCAAACCCGACATGTGGACCGGTCGCTGCCATATCATGCAGCTCAGGCAGGATGCCGACGGCCGTGACCTCGACCCGCGCGACCCCGCCAACTGGACCGTTCCCGAGCCGATCCTCGGCCCCGGCGAACGGATCCTCAACCCGGTGCAGCGCATCTCGCTCGACATGACCGTGATCGTCGACTCCGGCCGCTGGTACTACGCGTGGCAGCAGGTCGGCAGCATTTGGATCGCCAGCTTCGATCCGGCCTGTCCGGAACGGCTGACCGGCGAGCCGACGCAGATCGTCGTGCCGGAATTCGCGTGGGACAACATGATCGCCGAAGGGCCGAACGCATTCGTGCACGAGGGAAAGATCTTCCTGATCTACTCCGGATCGCTCGTCGGCATCGACTACACGACCGGACTGGTCACCGCGCCGGCCGGCGTGCGCGCCGACCTGACCGACCCGGCCACATGGACGAAACTCGACTACCCGCTGCAGAAATCCGGCATGTACAACGGTGAATGGCAGCTGGGCACCGGCCACGGCATGTGGTCGCACGACGAGGGCGGCAACCTGATCTACGTATTCCACAACGCGGAGTACGACAACGGGCGATACGGCGGGCGTGACGCGCAGGTACGGCGCGTCCACTGGTCGGGCGAGGGCATGCCGATCCTCGACATGCAGCGCGACGAGGAACTCAATCCTGCTTATGCTGGGGTAACGATGGAAATCGCCGTGCGGTAAAGCCGCCATACGGCGGCGAACGGGGTGGGGTTCGGCTCTCCGGTCCCGCCAACGTGCAGTGCAGTACGTGGCGTAAGCCGCTATTTACCGAGAACAGAATACTGAGGATTACCCATGGTCAAGAAAACAACCGCGAAGGACGGCGATCACGTCGTCACCATGCGCGAGGTCGCCAAGGCGGCCGGTGTCTCCATCAAAACCGTGTCGAACGTGGTCAACGACTACGAATTCGTCTCCGATGCCACCCGTGCGAAGGTGCACAAGGCCATCGACGAGCTCGGCTATGTCATCAACGTGTCCGCGCGCAACCTGCGTCGCGGCAGCACCGGCATCATCGCGCTCGCCATCCCAGACCTGCAGCTGTCGTACTTCGCGCAGCTTTCATCGTTGATCATCACCGAGGCGAAAAAGCTCGGCCTGCGTGTGATCGTGGAACCAACGTTGTACTCGCGCGAAGGCGAGCTGGACGCGCTGCACGGTTCGCAGACCGCGATGGTGGACGGCCTGATCTACAGCCCGCTCGAACTCGGTCCGGACGATGCGGCCGAAGTCGAGGTGGACTACCCGCTGGTGCTCATCGGCGAACGCATCTTCACCGACAAGGTCGACCACATCGCCACCGAGAATGTCGAAGGCGCCAAGCGCGCCACCTCGTACCTGCTGCAGACCGGATGCAAGCGCGTCGCCGTGGTCGGCGTGCACCCGGGCGAGGAGGTCGGCTCGGCCGCGTTGCGATTCCGCGGATACCGCGAGGCACTGGAGGAGGCCGGCGTGCCGTTCGACCCGGCGCTCGTGGTGCCGTCGATCATGTGGCACCGCAACGACGGCGTGGCGGCGATGAACACGCTGCTCGACTCCGGCGTACGGCCGGACGGCGTGGTGGCGCTCAACGACATGCTCGCCTCCGGCGTGATGCACTCGATCCAGATGCACGACCTGCGGATTCCCGAGGACATTTCGGTGATCGGCTTCGACAACTCGGACGATTCGCAGTACCTGTCGCCGGCGCTGACGTCGATCGCACCGGGGCTCGAGGCCGTGGCGCGGCTGTCGGTGCGCGCGCTGAAGAACCGCATCGACGGGCAGCCGCCGCTGGAAGGCGACTCGACGGATCCCATCTTCCGCAAGGTGTCGTCCACGCTGGTCGTGCGCAGCTCCACCCGCACGCTCTGAGCCGAGCCGGTCGGGGCGGCGGCACCGGTTGGACGAACACCGCACTGCCGCCGTCGTCTCGTCGTCGTACGTTCGTACGGGAATGTCCGCGCAGCCGTACGGCAGCTGAGCGTCAACGCGCGCAGTTGGAGCGCATGAAGTCCGTGGCAACGCGGCACATGCCGTCCGTCCAGAATTCCGCGCCGCCATGATCGGCGCCTTCGAGCAGATACAGTTCGGCCGACTTGCCGACGTCCCGCAGTCGCCGATACAGGCTCGCGCTCTGCCGCGCGTTGACCAGCCGATCCTTGGTGCCGTGGAGGATCAGCACCGGCGGCAGCGCCAGTTCTGGCGTCAGATAGGATTCCACGGTCATCGCCGCGCGCAGATCCGGCCGATCGCGCAGGTCGACGTGCCCCATCATCATGCCTTCCGGACTGGTGGCCAGATGATGGTCGACGGTGGAGGGGAAGCCGTCGTCCATCTGACCGTTGACCGCGCCGAAATAGTCGATCACGCCCCGCGTCGCATCCGACACGTCGGCGGCGTTCGGCGCCAGCGACAGCGACGTGTCGTCCATGTCGGTACGGTCGGCGGCATGCGCGACCGCCGCGAGCAGCGCGACCTGACCGCCCGACGAACAGCCCGAGAGGAACAGATTGTCGGCGTCGACGTGGTATTGCGCGGCGTTGGCGCGCATGAACCGCACGGCATTGCGCGCGTCCTGGATCTGCGCGGGGAACGATGCGATGCCCGAATGCCGGTATTCCACGATCGCGACGACGAAGCCGCGCTCCGCGATGCGGCTGAGCGTGGGGACGAGTGCCGTTCGGTCCTGCTTCATCCAGGCGGATCCCTGCACGTGCACCATGCACGGATAGGTGGTGGCGTCGGCCTGGTTGCGGGTCTGCGGGACGAGGATCTGCAGGTGCAGGGTCGTGGTTCCGGCGGTTGCGTAGGGTACGTCGGGATGGTATGTCACGCCGATCTCGTCGCCGGTGGTGGGGACACGCGTCGCTCCGGGGACCGGCTCGTTGAAGGCTGGAAAATCGGCGTATTCCCACGGTTTGATGTCCATGATGCTCCTTCGCTTCGAATGATGAACGCTGATCGTTGCGCACCATCATTATAACGTTGTAATTCGGTGTGGGTGGTGCGGGTGATGTGGGCGGTGTGGGTGGTGCGGGTGATGTGGGCGGTGTGGGTGGAATCGGCTGTATGTCCGTTGGGGAGGATGAGAGGGATGGTTGGGTTGGGTGGAGTGTGCGTTGGCGGGGGCGGGAAACGCCGAGTTGTTACATCGTTGTACATCTGCTATATTGCATCGATGTAAATACTGAGCCACTTGGATTGGAGAAGGAAAAAAACAATGACTGTTTACAACAATCCGATCGTGCTCCAGCGTGCGGATCCGTGGGTGCTTAAGGTCGACGGCGAATACTGGTTCACCGCATCCGATCCCGAGTACGACAAGATTGCCATCCGTCACGCCTCGACGATCAACGACCTGCAGAAGGCCCCGGAGACCGTGGTCTGGCGCAAGCATGAGTCCGGCGTATGCAGCAAGTACATCTGGGCTCCTGAGCTGCACCGCGTGAACGGCGCGTGGTACATCTACTTCGCCGGCGCGGAACACGAGTTCGAGCCGAACGGCATGCCCACCCACCGCATGTTCGTGCTGGAGAACACCGATGCCGACCCGACCACCGACAACTGGGTCGAGAAGGGCCAGATCGTCACGCCGATGGACTCGTTCTCGCTCGACGCGACCACCGAGGTGATCGACGGCGTGCAGTACCTCGTCTGGGCGCAGAAGGACTACGACATCCCCGGCAACTCCAACCTGTACATCGCCCCGATGGCGAACCCGTGGACGCTGGCCGCTGATCCGGTGATGCTCACCAAGCCCGAGTATGACTGGGAGTGCATCGACTTCCTCGTCAACGAAGGTCCGGCGTTCCTGTTCCACGACGACAAGATCTTCATCACGTACTCCGCGTCCGGCACCGGCGTGCCGTATGCGGTGGGCCTGCTGACCGCCGACCGTGGCAGCGACCTCATGGATCCGAAGAGCTGGACCAAGAGCCCGGTGCCGGTGTTCAAGACCTGCTCCGAGAACGGCCAGTACGGCCCCGGCCACAACTCGTTCACCAAGTCCGAGGATGACTCCGAGGATCTGATGATCTACCACGCGCGCAACTACACCGAAATCAAAGGCGATCCGCTGTTCGACCCGAACCGTCACGCCCGTGTCGGCGTGGTGCTCTGGAACGAGGACGGCACTCCCGGCTTCGGCGTGCCTGAGCCGGACAACCTGTGGACGCCCGTCACGACCGACGTGCTGCCGCCCGACGGCGGTCCGAAAGCCGGCACCCCGGCGGTCGGGCTGGCCGCAGAGGCATAGTCGTACGCGGCGGCGGTCGTGGTGCGGCATGTCGCGCAGGTCACGCGCACCGCATGCGTAACGTGCACGACGTTCGCGCGACGGCCGTCGTCCATCAATCCCATAACAGAACATTCGACGTGTGCGAAACGTTGGTTTCATCGATGTGAAGTCCGGCGTCTCGTACGGAAAACAGCAGTTTTCTAGGCGTGCCGAACGGGTTGTGCATCCGGTTTGTACAACGATGGAAAACGTGTTATAGTGAATTCCAACGTTGCAAACGAGCGCTGAGGCTCCACGAACCAAGGTTTATCAGCCACGCAAGTTGCACAACGATGTTGTCGTCAACCGAACACCGTCACCAGACGGCGGGCCACAGGGTCGCCCGCATGCAACGACCAAGATTTCTGGGAAACCGGAGTACCAAGGAGGAAACCAATGAAGATCAAGAAGAACCTCGTCGCGGCCACGGCGGCCGTGCTTGCGGCCGGCATGGCGCTGGCCGGCTGCGGTTCCAGCAACGGAGGCAGCGGTGACGTCCAGAAGACCGCCGACGGCAAGGTGAAGATCACCATGTGGCACGGCTTCTCCGAAGCCGACGGCAAGACGCTGGAATCCATCGTCGACGACTTCAACAAGTCCCAGGACAAGTACGAGATCGACGCCCAGCTGCAGCCGTGGAGCACCATCGGCGAGACGATGGTCACCAAGGTCACCACCGGCGACGGCCCGGACTTCGTCACCACCGGTGCCGACAACGGCTAGGGCTGGTCCATCGACGGCACCTTCCAGTGCGTCTCCGATTTCTACGCCGACAAGAACAACGGCACCGACGACTACCTCGACAACGTCGTCAAGCAGATCACCTTCAACATCGACGGCGAGGAAGAGAAGTGCGCCGTTCCGATGGGCTACGCGCCGACCTCCGTGTGGTACAACACCGACATGTGGAAGGCCGCCGGCCTGACCGACAAGGACATTCCGACCACCTGGGACCAGCTCCTCGAGGTCGCCAAGAAGCTCACCAAGTCCGACGGTTCGCAGTACGGCCTCGCGATGGCCGACTCCGGCTGGGCCGCCTACATGAAGGGCAACGGCACCGGCCTGTACACCACCGACGGCAAGGTCTCCATCAACTCCAAGGAGAACAAGGCCTTCCTGCAGAAGATGCGTGACTTCTACAACGGCGGCTACGCCGTCCCGGGTCTGGACGACACCGCGGCCCGCGAATCCTTCGAGTCCGGCCAGTCCGCAATGGTGATCGTCGGCCCGTGGGAGGACCAGGCGGCCACCGACAAGGGCATCAACCACGACACCTTCGCCGTTCCGGACGGCGACGGCACCTACAAGTACGCCGACGGCAAGACCGGCTCCAACACCGGCTCCACCGGCCTGTACTGGTGGGTCACCTCGCAGGTCGGCGACTCCGAGAAGCTGCCCGGCATCTACGAGTTCTTCAAGTTCTACAACAACCACGACAACCAGGTGAAGTGGTCCCTCGGCTCCGCCTACCCGCCGAACAACAAGACCGTCACCGCCGATGAGCTGTCCGACCGTCCGCTGATCGCCAAGATCTCGCAGTACACCGACAACTCCTACATCGGCATCGCCGGCCTCAAGGGCGGCTTCGGCGACATCGCCGCCTCCCTCGACACCCTGACCCAGAACACCGTCCGCACCGGCGACGACATCCAGGGTCTGCTCGACCAGGCCGAGAGCTCCATCTCGGGCTACCTCGACGAGTACGCCGAGTAGTGAGCGGCAACCCGCAACCCAATCCCACGCATAGCTGACAGCAGCTGACCGACGTTCCCCTTCCCAGCCAATTCCCGAAAGGGAAGGGGAACGTTTCCATTCCCGACAACCAATCATGTGTCCTTTTGGAGGAGCAAAATGACCACAGCAACGTCGCAAGGCGAAGCGCACGAGGTCGCCAAGGAGAACAAGAAGGCCATTCAGGCGCGCAACCTGCGCACCGGCGTCCTGTTCACCGCGCCCGCGCTCATCGTCCTCGCCATCTTCGTCTTCTACCCGGCCATCCAGACGTTCATCACGTCCCTGACCAACGGCCGCATCAATTCCAACGCACGCCGACCCGCCAAATTCATTGGCTTCCAGAACTACATCACGCTGTTCCAGAGCCAGGACTTCTGGACCGACGTCAAGAACACCCTCGTCTACGCGGTGCTGTACGCCCCGATCGTCGTGATCATCGCGCTCGCGTTCGCACTGCTGCTCAACCGCAAGGACCTCAAGTTCGTCGGCTTCTTCCGCACCTGCATGTTCCTGCCGTTCGTCATCTCGCTGACCGTCGCCGCGATCGCATGGCAGTTCATCCTCTCCCCGTCCCTCGGTCTCATCCCGTACTGGGTCTCGCTGCTCGGCGGTCCGTCGCACCTCGACCTGCTCGGTACACGCGAAACGTCGATGGCCACCATCGTCTTCATCACCGTGTGGAAGAACTTCGGCTACTTCATGGTCATCTTCCTCGCCGGCCTGCAGGGCATCTCCGCCGAACTGTACGAAGCCGCCTCGCTCGACGGCGCCAGCGCATGGCAGAAGTTCCGCTACATCACGCTGCCGGCCCTCCGCCCGACCTTCAACTACGTGGTCATCTTCGGCCTCATCGGCTCCTTCCAGGTCTTCGATCAGGTCTTCATCCTGACCTCCGGCGGCCCGGCCCGCTCCACTGAAACCATCGTGTACCGCATCTACACCGAGGCGTTCGGCAACGGCAAGCTCGGCTACGCGTCCGCGCTGTCGTACGTGCTGCTCATCATGACGCTCATCGTCGGCCTCATCCAGCTGTACACCAACAACAAGCATGAGAAGGAGGAGATCGCATGAGCACCGCAACCGCAACCTCCATGAAACTGACCGCGGAACAGGAATCCGAAAACGCTCGCATCAACGCCGAAAACGAACGTCTGCGCAAGCAGGCGCGCGCCAAGCGCACCATCAGCCTGACGCTGAGCTACGTCGCGCTGGCACTGGTGACGTTCCTCATGATCTTCCCGCTGATCATCGTCGTGATCGTCTCGTTCACGCCGAACGCCGTCACGCAGACCTGGCCGCCGAAGATCATTCCGAGCGCGTGGACGCTCGACAACTACACGAGCCTGTTCCAGCGCCTGCCGATCGGGCGCGAGCTGCTCAACACCATCGTGTTCGCCGGCGCGGTCACGATCATCTCCGTGTTCTTCGACTCGCTCGCCGCCTACGGCCTGTCCCGCGTGGACTTCAAGGGCCGCGGTATCCTGCTCGCCGTGCTCATCGCCACCATGATGATCCCGGCCATGGCGCTGCTCATCCCGGTCTACAAGCTCCTCGGCTCCATGGGCCTCGTCAACAGCTACCTCGGCATTATCATCCCGCGTATGGCCGATGTCGGCGGCATCTTCCTGCTGCGTCAGTTCTTCATCTCCATCCCGAAGGACCTCGACAACGCGGCCCGCATCGACGGCGCGGGCGAGTTCCGCATCTTCGCGCAGATCATCCTGCCGAACGCGGTGCCGGCGATCCTGACCGTGGGCATGTTCAACTTCATGGGCAACTGGAACGACCTGCTCTGGCCGTTGATCATGACCTCCAAGCCGGAGACCCGCACCATCACCGCCGGTCTGGCCATGCTGACCGGTCACGGTTCGTCCGTCACGCCGTACGGCGTGGTGATGGCCGGCGCGCTGATCTCCGCCCTGCCGTTGCTCATCGTGTTCTTCTTCGTGCAGAAGCGCTTCGTCGAAGGCATCGCGATGACCGGCATGAAGTAAACGGCGCGCGCGGGCCGGGTGGGCTGGCTTGTGTCTGGCTGGGCCGGTTTGGCTTGTGGCTGGCTGGACTGGCTGAGTCTGTTTGTCTCCTGTCCGCACCGGTCCGCGCGATCGTTCGCTTCACTTACTACACGTACCCTCCTTCCTTTCATCACCGTCTCCGGCGCCGCTTGTACAGGGCGCCGGGGCAGGCCGTCACCGTGGCTCCTCCCGCGGTGGCGGCCTTTTGTGGGTATGTGAAATATGTGGTTGAAGTTTGGTGATTCTCCGGTTGAGGCAACGAGGCTCCCCGCAAAGGTCTTTTGGTAAGTCTTAGGTTGAAATACTGTATTGGTGCAGGTCTCGATGGACATATTCGGCCAGACCTTCGTGTTCTTCGTGGTGTACGACTGGAATCATACGGCTGCGTTCGCCTCACTGTTGCTGGGTTGCGCGGCGATTTCGCTGCCGCTGATGCCGCTGTTCGGCATCGGCATGACCAAACTCGGTCCGCGGTGGAATGGCGACGCATTCCCGGGATTGTGTCGCAGATTGGGCCTGTGTGGGTGGATTCGTAACACTTTCCCGGGAATGTTGCGCACGATGGTGCGTTTAGCGGCGTTTCACGTAGCGGGTGCTGCGGCCAGCACCGATTTTGATGATCGTACCGGAGTCCAACAGTGATTTCAGCGTGCGCTCAATGGTGGTGGTGCTGGTATCGGGCATGCGAGCGAGAATATCGGCCTTGGAGAGTGGAACTAGGGATTGATCAAGCAGTGCTTCAATCCGCGTTCCCTTGGTGGCTACTCGCGGTGCTCCCTGCGCTCTGCCGCCTGCCGTGAGATTGATGCGTTCGTCGAATTCCTTGCACGCGGACAGTATGATGCCAAGCAGGTAGTTCGTGAATGGCGCATAATCATTGGCGTTGTCGTCCCAGCCTTGGGTGCTTGCGGCCAGCGCCTCATAATAAGTGCTTTTACTTTGCTCGATAAGGTGTTCGATACTGATGTATTTGCCGACCATATAGCCATTGCGGCACAGCATCAGGAGCGTGAGTAGCCGACTCATACGGCCATTGCCGTCATTGAACGGATGTATGCAGGTGAAATCGAGAATGAACATGGCGATGGCAAGCAATGGATCGGTATGTCCATCTCGGATTGCTTGCGTGTAGGCGGAACACGCGCGTTCGATCAGTTCCGGTGTGACAAGTGCGGACGGTGGGGCGAATCGCACGGTGCTGGTCCCGTGTGCATCTCGTTCGATGATGACGTTGTCACTGTCCTTGAAATGCCCCGCAAAGGTCAGTGGTGTGTGTCGGAAGAGGTCGCGGTGCAGTTGAAGAATGACGTTCGGGGTAATCGGAATATAGTCGTGGCTTTCGTGAATAACCGATAGCGCGTCACGGTAACCGGCAATTTCTTCTTCATTGCGATTGCGCGGTGTGACTTTCTCCGAGACGAGATCGTTGAGCCTGCTATCGCTGGTAGAAATACCTTCGATGCGGTTTGAGGCATCTGTGCTTTGGATGCGCGCGACGGCAACCAGCGTCCCCAATATATCCGGTCTGATTGTTGTCTGTATGCTTTGACGCCCTTTTGCCTCGTGAATAGCGGCAAGCAAACTCGTGGTGTGCGGGGTGAGCAACGTCTTACCTGATTCGATGTAGTCGAATGATCTCATACTGCCTCATTTTCTGCATCATACGAACTTTTCTGCATCATATTTTATCAAAATGAGGCAGAAAATGGGCTGATGAGGCAGAAAAGGCGGCAGGATGGCGGCCGTCTCGCTTGCCGGTTGCGTTACTTTCCCGGGAATGTTGCGCTCGTGGCAAGAAACGGCAAGTTCAGGCGGACGCGACCGACGATACCCGTCGTGTAGTCGAACGTCTTACCGGACTGCCTTACGAGCGTTGCTGGCGGTAGCCTACACTGAGAAACCATGAGCAAGCACCACCATCGCGACCGTAGCTGGGCCCCGGCACCTGAAGCATTGCCGGACGACGCCCAGACCATCGACAACCACACTCACGTGGCCTCCGTAATCCCTTTCGCGCGCGCTATGAGCCATGAGGCGCAGGAGAAGGGACAGCCCGAAGTCCCGGTGTACGACGTCGATCAATTGCTGGCGCAGGCGCAATCTGTCGGTATTGGGGGTATTATCGACTGCGGTTGCGAGCTGCCGCACCTGATGACCGCCATCCAGATGGCCCTCGATCATCCAGGTAATGTGCACGCGGCGCTCGCAATACACCCCAATGAGTCCGTGCTCCACGGGCATCGTGGTGTGCCGGGGCCGGATGGTCTGCCCCTCAAATACAAGCCTTACCATGACACGTCTTTCGAGGACGCGCTCGCCGAAGTACATCGCCTCGCCACCACATACCCCGAGCAAGTGGTGGCTATCGGCGAGACCGGCATGGACCTCTTCCGCACCGGCGAAGGTGCCAAGGAACTGCAGCGCGAGGCTTTCCGCGCGCATATCGCCCTGGCCAAGGAACTGGGCCTGCCCATGCAGATTCACGACCGCGACTCCCATCGCGAGGTCATCGAAACCCTGCTGGCCGACGGCGCGCCCGAACGCACCGTATTCCACTCGTATTCCGGCGACCGTGAGATGGCCGAGATCGCGCGCGAACATGGCTGGTATCTGAGCTTCTCCGGCACCGTGAGCTACAAAGGCAATGACGGTATCCGCGAATCGCTACGGATTGTGGGGCTGGGCCATGCGATGGTCGAAACCGACGCGCCGTATCTGACGCCCATGCCGTATCGTGGCCGCACCAACGCGCCGTACATGATTCCCTACACCTTGCGGGCCATGGCCGATACGCTCGACTTGCCCATCGCGGATGTGGCGCGCGGCACCCGCGATACCGCCCGCGCCGTATACGGACTGTGAGGGCCGGGTGTGCGGCCGTCGCGGCGCGTGTAGAGACGATGTGTTGACTTGTAAAATTTGTCAGAATTGTGAACGAGGTCTATCATGATGTGTTTGACATAAGCGAGGGGGATGATCTCCACCTCAATGGAGGACTGAACGTATGGCTGAGTCGAACCAAAGGACCGCACGCGCCCAAAAAGCCTTAAAGGCCCAGAAAGCCCAGTCTGGCGCCGCCAAAGCCAAGGCCCGACAGGAAGAAGAAGCACTGCTGAGGGCCGACACCTTTACCAACGCTCCCAAGGTGTCCCGCCGCACTCTCACCAAGGAGGAGCGCGAGGCACTCGCCAAGCAGAGGGAAGCTGAAACCAAAGAAGCCGAGAAAATCGCCAGCGCATGGTCGAAAGGCGGCCTCGGTCGATGGTGGGCCCGCCTGCAATCCAGCCCAGACAAGGTCACCTGGGGCATGGCAATCGTGGCGCTCGGCGTGGTGTACGGCGACATCGGCACCTCGCCCTTGTACACCGCGCAGACCTTCCTTGCCGGTCAGGGAGGGCTTGGCGGCGTAGACCGAGAGGCCGTGCTCGGCATGCTGTCGCTGGTCTTCTGGTCGATTACGCTGATCACTACCGTCAAATATGTGCTCATCGCCATGCGCATCGACAACAATGGCGAAGGCGGCATCTTCGCACTGTACTCGTTGATTCGCAAGTACGGCGCATGGCTCGCGATTCCCGCCATGCTCGGCGGCGCGGCATTCCTCGCGGATTCGGTACTTACCCCGGCGGTTTCCATCAGTTCCGCAGTCGAAGGCTTGCAGACCCTGCCGCCATTGGAAGGGTTGTTCGACGAAAACCCAAGCCTGACCCTGATGATCACCGTCGTGATCATCGTGATTCTCTTCTCCGTGCAGTCGCGCGGCACCGAAAGCATCGGCAAAGTATTCGGCTCGATGGTGCTGGTCTGGTTCGGCTTCCTCGCCATCGTGGGCGTCACGAATCTCTCTAACGACTGGTCTGTGTTTGAGGCCCTGAACCCGGTGTACGGCATCAAATTCCTGTTCAGCCCGCACAATGCTGCCGGCATCGCCCTTATGGGCACCGTGTTCCTCTCGACCACCGGTGCCGAGGCGCTGTACTCCGACATGGGCCACGTGGGGCGCGGCAACATCTACTTCACCTGGCCATTCATCAAGGTTGCGCTGGTGCTCAACTACTTCGGCCAAGGCGCGTGGATGCTGGCCAATAGCGATAACCCGCAATACACTGCGACGGAGTCACTCAACCCGTTCTTCCAGATGATGTCTCCGAACGTACGTTATCTGGCCGTGATTCTGTCTGTTTCGGCCGGCGTGATCGCTTCCCAGGCCCTGATTACCGGCGCGTTCACCATGGTCTCCGAAGCCACCCGCCTCAATTGGATGCCTCATCTGCAGGTGCGGTACCCGGCCCGCACGCGTGGCCAGCTGTACATTCCGGTGGTCAACGGCGTGCTGTGCGTCTCCACGCTGGCCGTACTCGCCATCTTCAAGGATTCGGAACACATCTCTGCCGCATATGGACTGGCGTTGACCATTACGATGATCACCACCACCGTGTTGCTCGGCGTCCACCTATGGCATTCCGGCAAGCGGGTCGGTGCCATCGTGTTCACCGTGCTGTTCTTGGCGATTCAGGCCATGTTCTTCATCGCGTCTATGGCCAAATTCCTGCATGGTGGTTGGTTCACCATGTTGCTGACCGCCGCGATTCTGTTCGTCATGTACACGTGGAATGAGGGCACCAAGCTCGAACGTGCGCAACGCCGTCACATGCGGCCCAACGACTTCCTACCCGCGCTCGACAAGCTGCACAGTGATTTCCGCATCCCGTATTTTGCGGACAACATCGTGTACCTGACCTCCGACTCGGAAACCAAGCGACTCGACACGGACATCTTCTTCTCCATCTTCGCCGACCACCCCAAGCGCGCCCGTGCTTGGTGGGCAGTCAGCGTGGAAACCACCGACGAGCCGTTCACCCGTGAATACTCGGTGGAGGACTTCGGCACGAACTACATCTACCGCGTGCGCTTCCGTTTGGGATTCAAGGTTTCGCAGTCCATCCCGGCGTACATCCACCAGATCATGCACGACCTGTCCAAAACCGGCGAACTGCCTAAGCAGAAGTCGATTTACCCCAAGGTCGACGCCGATCCGGACATCGGCACCATCCGTTACGTGCTGATTCACAAGGCCCTGATGCCGGAATCCAAGGTTTCCGCACGCGGTGCCCTGTCGTTGCAAGCCAAGTACGCAATCCGCCACATGGCCGGCTCGCCGGTTAAGTGGTTCGGTCTGGCACCTTACAACCCGTTGGTCGAGGTGCAGCCGCTGTTCGTCTCCACCCGCCGCCCACCGCGTCTGAAGCGCACCGATACGGCCAAGACCATCCCGACGCCCACGCCGACTCGTGCAGTGGCCGACCCGGCCGCCGTCCCTGACCCGATGGACACCACGTCCGGGCTTGGGCGATTGGTACAGGAGCTCGATGCCGCCGTATCGGCCGAGGCGCGGAAGACCGCTGAGGCCGCTGCCGCCGATGCGCCCGCTGAGCAGGGCGATAAGGGCAAGGCCGAGAACGGCAAACCCGCCGCCAAGCCTCAGCGCTCCGCCAAACAGAAGCGATAACATACCAGTTTGCAGCGGCGCTGATGCGCTCTATAAAGAATGCCTATAACGGTCGCCGCACGTCGCCACACGGTTTCGGTAAGTTGAAATACCATGTGCAGATTACTGGGATACGCGACGGCAGGCTTCAACCTGAGTCTCAACGCTGTGTTGGGGCAAGACAATGTCGAGGATTTCCGTGAACTGTCTGAAATCCACAATGATGGCTGGGGTGTAGCCCAGCTTTCCGATCCTGCCGAAGCACCGCACGTGCGCGACGGTGGCGCACCCACCCCGGAAACCGGCACCCGAATCTACAAGTCGACCATCGCGGCCCGTCATGACAGCACGTTTGAGGCGCTGGCCGACGAACCGTCTCGCGGTGCCATCTGGCACCTGCGCTTGGCAAGTTCCAATCTGCCGCTCATCATGGAGAACCAGCACCCGTTCTATGCGAACGGCCTGAGCTTCATCCACAACGGCGATATCTCGGACGTCAATGGCCGCAACATCGTCACCAACCGCTCATACCCGGTGAACCACAGCGTGTTCCTCTCCACCGGCGGCCGTTCCGACTCCGCCATCTTCTTCGCGGTGATTCTGGAATACATCGGCTTCGGCTTCTCGCTCGACGAGGCCGTGGCCCAGGCCGTGCGCGAACTGCGCCAAGCCTACCCGAAGTCCAGCTACAACTGCATGATTCAGTCCGAGGACCAGCTCATCGCCCTGTGCGCCGCCGGTCGTGAGAAGACCAGCCCGCGCATCGTGGAAATCTACGATGAGTACGGCCGTGGCGAGCAGGCCGCCGACTACCGTGTGATGCGCTACCGTGAGCTGCGCGACGACAACGGCGACTCCGCCGGTGTGGTGGTCTCCTCTTCCGGCTACAAGCAGGAAGGCTGGAACGTGCTGGAGAACGACCAGATGATCATCGTCTCCAACCGCAACGGCACCTACCGTCTCCGTTCCATCTGAAATACCTTCATAAGCCCCCTCTGACGAGGGGGCTGTCAGCCGACAGGCTGACTTGGGGGGAGACCCCTAGAGCCTCAAATCATCCGCATCCCATACTTCTCCGCCAACGCCGGAATATCCGGCACGCCATACTTGGCTACCAGATCCAGCCATCGCTGTTTGTTCTCTCCGCCAAATCGCTCGGCTCGGGCCGTATACGCCTCGACCTGCAGGAACTTCGGCGGCACTGACTTGCTATGGAACTTGTCGGCGTACATCACCACTTCCTGCTCGAGATTCATCGGCACATAGTCGGCTGGTGGCAATGGCAGCTCCTGGCGCACCACATCCTCGCGCGTAAGTCCCACGCCGGTATGGTTGCGGCAGAACTGGGCGATGGACTCGTCCACGCCCTCGTCGAGCAGATACTCGTAGCCCTTAAGACCGTGCAGAATGTAGCGTTTCTTGCTGAATTTGAGCGGTTCGCCGTCAGAGCCGTCATGCTTGAACACGCGGTAGGTGCCGATGTCATGCAGCAGTCCGCCGATGAGTACCAAATGCTCGTCGAGCAGACGCGGCGGCACATGGCCGCCGGTGACGCCTGCGGTGGGCGGTACCTCCGCGTCCTTCGGTAATGTGCAGCGGCGCGTGAACAGCGCGTTCTGCCGGCGCACGATCTGGCAGCCGATGGTCGCCACAATCACGCAATGCGTGTGCACCAGCTCGTACGCCGCCTTGGACGGCGCGATTTTGCGGTGCAACTCGTCGATCTGCTCCAGTGTGGGAATATATCCGGTCATGATTATCAGGTTTCGCCTCGTACGGTCAGATTTATCCTCAGATTAGCGCGGCAATGAGCCGCGGCATTGAAAAACCCCTGTGATTCGGCAATACGAATCACAGGGGTTCTATGGTCTGAACATCAGATCTTGAAGAGTGTGTCGGCTGCTTCGGCGATCTCGCGTGACGCAGTGAGCACGATAACGCAATGCTTCGGGTCGCCGGTGTGCGCCAGCTTGGCCAGCGCGGCGAACACGGTCACCTCGTCATCCGCGTCCAGCCCTCGTGTCGGCTCGTCGAGGATCAGCACTTCGGCCTCGGTGCTGATTGCACGGGCGATGGCCACCAAACGCTGCTGCACCAAAGGCAATGTGCCGACGGCCACGCCGCTGGTGGCCTCGGAGAAGCCGACCTTGGCCAGCAGTTCGCGGGCGATCACCGGCTTGGGCTTCAGGAAGTTGCGGTTGGACGCATCCATGGCGTACAGCACGTTTTGTTCGGCGTCGAGCTTCGGCTGCACGGCGTGCAGCTGCGGTACGATGCCCAGACGGTGGCCGCGCAGTTCCACGGGCTCGAGCTCAACAATGTTGGCGCTCTTGTTCATCACCGTGCCAGACACCGGCGTGGCCAAACCGCTCATCACGCCCATCAGCGCGCGACGTTTGGCGTCGGCGGTGATGCCCGAATCGGGGTCGTCGCTGATCAGCAGCGCGTATGCGTGTCCGGAGTAGCAGAAGAAATTCGCGCCATCGAGGATGTTGACCTTGCCCTTGGGTCCGGCGACCGTCACCTTGTTCAGGGCGAAGGTCGGGTAGGTCTTGAGCAGAATGTCGTCGGAACCGCCGCCCACCAACACGCGATCGATACGTGAGGCCAGCGTCATGGTGGGTTCGGACGCTTTGCCCTGAGGCTCCGCATGCTCGGCCAATGCGTCTTTGTGATCGGTTTTGGCCAGTCGGAGTGTTTCGTTGACGCGGGCGGCATTGCGCTCGGTCACTTCGGCGGATGCGTTGGCCGAAGCGATGGCGTCTGCTTCGGCCTCGCTGGTCTCGTCGGTTTCTCCGGTTTCGGCAGATGCCAGTGCGCTGTAAATACCATCGTCAACAGTGCCTTCGTCATCAACGTCATCGAAGGTCACGCTGAACTGCATGGAGTCAGCTGGAACGGATTCAATGGCGTCGTTCGTCTCAGTCTCAGAAGTCGCTTCGTCAGCCGTTGCGTCAGTGGTCTTCTCGAGTTCCTGATCGTTGTTCCTGTCGCTCATGCCTGTGCCTCCGCATCGTCGGTTGTGGTGGTCGTCTTGTTGGTCTCGCTCACGGTGCCCCAGTCGCCATCGGCGGCAAACAGCTTGTTCGCGCTGAAGAACGCAAGGCGCAGGGCGGCAAGAATCGCCAGGATCAGGATTGAACCCAGTCCATACCAGACCATGGTCCAAATCAGGCCCGATGTCACCGGGGTGGCATGGCCGGATGCCAGGGCAGATCCGATCGGATTGGCGGCGAACGCGCCTCCGACCAGACCAATCACGTAGAAGGGCAGGGTGACGATGAACACTTCCAGCATGAACTGCCATCCCAAACGCCCGCGAGTGACGCCGGACACCAGTGCCATGCCGATCTCGTCGTCACGCTTGGACGCCCACACGCCCGACAGCACGAGGATGAGCAACAGCACGCCGCCCACGGCAACCAACACAATGGTGCCGGTCTTCGCGCGCGAGGATAGCGTATCCAGCGGCTCCAGAGAAGCGTTGTAGGATTCCAGCGAGGGGGAAGAGAACTCGTAACCCTTGGCGGGCAGCTTGGACTTCTTGAGGGTGGATACCAAGGACTTGTATGTAGCGGAATCACCGGCGTCGAACACCACGTCCAGATCCGGGACTGCCCAGCCGGAGACGGTCTTGTCGGTGGACTGTGGGTCGAGTCCGGCCTTGGCGAAGGTCTGATAGTTGGTGAAGATCGCGTTCTCGCGGTTGCGGGCGGCCGTCACCGGATTGGCGACGGCGGATTCGGATGTGTACTTGTAGATGCCGCGCACCTTGAGTTTGGCCGTGGTCTTGGCGTCCGAGGCGGCCGCCACCTCGAGCGTATCGCCCACCTTCAGGTTGTTGGCGGAGGCAAACGCTTCAGAGACCAGTGCGCCGGTGGTGTTCGGGTTGGAGGACTGGTTGTTGTAGCTCAGGTCCTTGCCGTCCACGATTTTGAAGGTGCCGAGGTCGCTGGCCTTGGCGGAATCCTTGGTCCAGAAGGCTCGCCAAATGAGCTGGCCGCCGGTCTCGTCATCGGAGGCCGAGCCCAGCGATCCGCCGTCCAGGGCCTTCAAATCACCGCTCACGCGGGCCGGCACGGTTTCGGTAACCGTGAAGTTCAACGAGTTGGTGGCCGACTGGACGAGCGTGGCGTATTCGGTGTATGAGGTCCACGTCATGTAATGCTTGGTGGAAGCCGAGTCCGTAGCGGAGACCTTCTTCCACGTAGCCGCAGTCGGGCGAATGGCCAACGTGGCCTTCTGCTGATCGTACGCGGTGGTGTGTGCGTTGGTATCTTCTTGAATGATGGCCAGTCCGGCGACTGTGCCGAAGGTGACCGCCAAGGTGATGAACGCGGTCAGGGCCGTACGTCCTTTAGAACGTGTCAGGGCCCGCCAGGCGTTGCTGAGGACGAACATGTAATTACCTCTCCCGTTCTCCTAAGCCGAACAAATCAATACGGCTCTAACTATTGTTGCGTTTAGTGACCGTTTTCTTGCGCAATACTGTTATACCCCTCAATGAAGTCTGAGAACATTCTGACAGCGATGTGGTGGTCATGCGGGGATTTGCACCCAGTATGGGATAAATCCTCGGTCTATTTCGGTGGCATCGGTACACTGGCATGAGATATGCGTGGCGTCACGTGTGCTCCGGCATGTCTGCGATTCCGGATTTGCCCGGAGTCCGGCATCCGGAAGCGTGGCCTCGCGCCGCTGGATAAGAGTATGAGCTGAGCAGATTTTCGGGCAGGGTAAGTATGCGATTCACTTCAGGGCATTCGAGCCATAAGGCTGTGGGGCGTAGGAGAAGACGTCATGCCGGTAACGGAAAATTCAATCGCTCCGCATCTACGAATAGCGCTGTGAATCAGCAGACGGGTCCCGTAAACCTGAAGACTCCCCAGCACGTGGGTGGTAACGGCCGTTCGCTGATCAGCCGTACGCCGATATGGGCGCGAGTGGTGGTTGTACTGCTGCTGACGTTGCTGGCCAGCGTCACCTGTGTGGGCACGCTCTACGCGGCATCCGTCTCGAGAATGGCCACGGATGCGCAGCGCGTGCTGACATCCGCCGAAAGTCTGGCCAATTCGGCACTTGGCTGTGGCAGCGATAAGAGTCTGTCGGACATCTCCCAAGAGCTGGTCAATGCCACCAATGATCTCAATGCGGAGCTGAACGGCCCACAGTGGGACTTCTTCCGCGACCATTCGCGATTCGGAAGCGACATCACCGCCGCCCGCGAAATGCTGGCTTCCGTGGATACGCTGGTCAACGGTCCGTTCACTGATCTGCTGAACCTGTCCAAACGATTGCAGGGCTTCTCCCTGAAGAATGGCTCGGTGGACGTCAGCGCCCTGATGGATATGCCGGATATCGTCAAGCAGGTGCATAAGGATATCTCGCAGCAGCTCACCAAGCTCAACAAGGTGCCGACTCCGAGCGTCGCCAAGGTGGCCACCGTGCTCGAATCCGAAAAGGCTGCGCTCAAGACCGTGGATTCGATGCTCAGCGAATACGATGGCCTCATTAACTTGCTACCGCAACTGCTTGGCGAGGACGGCAAGCGCACGTATCTGGTGATGGTGCAGAACCCGGCCGAGCTGCGTTCGGCGGGCGGCATGGTGGGCACCATCGCCGCAATCACGGCAGATAAGGGCACGATTACCATCGGTGATTTCGCCACCACTTCTGGTTGGGACATTCCTGAGGAGCCAATGGATGATACGGTGCTGAAGGAGCGCCAGGTATTTGGCGACACTTTTGACCAGTACCCGGCCACCACGACCATCGACCCCGAATTCCAGCGTGTGGCACAGATGAACAAATACATGTGGCTGTATCAGAAAGGCAACGAAGACGAGAACGTAGCGGGTGTATTGTCATTCGATCCCGTATTCCTCCAGGCATTGCTGGGAGCCACAGGCAAGGTCAAGCTTTCGGACGGCCGAGTGCTGGATGGCACCACCACGGTGCCGTTCTTCGCTTCAGACCTGTACACGGATTACCCGGACTTCGAGCAGCAGAACAACTTCGTTTCCGAAGCGGCTCAAGCAATTATGAACCACGTGCTTGGTAACGCGAATGCTTCTACCGCATCCCCGCTGTTGAAGGCAATCAGAGATACCAGCGCTAGCGGTCATTTCAAGCTATGGATGGCTGATCCGGATGAGCAGGAGGCGCTGATTGCCACCGGACTTATCGACGATAAGGCCAGTGGTGAGCTGTCTGCTGACAGTCAGGTGCCTGAAACCGGCATCTATCTTTCGGAGCTGCAGCAAGGCAAGCAGGATTGGTATCTGAAGACCTCCACCACGGTCACAAAGACTTGCGGTGACGTCTCGGCCAGCCAGAACGCCCTGTATTCTGGCGTGCTGGATAAGCGCATCACGACAGCCGTGCGTAACACGCAGCTGGGTCAGTTTACGGAAGATCAGCTCGGTGACGAATACACGGTCACCTTCACCATGAAGAACACGCTGACTAAGGCTAAGGCCGAATCGTTGCCCGATTTCGTTAATGGCGGCGCGGAGAATCCAGTGCTCGGCGGCATGTTGTACCGCGTGGTGCTTACCGCCCCGTACGGTGGCGAAATCACCGCTGTGCAGGCTGATATAGATTCATGGGATACCAACACCGCGAGCCTGTATGACCGTCAGTACATTATGTTCAACCAGCAGTGGATCGAGCCCGGAAAAGAATTGACGATTGCTTATACCGTTCGGGTCAGCAGCGATGCCACACATCCACTGAACGCGGTAACCACGCCGGTGGTGAATGCGGATGGCATCGAGACGGGCTCCAACGGTAAGGTGACCGATGAGTGCCCGGCCGATACGAACGGCGCCGATGGTGCGAACGGTGCCGATGGTGCGAACGGCGGCGCGGACGGCGGCGCGGACGGCGGCAAGAACGACGCGCATAAGGACGCGTCCTCCGATCCCTCGGCCGGCCTGGACGCCTTGGACAAGTTGAAGAGCCAGATCAGCTGCCCGGTCGATCTGAAGTCCCTGGCGGGATCCATGTGATGACCATGCCCGATTCCGTTTCCGGCGTCGCCGGCAAGCCGCGCGACGTGAACTACGATCTGCTGCGCGTGGTGGCGATGTGTCTGGTCATCGGCGTCCACGTGATCAACAACTACATGCCCGTCAAGATGACCCTCGCCGGCAGCGCGGAAGTGACGCGATCCGTGCTGTTCGCGCTGTTCATGGTCTGCAATCCGCTGTTCATTATGGTATCGGGCCGGTTCAACCTGACATTCGATGCCGACCGGCCGGTGAGCACCCACTCAGCGGGCCGTCTGCCGGGCTCTGGCTCTGATGCCCGGGCAGGCGGCGGTGCGGGCCAAGCCGATCCCGGTAGCCTCGCGCCGTACGCGCGCTACTACTACAAACGCTTTGTCTCGCTGATTGTGCCGTATCTGCTGTATGCGGGTGGCATGGGATTCGTTGCCTACCTGGTGATTGATCATCGTTCGGTTGGCGGCGCTGTGTCTGGAACGTTGTTCGATCTGTTCTCCGGGTATGACGATTCCGTCTATTGGTTCGTGTTCATGCTTGCCGGGTTTGTGCTGGCAACGCCGTTCCTGGCCGCGATGATGCGTACGATAGGCCGATCGGGAGCCTGGTTGCTGGTCGGGCTGGCCGCCGCCGTGGCCGCTGCCGAGCATATATGCGATCTTGTCGGATATCCGTTGACGTTCCTGCAGTCATTCCCTTGGCGTGGACTGCTGATCTACTATCTGTTGGGATTCGTGTTGGAATACTATCCGCCGTCCACGCGGGCGCGGCGCGGCTTGTATGCGTTGGCACCATTCGCCCTGGCCTGGACCGTTGCCACGCCATATCTGTTCGCCGGCCAGCAGATGCAGGTCGGCCGCACGCTCACGGTTGCGTTCGCGATGGTGGTGGCCGCGGTGTTCCTGTTCTTCCGGTACGACGTGCACATCACGTCGGCGCGGGTGCGTAAGGCGATTATCTGGCTGGCTGGATATTCCTACACGATTTATTTGGTGCATTCGCCGCTGTCCAAGGTGCTGATCGGCCCGCGGATTCCCGCGCCCACGGACGGATGGTCGTATGCGGGTATCAGCGTGCTGATGTTTGGCGCTACGTTGCTGGCGGCGCTGGTATTCGCGGTGATAGCCGATACCGTGGTGCTTAAGCCCGTGCAGCGTCTGCTACGGAAGGTACGGCTGTAGATTCGGATACGGCGCTATGCCACGGTATCAAAGCCAGGAATCCCAGCAGCAGAAGCGGAGTGAACGTGAATTTCGACATGCCCATCAGCGCGCCCACGGTCATGAGCGCGGCCAATCGTCCGTTGCCGGCGCGCGGGTCGGCCATGCAGGAAAACAGCAGGCACGCGAACAATAGGCACAGCGCCTGTGCCATGGAATCGGCCGAGATGGCGAACTGAATCCAATCACGGCTCACGCACCCGCCCACATTGCCGCTGCCCGAATGCAGGATGCTGGTCGAGTCGACCGGCCGAGCCAGCACATCCCCGTTAACAATGCCGTCGATGCGATACGTGTGCGCCCATACGTCTGGAATATGCCCGGCAGGCGTCACCGCAATCAGCACGAAACCCTCGCGGCACTGCGGAACACGGACCCCAAGGGCCAGCTCCACCGCGCCTGGCAGCTCAGGGAACTCCTCCGCACCCTGCTCAGACACCCGCTCGAACAGGCCAGGGGCGAGTTGAAACACTGGGTGTTCTGGGCGTCCCACAGCCGCATCCCCGAGATCACGGAACTCGCCAGGAAGATTCGCAGGCGCCGGCCCGACATCCTCAGGACCATCGAGCTGGGCTACTCCAACGCCAGGCTCGAGGC
>OHVS01000318.1_pt1 | contig 24871 bp, 20 predicted proteins | sample 1579531 | NCBI WGS metagenome assembly OHVS01 (sample SAMEA3882531, study PRJEB24775) | human gut metagenome | biome: human-associated habitat; feature: intestine environment; material: feces | place: Netherlands | collected 2009/2010
CCAAGGTGGTGCGCGAATACTACTTCAACGACCACGGCGAGCAGATCAACCGCTTCGCCAAGTCGCTGGTCGCCGCTTGGGCCGAGGCCAATAACTTGGGTGAGGCCGGCTACCAGACCGAAACCCCGTGCGACGGCTACAAGGGTGCCTACATCAACGAGATCGCCGCCCGTGTTCAGGCCGAAGCCGAGTCCGACGGCGTGGACCTGACCGCACTGGCCCACCAGGATCAGGGCCTGAACGATGACGGTGAACCGCTCGGCGAGGCCGATACCGAAGTGCGCGAGGAATTCCGCAAGCGCGCCGTACCGATGATGTTCGACGAGATTCAGAAGTCCATGAAGGACTTCCGCGTGAACTTCGACGTCTGGTTCCATGAAAACAGCCTGTACGCCGACGGCAAGGTCGACGCCGCCATCGAAGAGCTCAAGTCCCGCGGCGACATCTTCGACAAGGACGGCGCCACTTGGTTTGAATCCACCAAGCACGGCGACGACAAGGACCGTGTGATCATCAAGTCCAATGGTGAGTTCGCCTACTTCGCCGCCGACATCGCCTACTACTGGGACAAGCGCCATCGCGCCGAAAACTCGGCCGACGTGGCCATCTACATGCTTGGCGCGGACCACCACGGCTACATCGGCCGCATGATGGCCATGTGCGCGGCCTTCGGCGATGAGCCCGGCAAGAACATGCAGATTCTCATCGGCCAGCTGGTCAACGTGATGAAGGACGGCAAGCCCGTGCGCATGTCCAAGCGCGCCGGCAACGTCGTGACCATCGACGACCTGGTCTCCGTGGTCGGCGTGGACGCCGCCCGCTACTCGCTGGCCCGCTCCGATTACAACCAGAACTTCGACATCGACTTGGCCCTGCTCGCCTCGCACACCAACGACAACCCGGTGTACTACGTGCAGTACGCGCACGCCCGCTCCAAGAACGTGGACCGCAACGCAGCCGCTGCCGGCATCAGCTACGAGGGTGCCGACCTGGCCCTGCTCGACACCGAGGCCGACGGCGAGGTACTTGCCGCCCTCGCCCAATTCCCGAGCGTGCTCGCCACTGCGGCCGACGACCGCCAGCCGCACAAGGTGGCCCGTTATCTCGAAGAGCTGGCCGCCACCTATCACAAGTGGTACAACGTAGAGCGCGTGGTGCCGATGGCCCTGACCGATCCGGAAACCCGTGGCGACGACGAGGCTCGCAAGGCCTTGGAGATTGCCAAGAACCCGGAGCCGGCCCGTGCCGCCGCCCGCCTGAAGCTCAATGACGCCGTCCAGCAGGTCATCGCCAACGGTCTTGACCTCCTCGGCGTCACCGCCCCCGAAAAGATGTGATTATGCCTATTTCTCCAATTTGGCCGGCCGCTACGGCTGTGAATGCCGAAGGCTCCATCGAATTTCATGGTCGTACCGCCGAATCGCTGCTTGACGAGTTCGGCTCGCCGCTCTATCTCATCGACACTGATGAAGTAGTCGCACGTGCTAGGCACTTCGTGCGCGCTGCCGCCGAAGCATTCAACACCTCCACTACGCACGTGAGCTTTGCCGGCAAGGCGTTCTTGTCCAAGGAAATCGTGCGACTGGTCGCCGAGGCTGGCATGTTTGTGGACACTTGCACGATGGGCGAGATGAAAATCGCCCTCGCCGCTGGCGTTCCCGGACGTCGTCTGGTGCTGCACGGCAACAACAAGTCCGATGAGGAAATCGCGCTGGCCATCGAACAGGGCTTCGCCAAAATCGTGATCGACGAGCCCGACGAGCCGGAGCGCGTTGCTGCCATCGCCCGCAAGCTCGGCAAACGCGCCCGTGTGATGCTGCGCGTCACCGTCGGTGTCCACGCCGGCGGCCACGAGTACATCTCCACTGCTCACGAGGACCAGAAGTTCGGCGTGCCGCTGCTGGCCGCCGGGGCCGACGCCGCCGTGCTCGACGTGCTGAACGACCTCAAAGACGTGACGCCTGCCGCTACCAACGCGCGTATCTCTGCGACGCATTCCCCGGAAAATGGCGCGGAAAAGACCGAGAAATCAGAGCGCGAGCTGCACTACGACGTCAAGTACCCGTACGACCTGAGCCACGAGGAAGTCTCCGACACAGACAAGGCGCTGGCCGCCGCGATGGAAGCCATTGCGGACGGTCCGTCCATCGCCGTGCTCAAGACCATCCTCGCCAACCAGGACGTACTCGAACTGGTCGGAGCCCACTCGCACATCGGCTCCAACATCCACGATGCGGAGGCTTTCATTCACGCGGCCAAGCGCATGATGCTGCTGCGCAAGACCCTGTGGGCCACCGACGCCTACATCCTGCCCGAAATCGACCTCGGCGGCGGCTACTCCGTGGCCTACACCGATGGCGAAGATTCAATGGACATTGACGTGGAACTCACTCGCTTGGCGGATGCGGTCAACAGCACCAACCGTGCGCTCGGCATGCCCGCCCCGGCCATCAGCTTCGAGCCCGGCCGCTACATCGTGGCGCCCGCCGGCGTAACCCTGTACCGCGTGGGCACCATCAAGCACGTGCACTTGTCCGATGCCAAAGACAGTGACGGCAACCCGATTGCCGAGCGCGTGTATGTGTCTGTGGATGGCGGCATGTCCGACAACATTCGCCCGGCACTCTACGGTGCCGACTACACCGCGCGTCTGGCGAATCGCACCGGTTCCGCTGAAACGATGCTTGCCCGTGTGTGCGGCATGCACTGCGAATCCGGCGACATTGTGGTTCACGAGGTGCAGTTGCCCGCCGATTTGAAGCGCGGTGACATTCTCGCCGTGCCGGTTACCGGCGCATACGGCCGCACCATGGCCAGCAACTACAACCAGGCGCTGATTCCGGCGGTGGTTGCTGTCAGCGAGTCCGGCGCGCACGTCATGCTCCGCCGCCAGACCGTAGACGACCTACTCAACCTCGACGTCAGCGAGTAATCAGCGTGCAGAGGTGAGCGCCTGACAGTCTGTAATGTGCGGCCAAAACCGTCATAATACGAAAAGGACCGTCAGCTTGATGAGTACTTTCGGTCTGCTGTCGGAAATAATCCGTAAAATAGGCGTGGGATATAGAAAACTTTTTGGAAGGACCCTGAATTGGCTCACAACAGCGAAACCCCGATTCGCGTAGGCCTGCTTGGTGCCGGCACCGTCGGCTCCCAGACCGCCCGCCTGATTGTCGAGCAGAAGGACGAACTGTCCGCTCGTATCGGCCGCCCGATCGAACTGACCGGCGTCGCCTGCCTCGACCCGAAGGAAACCGAGAAGTTCCCGTGGATCGACCAGTCCATCGTCACCACCGATACTTTGAGCGTGGCCACCAACTCGGACATCGTCATCGAGCTCATCGGCGGCACCACCGTGGCCCGCAAGTTCGTGCTTGCCGCCATCGAATCCGGTGCTTCCGTGGTCACCGCCAACAAGGCGCTGCTGGCCAAGTACGGCCCGGAGATCTACTCCGCCGCCGAGGCCAAGGGCGTCGACATCTACTTCGAGGCCGCTGTAGGTGGTGCGATTCCGTTCCTGCGCCCGCTGCGCGAGTCCCTGGTCGGCGACAAGGTGACCAGCATGCTCGGCATCGTCAACGGCACCACCAACTACATTCTCGACGAGATGACCACCAAGGGTCTCCAGTTCGACGACGTGCTCAAGGACGCCCAGGCCAAGGGCTACGCCGAAGCCGACCCGACCGGCGACATCGAAGGCTACGATGCTGCCAACAAGGCCGCCATCATGGCCACCCTCGGCTTCCACACCTCCGTGACCATCGACGACGTGTCCGTCGAAGGCATCACCAAGATCACCGCCGACGACATCGCCGCCGCCACCGCCGAGCACAAGGTCATCAAGCTGCTCGCCGTGGTCGAGAACGGCGAGGCCGGCGTCTCCGCCCGCGTCTACCCGGCCCTGATCGACGAGAACCACCCGCTGGCCTCCGTGCACGGCTCCTTCAACGCCGTGTTCGTCAAGGCCGAGGCCGCCGACGACCTCATGTTCTACGGCCGTGGCGCCGGCGGCGCTCCGACCGCCTCCGCCGTCGTGGGCGACGTGGTGACCGAAGCCCGCCACATTGCTGCTGGCTGCACCGGCCCGTCCATCCCGCTGTACAAGAATCTGCCGAAGGCTCCGATTACCGCCTCCAAGGCTGCATTCGCCGTGCGCTTCCTGATCCACGACAAGCCGGGCGTGCTGGCCGCCATCGCCGCCGAGTTCGCCAAGAACGGTGTCTCCATCAACGGTGTGAACCAGGATCTGAAGCCCACCATGACCGACCCCGGCTACGACGGCGAGATTCAGCAGTTGCGCATCGTGACCCACCTGACCGACGAGGAAACCCTGCGCAACACCGTCAAGGCCGTGCAGGCGCTCGACTTCGTCACCGGTGACCCGTCCATCCTGCGCGTGCTGGACTGACACCGTCTAGGCTCCCTCTGATGAGGCGGTCGAACGGCTGCCCGTGAGTTGAAAGCTGAATACCCAAGCTCCCCTGACAAGGGGAGCTCCTTTTTAAGGAACAACCATGAACCCAATCTGCAATAGCGTTCACGTGCGCGTGCCCGCCACGTCCGCCAACCTCGGCTCCGGCTTCGATACCGTGGGTCTGGCGCTCGACTACCATGACGAGCTCACTTTCACGCTCAACGACGACCCGAACGACGGCATTGCCCACGTGATCATCCACGGCGAGGGTGCCGACACCCTCCCACGCGACGAAACCCACCTCGTGGTCTCCACCTTCCGCCGTGCCTGTGCCACGTTCGGCCTCGGCCGACTCGGCTTCACGCTGGAAGCGACCAACAACATCCCTCAGGCTCGTGGCATGGGCTCTTCCGCCGAGGCCATCGTGGCCGGCATCGCCGCCGCCGCGGCCTTCGCCCAGACCGGTGACCTCAACCGTCCGGCCGTCTTCGATATGGCCGCCCAGATTGAAGGACACCCGGACAATGTGGCCCCGGCTGTGTTCGGTGGCCTGACCGTCTCTTGGGACTTCGAAACCGCAGAAGGCGTCGGCTCGGTCGCCGTTCCTGGTGGTGAACCGCTGCACGGCGGATTCCACGCCGTCAACTACCCGGTGGACCCGTCCATCACCGCCGCCGTGTTCGTGCCCGACTATGAGCTGTCCACTGAGAAGGCCCGTCAGGCGCTGCCTAGGGAACTGCCATACAAGGACGCCGTCTACAACGTGTCTCGCGTGGGTCTGCTGCCCGCTGCGATGAATCCCGTGGTGCTGGCTCAGGCCGCCCAGCAGGGCAAGTCCGGCGTCGCCGCTGCCCCGGCTCAGGATGCCGATACGTGCGCTTGCTCTGGCGGAACCCGTGAATCGGCGTTCGCCGACGAGCTTGCGGCCGCTCAGGCCCAGTCCAACGCGCTGCTGTTCACCGCCACGCAGGACAAACTGCACCAGCCGTATCGCGGTACCCTGATGCCGCCGTCCACCGAGCTCATTGCGCTCTTCCGCTCCAAGGGCTATGCCGCCGCCGTCTCCGGTGCCGGCCCCTGCGTGCTCGTGCTGCACTACGGCAACGCCCGCGAAGCCATCGACCAGATCGCATCGGAGCAGCTTGCTTCCGGCCACTGGCGTGTGCTTCACCTGCCCATCAACACCGCCGGCGTCGAAATCGAGCGTCGCTAAGTCGAGGAGAAGGCTCCCGCTGGCGGGAGCTGGCCGCCGCAGGCGGTCTGAGAGTGGTCCGCCATACCGGCAGAGACCACCCTCAGTCTCACTTCGTTCGACAGCTCCCGCCAGCGGGAGCATAAGGACTTAAGTCATGTCCATTCCGCTAATTCTTGCTTCCAAGTCCAAGCCTCGCCGTGACGTGCTGTATTCGGCGGGTATCTGCCCCACAATTCGCGTCTCGCACGTGGATGAGCCTGCTGCGCTGGAAGCGGCCGCCCGTGAGGAAGGTGTCACCGTCGACGATTTGAGCATCAAGCAGCGTGTGATGATTCTTGCCGTAGCCAAGGCCGAGGCCGTTCACCGTGCGTATCGCGATGTGGCCAATACTGCCGCCGCCGCAACCGGCGATCGCGTGATCGCCTACCCGCTCAAGGCCAAGGAAATCAAGGATTCGGAACGCGAAGCCGTCGTCGAAGACCTGCGCAAAGCCGCCGCTGGCCAGCCCATCGACTATTCCAAGGCGGAAGTCGCCACCACGCGCGACTTCTCCGGCATCGACATGCCGACCATCACCGAACCCATCGCCACCGCTATTGCCGGACAGCCGGGACTGACCGAGGCGACGGTCGGCCCGCTGATTCTCGGCTGTGATTCGATGTTCCTCCTGGACGGCGAATGCTACGGCAAGCCGCACAGCGAAGCCGTGGCCCGCGAACGACTGAAGCGCATGAGCGGCGCGACCGGTGAACTCTGGACCGGCCACTGCCTGATCGATTTCGCGACCGGACGTACTGTGCGCGGCGCAAGCCATGCCAAAGTCCATTTCGGCGAATTCACCGATGACGACATCGAACGGTACATCGTCACCGGCGAGCCGCTGGAAGTCGCCGGATCGTTCACGCTGGAAGGCTTCGGCGGCGCGTTCATCGACAGCATCGAGGGCGATCCGCACGGTATCATCGGCCTCAGCCTGCCGCTGGCCCGGCATCTGGCCGGCGAACTGGGCATCACGTGGACCGACCTGTGGAATGTCGGCCGTGGCGAACTGGAGCCGGAAAGCAAGGCCTCGGGCAACCAGCACGCTGGCATTCTGCCGCCGGTCGAAAACGTGCATCAGCCCGGCGATGGCTGGGTGGACTGCGCCTGCGGCCGCAAGCATTGGGGCACCAACGGTGCGTCCGGCATTCTGCTGGCTCGCCGCGACCCGGCGAGCGGCAAGGTGACTCACGTGGTCATGCAGCACCGTGCCGCGTGGAGCGCCGAAGGTGGCACGTGGGGTATCCCCGGCGGTGCCACTGCGGACGGCGAATCGTCCATCGAAGGCGCGCTGCGCGAAAGCTACGAGGAAGCCAACATCACCCCCGAAGACATCGAGGTGGTCGGCTCCTACCGCGAGGACCATGGCCCGTGGGCCTACACCACCGTGTTTGCCTTTGAAAAGCCCGGCCACACCGTCGAGCCCAAGGCAAACGACGACGAAAGCATGGAAATCTGCTGGGTCCCGATTGACGACGTGCCCAACCGCAAGCTCCTCACCGCTATGAAGACCGACTGGCCCCGCTTCGCCGCCCGCCTGGACGAGCTGGCCTGTGCTGGACATCGATAGTGGTGTTGGCTGGGCCAATGTTTTGCCGATGAGTTCACTTGGGTAATGCCGTGTGAACCGCGTGTGGACCGGGACGGATTCTGCTGTCCCGGTTCGTCATTTCGTCTCTTTTGGGACAACCGGGACAGATTTCGCTGTCCCGGTTCGTCATTTTGCCTCTTTTTGGGCAACCGGGACAGAATCTCATTCACCTGACGCCCTATCGTGCGATGGTCGCCGTCGGGGAATGGCGGAATTCCGGGGTTTTGGATTTGCATATATCGGGTGTTCATGGAAGGGCCTGTCCCGGTTCGCCAAAAGAGGCCGAAATCCCGAACCGGGACAGCCGAATCTGTCCCGGTTCGTATGTCGATCGATTGACCCCGCCACCGGGACATCAACCGCGCATAGACAGGACGCTTCAATGCCTGGCGGGCATGACCATATCGGATGACACACGTTTCCTCGTGCGTTTCGCCACGACCTCCGCCCCAAGTCAGTGCGAAAATGGCATTTTTAGCGGTGTGGTCAGCTGTCGCATGCGGAAAATCCTAAATCAACCGCCGAAGAGACACATCGCCGACTCGGCGGAACTCGCTGGTCTGCGCGCAATGAGGAGTGTTGTGTCTGAATGCGATTCAGACAATGGTCGGCGTCAAATAGCGGTCTCCAGCCATTAATCATTGGTGATTGTGGACATTGAGCGGAGTAAACATTCTAGATGATTCAGGGATATGCCGAAAATCATATCGTTCAGAGAATGAAGTACCGCATCTCGGAGTAACTGACTGTCGACGTGCATGGTTTGAAATCTGATATCCACGCCCATCATGCCTAGCAAAATTACGGGAATGGGGTTCGGACTATTTCGCCTCAGCCAACCGGGAGCTTCCGAATGCTCAATGCTGTATGCACTTAGTGTGTGGAAACCAGCCAATCATTGACCAATGGCAGGCCGCAGTCGAAACCAGAAATATCCTCGCTCGCAGTCAGGTGCCGAGGCTCAGTGAAGTTGGTCACGTCCATATGGGATCACGCTCCAACAATTCATTCAGACGTAGGCCCATAGGTTCGTTTAATGCTGCGGTGAAATCATTCCACGCTTTACTGTTGAGCCGAATGATATGAGCTTCATGGATGTCCCGATCTGCGGCGGCGAGCAGATTCGATAATGCCCATTGCAACGAAGTCATGCCTTTGGACTCGGCCGCTTGGTCGATTCTGGAACGTTGCTCTTAGGTGAGTCTCATTTCAAAACGACTGTTCTTGTTATTCTCTGTAGTCATACTCCTGTTGTACGACTTTTGTACGGACACGATTGGTGTGTGCGGGATGTCGATTGCGATGGCCATGTGGGCTCCTTTGCTTGGTCTGTTCGATGTACAGGCGCGCAGCGCGCTGGTTCCCTGAACATACCGTGCGTGCGATTCGCATATCCAGCCGAACCGGCCTATGTGGTTCCAGCTCCCGAACCGGTCTTCCACTGTTCCTCGTCTTCTCGAGCAATGAACATCTGATATATGGATTGTCGCGTCGACTGCGTATCTCTAATCCTTGCGGATGAGGAGCGGGCCGGTAATCCAGAAAGGTTCATACCGCAGCCCGATGGTCGGCTGGGCGTTCGCTCCGTACGCTCGGGAGTATGAATACAGCAGCATCGCAATTGCAGCAGCCTCAGCCGGCGCCGGGACCGGCGGCTCAGCCTCAGCAGTCTCAGCAACCCCAACAGTTCCAGCAGCCGGCATCGCACACCCAGCAGTGGGCCCCGGTCATCGAGGCCCATGACCTGGTCATGGACTACACCGCCAGCATGGCCCGCGCACAGGCCGGGCACGGCGTCACCGGCGTGATACCAGCCGGCACGGGAGCCGGTTATGCGTCGGCGAATCCCGCTGCGGCCGGACCGGGTGCCATTCAGGCCGGCCAGCCATCCCAGCCAGCCCAGCCCGGCTTCGCCATGCCGACCATGCACACGCTCGCCCTGAACCACGTGAACTTCACGCTCCGGGAGGGCGAGACGGTAGCCGTGATGGGCCCGTCCGGCTCCGGCAAATCCACTTTGCTGCACGCGCTCGCCGGCATCATTAAGCCGACCGCCGGCACCGTCATCTTCCGTGGTGCCGACCTGAGCCGCATGAGCGACGCCGAGCGCACCAAACTGCGCCGCAACGACTTCGGCTTCGTCTTCCAGTCCGGCCAGCTGCTGCCCGAACTGCCGGCGGTCGAAAACATCGCCCTGCCGATGATGCTTGACGGCATGCCCTACCGCACCGCCACCGACACGGCGATCCTGTGGCTGGAACGCATGGGATTGCGCGCGCTCGCCACGCACCGGCCGGGGGAGATGAGCGGCGGACAGATGCAGCGCATCGCCATCGCCCGTGCACTCGCCGTCAAACCTGCCGTGGTCTTCGCCGACGAGCCGACCGGCGCGCTCGACCAAGCCACCGGCCGCGAGGTCATGGGCATTCTCATGGCCGCCGCGCGGGACAACGGTTCCGCCGTGGTCGTCGTCACCCACGACCCCAACGTCGCTTCGTTCTGCGGCCGTACCGTAATGATGCAGGACGGCCGTCTGCACCAGACAGACGCCAACCCCAACTCCGCCCCCGCTGGCGGGGGCTGTCAGCCGCAGGCTGACTGGGGGTGGCCCGAGGGCGCTGAACCACCCTCAGCCTCGCTACGCTCGGCAGCTCCAGCTGGCGGGAGCGAAACCACCGCAGGAGGCGCGCGATGAGCACGTTCGCCCTCTGGCGGCTGTTTCACCGCCCCGGCTTGCGCGGCAGCGCCGGCCACACCTCGATGCTGGCAATCATCGCCTTCGCCGCAGCCACCACCATCTTCCTCACCGTGCTCGGCGGCGTACACGGTTTCATCTGGCGGGCTTCGGCCGATCATACCGTCGCCTGCGCGTTCGACTTCGGTGCCTGCCGGCCCGATACGGTGGCCGCGTGGAAACGGCAGATCAGCGACCCGACGAGCCTGGCCCAATTCTCCACCGCCTATGTGGCGTTGGCGGTATTCGCCTGCATGCTGCTCGTCGTGCCGTTCGTGGCGCTCGCCGGTTCCGCCGCACGACTGGCCGCATCCCGCCGCGACGCCCGTCTCGCCGCCCTGCGTCTGGCCGGCGCGACCACCGGTCAGGTGGTGCGTCTCACCGCGCTTGACGCCGCCGGACAGGCGCTGATCGGCGCGCTTATCGGCATTGCCGGCTATTGCGCCCTGATGCCGGCAGTCATGCTGATTCCCTTCCAGGAGCAGCGGTTCACCTTCGAACAGCTATGGGTCGGCCCGCTGGCGCTGGTAATCACCTTGGCGGGCGTGGCCATCTTGGCGCTGATATCGTCGCTGGTCACCTTGCGCCGCGTGGCAATCACCCCATTGGGTGTCACCTCGCGCACCGCCACCGCATTGCCCTCAGGCACCCGTATGGTGCTGTTCGTGGTAGTCGTGGTGGTGGCCATGATCGTCTTCAAGAACCCGGCCATGCTGGCTCAGGCCGGCCAGGCGGTGATGTACGGCGTGATCATCGGTTTCATGCTGCTGTGCTTCGCGCTGGTGAATCTTATCGGCACGTGGGTGATCACCGCTCGCGCCAAGGCCAAGGCCAAGCGCCCCAAGGATGCGGCCACGATGATTGCCATGCGCCGTATTCTCGACAACCCTAAGCGCGCCTGGCGCAATGTGTCCGGCATTGCGTTGGCCGTGTTTATCGCCGGCATCACGTCGATCTGCGGATTCTTCGGATCGGCCGCCGTGGTCGATGACGCCAACGACCCGTTCACCGTGTTCATTCGCGACATCGGCACCGGCGGCATTCTGACGCTCGTGTTCGCCGCTGTGCTTGCCGCGGTCAGCTCCGGTGTGATGCAGGCCGGCAGCGTGTACGATCAGGCCGGCGAATATCGCATGCTGGTGTTGGAGGGCACTGATGTCAAGACCTTGAACCGTGCGCGATTCATCGAGGTACTCACCCCGCTCAACATCGTGGTGATCGTGGCCGGCGGCTGTTCCATGCTGCTTATGGCCCCTCTGTTCGCCGCTTCGATGACCGAACCGGCCACGCTGGCCAGCTTCTTCGGCGGGCTTGTGTTGTGCTATGCGCTGGTTTCCATCGGCGCGTTCGCGTCCAATCATGTGGCGGCCAGCTTGAATCTGACCGATTATCGGGCTGATGACTGAGCCGAGCTGCGCAGCGAATCGTTCTCAATAACAACTGTGCGTACTTTCGTATACGCAAATCGAACGTAGAAACGCTGAAATCACCGCAAATATGCGGATGAGCAAATGTTCGTTTGTGCGATATCTGTGCATTTGCGCGCACGGATACTATTGAGAACGCTTCTCTGCGCACCCATCACGACAGCAGCGCCGCGATGATCGCGATAAACACCGGGCTGGTCATGGTGCTCATCAGAATGCCGTCGCGCGCGAAGGTGAGACCCACGTTGTAGCGGGCCGCGTAGTTGTATACGTTCTGGCCGGTGGGCAGAGCGGCGAGTACCACGCAGGCGTACAGCTCGGAGCCGCGGAAGCCCATCACGAAGTAGGCGAGCAGGAACGCGATAATTGGCATGATGATGTTCTTGAGGACCGCGACCGTGAAGATGGCCGGGCGATCGCCCTTCTGCTGTAGCGGCTTGGTGCCGTGCAGGGACATGCCGAACGCCATCAGGATCATTGGCACAGCCGAATCGCCGATCATGTCGATCGGGTCGAAAATGAATTTCGGCACTGGGAACCAGCCGCTTTTAGCGGAAATCGCAGAGACCACAATGCCCAGCAGCGAGCCGATAAGCAGCGGCTGATGCAGTGGCTGCTTGGCGATTTCCTTGATGGAGACCTTGCCCTTGGTGGTCACGTCCAGCACTGTCAGGCCCACCGGTGTGAAGATGGCCTGCTGCATGACCAGAATCGGCGCCACAAGAGCCGGATTGCCCAGAATGTAGGTGGCGATTGGCAGGCCGATGTTATTGGAATTGAGGTACAGCGAATTCAGGGCGCCGATGGTGGCGTCCGGGGCGTTCAGGTGGAAGAACATACGGTTGAGCACCAAAAACACCACGCCTACCAGCACGGCGGAGAAGAACGCCACGATAATCGAGGGGTGGAAGATGTCGAAAATCGGCTCCTTGGAGAGAATCGCGAACATCAGGCACGGGCTCGATACGAAGAAGGAGAACCGGTTGAGCACCATCTGAGCGGACGGCCCGCCGATTCGCATTCGTGCGGCAACATATCCCACCGCGATTACGATGCCGATAACGCAGAAGCCTTGCATGGCGCTGATTAGACCTGGCATAATCCTCCCTTTCGCCACCCCAGTGTGGCACATAAAAATGTATTCGGCCGCAAAATCTCATGTAGTGAGTGTGCTGGGCCCGCCGCCCACGCGGTACGCTGTTCACATGACGCTTGAATTGAACCGCACCGCATCCACTGCCGAGCAGCTGAACAGCCTGCTCACCCAGATCATGGAGAACTTCTCCGTGTCCGACCACGAGGGCCCCCTCACCGACGAGGTCGAGGCCTTCCTTAACGAGCAAGAGCACCTGACCGTCCGCCGTCACGGCGACACAGTGGTGGCCAGCACCGACTTCGGCAAGCCGAGCCGTGTGATCTTGGCCGGGCACCTCGATACTGTGCCGGTCATCGACAATTTCCCACCAAAGTGGCTGGAGCCCGGCGATTCGCTGATTCGCGAAGAAATCGCCCACGCTCATCCCGAAGACCGCGTGCTGTGGGGCCGCGGTGCCACCGATATGAAGGCCTCCGACGCGGTGATGCTCTACCTCGCCGCCACGCTCGACGGCCGCACGCCGGAAACCACCCCGAAAGTCGACCTCACCTACGTCTTCTACGACCATGAGGAAGTCGTCGCCGAAAAGAATGGCCTACGCAAAGTCGTCGAGGCCCATCCCGATTGGATCACCGGCGATTTCGCCATCATCGGCGAGCCCACCAACAGCGGCATCGAGGGCGGTTGCAACGGTACGATTCGCTTCGACGTCGTAACCCACGGCGTGGCCGCGCACTCCGCCCGTGCATGGATGGGGGAGAACGCCATCCACAAGGCGGCCGACATTCTGAACCGACTCAACGCCTACGAGCCGGCCACCGTGAACGTGGACGGGCTCGATTATCGCGAGGGCCTCAACGCCACGCTGATCTCCGGCGGCAAAGGCACGAACGTCATTCCGGATGAATGCCGCGTACACGTCAACTACCGCTTCGCCCCGGACAAGTCGTTGGCCGAGGCCAAGGCTCTGATGATGGGCGCGGACGCCGGTGCCGAACTCGGCAATGGCGAGCATGTGGCTACCGGCGGCGTGTTCGAGGGCTACGGCATCGAAATGAAGGACGAAAGCCCCTCCGCGCGCCCGGGCCTGAACGCCCCGCTCGCCCAGGATCTGGTCCGACTGGTTAAGGAGCGCACTGGCCGCGACCCGCTGTCCAAGCTCGGCTGGACCGACGTGGCACGCTTCTCTCAGCTCGGTATCCCGGCCGTCAACCTCGGTGCCGGCGATCCGCTGCTGGCTCACAAGCACGACGAGCAGGTGCCTGAATCCGACCTGACCGCCATGGCCGCAATCCTTACCGACTGGCTGGTCTGACACCTCTCTAGCTCCCCTCCCTGAGGGGAGCTGTCACCGCGGGGGAGGGGAGCCGAGAGAACGTCAGCCTCGCCGGGCCACGCCCGCACAAAATATGTGGCATACTAAAGGATGGTGGTTCTGCATAACCATCAGCGTGCGAGATGGCGTCGATCCCCTTGCGGCTCTTGAGAATGAGACAACGCAAGCGCCGGTGTCCGCCACCCGCAGGACAGACTTGAGACGAAGTTGCCTTTACGCGGCGCGTTTTCGTGCGGCCACGGTGAGAGCGTGGTGTGAGACAAGCGTATAGGCCTGGAAATAGGCGTCGTGATGCAGCGCGCCGCGAGGAGCATTGTGCCCACTGACAACCGTGAAGGTTTCGTCAACGACGGAACCGATAATTCAACCGTATCCAATGCCGATTCGGCTGCAGCCGTGAACGCTGCGCCTGCCGCCGCCTCCCAGCCCGCCGAACCTGTTCGCCGTCGTCGTGGCGGCCGCCGCGTGGTCCGCGGCACCGGTGCTGCCGGCGCTTCTCTGGAACTGCAAGTGCAGGAACGCGCCCCGCTGTTCGAAGCCCCCGCGCTTCCCGATGCCGGCACTGCGGCCGATTCCAAGTCAGCCGATTCCAGCGATTCCGATGAATCCAGCGATTCCCAGGATTCCGCCGAACGTCCAACCCGCCGCCGTTCGCGCCGCGTTTCCACGGCCGACGATGCCGCCGAAACGCCGCGTCGCACCCGTCGTACGTCCGCCGCATCTTCCAGCGATACCGATGATGACGACGAGACTCCGCGTCGTTCGCGCCGCACTGTCAGTGCCGATGATTTCGATGACGATGACGCCCCACGTTCCCGCCGCCGTTCGGTTGTGGACGATGACGATTACGACGAGGACCGCCCGGTTCGCCGCCGCTCTCGCTCCCGCCAGTCCGACGATGATGACTACGAGGATCGGCCGGTTCGCTCCCGCTCTCGCCGTGCGTCTATGGATATGGATGATGATGACGAGGACCGTCCGGTTCGCCGTCGTTCTCGTCGTGCAGTTGCGGATACGCACGAGGACACCCCGGATGAGCGCCTGTTCGACGCGGTCGAATCCCTGCCCTCTGGCCACGAGGCCGTGCGTCGCGGCAAGCCGATGACGTCCCTGCTCTTCCAGGAACCGGTACTGCCCGCCGCTGTGGATGCGCACGATACCGCTGACACTCGTGATGACGATGTTGACGACGACGAACGTCCGTCGCGTCGCTCCCGCCGCTCGCGCAGCCACGATGATGACGACGCGCAGCCGCGCAGCCGCCGCCGTGACGACCGTGACGATCGTGGCCGCAATGCCGCCGACCGTGATGCGTCTCGTGACGCTTCCCGCAACGCTGCCGCCGGTGACGCCAATGCCAGCGCCAACACGGACCATGATGATTTCGATTCCGATGACGCTTCCGACTCTCGCCGTTCCCGTCGCTCCCGCCGCCTGAACGCCCAGGAGCGCCGTGCAGCCGCCGAAGTCGAGCAGATTGAGGAAGACCTCGAGCTGGACGATATCGCCTACTCGCCGATTGCCGAGGAGGAGGGCGACGAGGAATCCGACGTCACCCGCACCCGTTCGCGCCGTCGCCGCCGTCGTGGCTCACGCGGCGAAACCGGTGCCAACGGCGAGCACGATACCGCCGAGAACGATGCCGAGGATACGCGTTCCCGCCGCCGTGACGATCGCGATGATCATGACCGTGATCGCGATGAGGACGATGAGGAGCAGACCGTTACTCGCCGTCGCCGTCGCCGTCGTGGCGGCAAGAACGGCGAGGGCACCGACGACCAGAGTCAGAACAGCGAACAGCCGCTGGTCCGACGCTCCCGCAAGCAGCAGTACATCGACGAGATCACTGATGTGGAGGGCTCCACTCGTCTCGAGGCCAAGAAGCAGCGCCGCCGTGACAACCGCCGTGAGCGCAGCCGCCAGAGCCAGCTCATGGAACAGGACTTCCTCGCACGCCGCGAGAACGTGGACCGCCTGATGGTGGTGCGTGAGAAGGAACATCACACCCAGATTTCCGTGGTGGAAGACAATGTTCTGGTCGAGCATTACGTCTCCGACATTCAGGAAGTACAGACCGTCGGCAACATCTACCTTGGCCGCGTGCAGAACGTGCTGCCCAGCATGGAGGCCGCATTTGTGGACATCGGCCAGGCCCGCAACGGCGTGCTCTACGCCGGCGAGGTCAACTGGGATGCCGCTCGTCTCGAAGGCCAGCCGCGCCGCATCGAGCTGGCGTTCAAGTCCGGCGACCCGGTGCTCGTGCAGGTCACTAAGGACCCGATCGGCCACAAGGGTGCCCGCCTGACCTCTCAGGTCACGCTCGCCGGCCGCTTCCTGGTGCTCGTGCCATCCGGCGGCATGACCGGCGTGAGCCGCAAGCTTTCGGAGCGCGAACGCAGCCGTCTGAAGAACATCGTCTCCAAGATCGCCCCGAAAGACATGGGCGTGATCATCCGTACCGCAGCCGAGGGCGCATCCGAAGACGCCATCGTCAAGGATCTCGAATCACTGGTCCGCCAGTGGGAGCGCATCAACGCCAAGCGCGAGGAATTCTGGCACGGCAAGCGCCCGAAGCTCCTGCAGGGCGAGCCCGACGTGGCCATCCGCGTGGTGCGCGACATCTTCAACGACGACTTCAGCAAGCTCATCGTGGAAGGTGACAAGGTCTACGACCGTATCGAGGAATACCTTGACACCATGGCCCCCGACTTGAAGGACAAGCTGGAGAAGTGGGACCCGGCCGAGCATGAAGGCAAGGACGTGTTCGACAAGTGGTCCATCGACTCCCAGCTGCGTAAGGGCATGGAGCGTCAGGTCTACCTGCCGTCCGGCGGCTCGATTGTCATCGATCGCACCGAAGCCATGACCACCATTGACGTGAACACCGGCCGCTTTATCGGCAAGGGCAAGTCCTTGGAAGAAACGGTGACGCGTTGCAACCTGGAGGCGTCTGAAGAGATCGCCCGCCAGCTGCGCCTGCGCGATATCGGTGGCATGGTGATGATCGACTATGTGGATATGGTCATGCCCGCCAACCGCGATCTGGTGCTGCGCCGCTTGGTCGAATGCTTGGCACGCGACCGCACCAAGCATCAGGTGGCCGAAGTCACCTCGCTCGGTTTGGTGCAGATGACCCGCAAGCGCATCGGCCAGGGTCTGGTCGAGGCGTTCTCCGAGGAATGCCCGACCTGCAAGGGCCGTGGTTTCATCCTGCATGATCAGCCGACCGTTTCGGCCGACTACGACGATCCCTACGCGCTTCGCGGTGGCGACCCGTTCGTCAAAACCAACAAGCACGGTCGCGGCACCGCTCCCGCTCCCGAACCGGCTGGTTCCAGCGCCGACGTCAAAGCCAAACTGGCTCAGATTGCCGCCGCTGCCGTCGCTGCCAACAACACGGCGGAAGAGTAAGCGGAAGAGTAACAGGTGTGTCGTGCTTGACACGCGGGCAAAAATCATTTGATTTAGTCCGCATGGTGGTGTAGATTCGAAACTCGGTGTCTGACCGCAAGCTCGGTGCGTGTTAGGCAAGGTAGCTTTCCAAAACATAAAAGGAACGATAATGTACGCGATTGTGAAGGCCGGTGGCCATCAGGAAAAGGTCGAGGTTGGCGACGTCATCCTCGTGAACCGTCTCGACGCTAAGAAGGGCGATACCGTGGAATTCCCGGTCTCCCTCGTTGTCGATGGTGACAAGGTCACCCTTGCCGCCGCCGATCTGGCCAAGGTGTCCGTCAAGGCTGAGGTTGTGAACGACGAAGCCAAGGGCCCGAAGATTAGCATCCAGAAGTACAAGAACAAGACTGGTGTTGCTCGCCGTAAGGGTCATCGCCAGAAGCTGACTATCGTCAAGATCACGGCGATTGCCTGAGTTATAGAAAGGACCATGAATCATGGCACATAAGAAGGGTGCGTCCAGCTCTCGCAACGGTCGCGATTCTAACCCGCAATACCTCGGCGTGAAGAAGTTCGGCGGCGAAGCCGTCGTGGCCGGCAACATCATCGTTCGCCAGCGTGGCACCAACTTCCACCCGGGCCACAACGTCGGCATGGGCAAGGATCACACGCTGTTCGCCCTCACCGATGGCTCCGTGAAGTTCGGTGTGCGTCGCGACCGCAAGGTTGTCGACGTCATCGCCTGAGCGATATAGCGTCAAGCTTTTTTCAAGCCGCGCCCGTAAGGACGCGGCTTTTTTGTAAGGTAATCAATATGAGTGATTTTGTGGATCGAGTAACCGTCCATGTCAAGGGCGGCGATGGGGGCAACGGTTCGGCCGGCATCCGTCGTGAGAAATACAAGCCGTTGGCCGGCCCGAACGGTGGCAATGGCGGCGACGGTGGTTCCGTGGTGTTCGTGGCCGACCGTAACGCCACCAGCCTGCTCGACTATCGTTTCATGCCGCATCGTGTCGCCGGCAGCGGCACCATGGGTTTGGGCGACAATAAGGACGGCTCCAAGGGCGAGGACCTGATTCTGCCCGTGCCCTGCGGCACCGTCGTCTTTGAGGCGCGCGGCGAACAGGGCAAAGCCAAGCATCCCGGCGCGCAGCTCGCCGACCTGCGCCACGAGGGCGACCGCTGCGTCGTCGCCCAAGGCGGTGCCGGCGGCCTCGGCAACATCGCCCTGGCTAACAAGACCCGCCGCGCCCCCGGCTTCGCCCTGCTCGGCGAACTCGGTGAAGAGCGCGACGTGATTTTGGAATTGAAGTCCATCGCCGACGTGGCGTTGGTCGGTTTCCCCTCGGCCGGAAAGTCGTCCCTGATTGCGGCGATGAGTTCCGCCAAGCCGAAGATCGCCGACTACCCGTTCACCACGCTGGTGCCGAATCTCGGCGTCGTTATCGCCGGCGACTCTCGATACACCATCGCCGACGTGCCGGGCCTGATTCCGGGCGCCTCCGAAGGCAAGGGCCTGGGACTGGAGTTCCTGCGCCACATCGAACGTACCGAAATCATCGCCCATGTGATCGATTGCGCCACGCTTGAACCGGACCGCGACCCGATGTCCGACTACCACGCGCTGGAAAACGAGTTGGCGCTCTACGCCGACAAGCTCGAGCTGCCGTTGGGTGCCATCCCGATTCCCGAACGCCCGCGCATCGTGATTCTGAACAAGATCGATGTGCCCGAGGCCAAGGAATTGGCTGAGTTCGTGCGTCCGGAGTTCGAGAAACTCGGGCTGAAGGTCTTTGAGATCTCCACTGCCTCGCACGAGGGTCTAAAGGAGCTCAACTTCGCGTTGTCTGCGCTGGTGCACGAGATGCGTGAGGAAGTGGCCAACCGCGAGCAGGCCGAAGAGGAGGCTCGCGTGGTCATCAAGCCATTGGAGACCAAGGGCCGCCGTCCGCGTCGTGCTGACGAGGGCGGCAGTGCGCTTGAGTTCACGGTCGAGCGCCGCGAACTCGGCAATGGCGAAGTGTTCTTCGAGGTGCGTGGCGTCAAGCCGGAGCGCTGGGTCATGCAGACCAACTTCGACAACGACGAGGCCGTGGGCTACCTGGCTGACCGCTTGGCCAAGCTGGGCGTGGAGGACGAGCTGCGCCGCAAGGGTGCTCACCCCGGCGACGAAGTGCGCATCGGTCGTGGTGCCCGTATGGTCGAATTCGATTGGGATCCGACCATCTCCGCTGGTGCCGAAATGCTCGACGGCTCCAACCTCGGTGCCCGAGGCAAGGATCTGCGTCTCGAAGAGCTGGACCCGCGCACGCACCGCCGCTCCAACGCCGAACGTCGTGCCCAATACCACGAGATGATGGACGCCCGTGCCGCCGTGCGCGACGCGATGATGGCCGAACGCAAGGCCGGCCACTGGGCCGACCCGACCGTTGACGACGATCGCCATGACGAAACCAGCCTGTTCGGCCACGGTGAGTCCAGCGAAGATGGCGAAACCGAGGAATAAATGAGCACTCCGAGTCAGGCCGAGGTGCGGCGCATGATCGCCGCAGCCGGAACCATTGTCGTGAAAGTCGGCTCCAGCTCGCTGACCCAGCCGAGCGGTCACCTCGACCCGGACAAGCTCGACGCGTTGGCCGCGGCCTTGGCTCAGGTCCGATTGATGGGCGGACGTGTGGTGCTGGTCTCGTCCGGTGCTATCGCCGCCGGTTTCGGGCCTCTGGGCTTTGACTCGCGGCCGGTGGACGTGGCCACTCAGCAGGCCACCGCAGCCGTCGGCCAAGGGCTACTGATGGCCCGCTACGAGACTGCGTTCGGTCGATTCGGTATTCGCGTCGGCCAGATTCTGATCACTGCCGAAGATACGATTCGTGCCACCCAGTACCGCAATGTGGAACGCACGCTGGACCGTCTGCTTGACCTCGGCGTGGTGCCGATCATCAACGAAAACGATTCGTTGGCCTCGAACGAGATTCGCTTCGGCGACAACGATCGACTCTCCGCGTTGGTGGCCAACCTGGTGCGGGCCGAAGCCTTGGTGCTACTGACCGACGTGGACGCGCTGTACACTGCGCCGCCCTCGCAGCCCGGCTCCCGCCGTGTGGAATATGTGCCCAACGTGATTGATGCGCTGGGCGACATCCAAGTCTCCGGCTCCGGCTCCAAGGTCGGCACCGGCGGCATGGTCACCAAACTCGAGGCCGCGCGCGTGGCGGCCGTCTCGGGCATCCCCACGGTACTCACCTGCGCCTCGAACGCGGGCCCTGCGATGATGGGCGATCCGGTGGGCACCGTGTTCGCACCGGTTAAGGCCCGCGGCTCCTCACGCCGTCTGTGGATCGGCTTCGCCGCCGACCCGCGCGGCACGATTGTGGTCGATGCGGGTGCCGGCCAGGCGATTCGCGGCGGGCGTGCCTCGCTGCTGGCGGCCGGCGCGCTCGAAGTACATGGCGATTTTTCCGCCGGCGATCCGGTCTGGATCGATGCCGAAAGCGGTGAACACCTGGCCCGAGGCCTCGCCGGCTTCGATTCCGAAGAAATTCCGCAGATGCTCGGGCGTAACACCGCCCAACTCAAGCGTTTCCTCGGCCCCCAGTACGCCCACCCACTGGTTCATCGCGACAATCTCGTGCTCGTGTGACTGATGGAATCTGTCACACGACAGATTCCATCACCATAGTGCGGCTCTGGCGATTTTTCGTGCTGTAGGTTTAGCATGGGAGCCATGACTATGGCGCAATGGCAGACTCTTTCCGACCGTATCAACACTGTGGCACCGAGCGCTACGCTCGCCGTCGATTCCAAGGCCAAGGCCATGAAGGCCGCCGGACTTGACGTTGTCGGCTTCGGCGCAGGTGAACCGAATTTCCCGACCCCCGCAAACGTGGTCAAGGCTGCGGCAGATGCCTGCCTTGACCCGAAGAATTACAAGTACACGCCTACGCCGGGCCTGCCCGAGCTGCGCGAAGCGATTGCGGCTAAGATGCTGCGCGATTCCGGCTATGAGGTCAATGCCGATCAGGTCGTGGTGACCAACGGCGGCAAGCAGGCCGTGTATGAATCCTTCCAGATCTTGCTCAACGATGGCGATGAGGTCATCATTCCCGCTCCGTACTGGACCAGCTACCCCGAGGCTGTGAAGCTTGCCGGTGGTGTGCCGGTCGAAGTATTCGCCGGTGCCGACGTGAACTTCGAGCCCTCGCTTGAGGCGCTGGAAGCGGCCCGTACCGAGCATACGAAGGCAATCATCGTCAACTCCCCGAACAACCCGACCGGAGCCGTCTGGAAGCCGGAAACCGTGGAAGCGATCGGTCGTTGGGCCGTCGAGCACCACATTTGGGTTATCTCCGACGAGATCTACGAGCACCTGAACTATGACGATGCGCACACCACCTACATCGGTGCCGCCGTGCCGGAATGCCGCGGGCAGTTGCTGGTGCTGAACGGCGTGGCCAAGACCTATGCGATGCCGGGCTGGCGTGTCGGCTGGATGGTCGCTCCGCTTGAGGTGGCCAAGGCCGCCGCCAAGCTGCAGGGTCATATGACCTCCAATGTGGCCAACATCTCCCAGCGTGCTGCTTTGGCTGCTGTGGCCGGCCCGCTGGATGAGGTGCACGAGATGCGTAAGGCCTTCGACGCGCGCCGCCGTGCGATTGTGACCGCCTTGAACGATATCGAGGGCGTCAACTGCCCGACTCCGACCGGCGCGTTCTACGTTTTTGCGGACATCACCGCTTTGCTTGGCAAGCCGCTGGGTCCCAAGGGCACAGTGTCCGATACGTCCGCTGACTTTGCCGCCGCACTGTTGGATGAGGCCCACGTGGCCGCCGTCCCCGGCGAGGCCTTTGGTGCTCCCGGTTACCTGCGTTTCTCCTACGCACTGGCTGACGAAGACCTAGCCGAAGGCATGCGTCGATTCAAGGAATGGGCTAACTGAGAAGAGTCGCGTGCCACGCGCGCGACACGCGATTTGCGATAATCCACCGGAGCCGTTACTATAACGACTTGGCGGTTTCGCCGTGGCGAAGCGTTCTCTACGGAACGCATGCCGAGGTGGATTTTCACCTAGGGAAGTGGCGCAATTGGTAGCGCAACGGTCTCCAAAACCGTAGGTTGTGGGTTCGAGTCCCGCCTTCCCTGCCAAGTTTCTAATAATCAAGCAGCTGACGCGAGGTACGGAATGGCTAAGACGAGCAAGAGTGAAAAGGCAGTCAAGCCGAATGTCTTCATGCGTATCGGTCTGTTCATCAAGCAGATCATCGACGAGCTTCGCAAGGTCGTGACCCCTACCGCCAAGGAACTGTTCTTCTGGTCTCTGGCCGTATTCATCTTCGTGCTGCTGCTGATGGCCCTCGTGACTGGCATGGACTTCGGTCTAGGCAAGGCCACGCTGTGGGTGTTCGGCTGATCCGCACAACCTAAGGTGAATAACAACGCATGAGTGATGAACTGAATCTCGAGAACCTCGACGCCGTCCCGGCTGAGGAGCCTGTTGTCGAGGCTTCCGAAGCTGCTGCCGATGAGGCAGCTGCCCCGGTCGAACCGGTCGCTGACCTTTCCGCAGAATCTGACGCATCCGTCGACAATGCAGATGTTGAGTCCGACGCTCCGGCGGCGACTGAATCCGCTCCCGTTGCTTCCACTCAGACCGAGACCGTTTCTCTGGATGAGGACGAGGAAGAAGTCAACGAATCCGAGCAGGCCGAGGAGACCGATGCCGGTCAGCAGGCCGTTGACGAATTCTCCAAGTCCCTGCGTTCCCTTGATGGCAAGTGGTACGTGCTGCACACCTACTCCGGCTACGAGAAGCGCGTGAAGACCAACATCGAGTCCCGCGTCGCCTCCTTCGGCATGGAAGACCAGATCTTCCAGGTCGAGGTGCCGATGGAAGAAGTCGAGAAGCACACCGAGAAGGGCAAGAAGGTCATCACCCGCGTGCGTGTTCCTGGCTACGTGCTGATTCGTATGTGGCCGGATGAGAACGCCCGCCGTATCGTTCGTGAGACCGAAGGCGTGACCGGCTTCGTTGGCCCGACCAAGGATCCGGCGCCGCTCTCCCGCAAGGAAGTCGTGGCGATGATGGCTCCGATGATTGCTTCCGAGGCACTCAAGGCCGCCGGCGACAAGCCCGCCGCCGCCAAGAAGCGCAGGGTCGAGGTCTCCTACGCCGTTGGCGATCAGGTCACCGTCACCGATGGGCCTTTCGCCACCATGGCCGCCGTTGTTTCCGACGTGGAGCCCACCACTCAGAAGCTCACCGTGCTCGTGTCCATCTTCGGCCGTGATACGCCGGTGGAGCTTGGCTTCCACCAGGTTCAGAAGCTAGATTAACTCCCAAACTTTGCAGAGCCCGACCATCGTGGTCGGGCTTTTTGTGTTGTCCGGGTGGATTTGCATAATAGGAAAGCTTGTGTCTGGAGAGGAGACTCGCTAGCACAGCACAGCAATATAAGTTGCGGGAGGAGACCGACCACAGGCCGATTGCCTACAGCATGCACGGATAAATAATGAGTCAAGACCGAGCATGATGGCAGACAGCCGAACCTGAGGACGGCGACCATTCGAACCGCGTTATAGAAAGAAGAACCATAATATGGCTCCCAAGAAGAAAGTCTCGGCGCTGATCAAGCTCCAGATCCAGGCTGGCAAGGCCAACCCGGCCCCGCCGCTGGGCCCGGCTCTGGGTTCGCATGGCGTGAACATCATGGACTTCTGCAAGGCATACAATGCCCAGACGCAGGACAAGATGGGTCAGGTCATCCCTGTCGAGATCACCGTTTACGAAGATCGTTCCTTCACCTTCGTGCTCAAGACCCCGCCGGCTGCAGCTCTGCTGAAGAAGGCCGCTGGCGTTGAGAAGGGCACCGAGAACCCGCTGACCCACAAGGTCGGCTCTGTCACCAAGGCGCAGGTTCGCGAAATCGCCGAGATCAAGATGGAAGATCTGTCTGCTCGCGATATCGAGGCCGGCATGAAGATCATCGAGGGCACCGCTCGCTCGATGGGCATCACGGTTACGGACTGATAAGGAGAAGGACAGATGGTAAAGCGTTCCAAGAAGTACCGCGAAGCCGCTGAGCGCGTCGATCGCAACAACCTCTACACCGCCAACGAGGCCATCGCTCTGCTCAAGAGCATGCCCTCCTACAACTTCGACCAGACCGTCGAGGCTGTGTTCCGTCTGAGCGTTGACCCGCGTAAGGCCGACCAGCTCGTGCGTGGTACCGTCAACCTGCCTCACGGCACTGGTAAGACCGCCAAGGTCCTCGTGTTCGCCCGTGGCCCGAAGGCTACCGAGGCTACCGAGGCTGGCGCCGACATCGTCGGTGATGACGACCTGATCGCAAAGGTTCAGGGCGGCTTCCTCGACTTCGACGCCGTGGTTGCTACTCCGGACATGATGGGCAAGGTCGGCCGTCTGGGCCGTGTGCTCGGTCCGCGTGGCCTGATGCCGAACCCCAAGACCGGCACCGTGACCATGGATGTCACCAAGGCTGTCAAGGACATCAAGGGCGGCAAGATCGAGTTCCGTGTCGACAAGAACGGCAACCTGAGCTTCCTCATCGGCAAGATGAGCTTCGATGAGTCCGCTCTGGACGAGAACTTCAAGGCTGTGGCCGACGAAGTCAAGCGTCTGAAGCCGT
>OHVS01000327.1_pt1 | contig 24247 bp, 17 predicted proteins | sample 1579531 | NCBI WGS metagenome assembly OHVS01 (sample SAMEA3882531, study PRJEB24775) | human gut metagenome | biome: human-associated habitat; feature: intestine environment; material: feces | place: Netherlands | collected 2009/2010
TTTAATTCTGTTTTGTGCGGATCACATCGATCACAGTGGTCACCTGGTTATCAATATGTTTACACATAATATCTGTTGCCGCCTTCTTCTCACCTTTACTGATGTATTCTATGATTGCGGCATGCTCTGCGATCAGCTGTGGATGTGCTTCTTCACGTTTCAGATATTCCACACGATAACGATACATCTGTTCTCTTAAATTATTCAGAAGCTGGATCAGTTTCTGATTGTCTGTTGCCATATAGATAATGTCATGGAAACGTACATCTGCTTCAGCGATCTCTGTAATATCTTTACTCTTTAAGATCTTCTTAAAATCTTCCGCAGCTTTCTTCATCTCTTCGATCTCTTCTTTCGTGATCTTATCACATGCAAGCTGCACAGCCAGTTCTTCCAGTGCTTTTCTTACTTCCAGAACGTCCCGCATATTCTTTTCTGTGATCTCTGCTACCTCAGCTCCTTTTCTTGGAATCATCAGTACCAGGCCTTCCAGTTCCAGTTTGCGGATTGCTTCACGGATCGGGGTACGGCTTACTCCGAGTTTATTTGCAAGCTGGATCTCCATCAGTCTTTCTCCCGGTTTTAACTCTCCTCGCAAGATCGCCTGTCTCAAAGTATTGAACACGACATCTCTAAGTGGCAGATATTCATTCATATTTACTTTAAAATTCGATTCCATGCTTATTTCCTCCTTGCATTATGTATGCCTGTCACATACACCTGCTTTGCCAATTGCTTTTCTCTTATCTTTGCTGCTGCTTTTCTTGCTTTCTCTTTGCTGTCATAAATTCCAAAAACGGTCGGCCCACTGCCACTCATCATAGCATTCAGAGCTCCCTGTTCTTTCATTACATTCTTGATCTGTTCAATAACCGGATATTCTTCGATCGTTACCTTTTCCAGTACATTTCCCATGCTCGAAGCAACTTTTTCGATATCATGAGCCTTCAGTCCGTCTATAATACCATCAATATCCGGATGATCCTCTATCTCATGCGAATCCAGTTTTTCATAGACCAGCTTCGTCGATACACTGATCGGTGGTTTTGCCAGCAGCACAAAACACTTTGGGCAGGCCAAAAGAGGTGTCAGCTTCTCGCCGATTCCCTCTGCCAGGGCCGTTCCCCTCATCAGACAATACGGAACATCTGCCCCCAGCTTCACGCAGGTGCCGTCCATCCAGCTCTCGTACTTGTCCACCAGAGCCAGCGTCTCCCGGGGGTCGTCCAGCAGCTGGTCGATGACGGAGTCCTCAAAGATCAGATCCGACTCAAACAGCAGGGTATCATCCTGGCAGAGGTAGTCCTTGGCCAGGGCCAGCGAATAGATGTTGTTGGTCTTGTCGTAAATGGGGTTATGGACATAGACAATAGGCGTCCGGATGCCCAGGGTGTCGATGTACTCCATGAGCTTCTCGCCCTCATAGCCCACCACGATGACGATGCGGGACAGATGGCGGCGCTCGATCTGATGGAGCATCCGGTCGATCAGGGCCACGCCGTTGACCTGTACCATGCACTTGGTCCTGTCCTGGGTCAGCTCCTTCAGGCGTTTGCCCATGCCCGCTGCCAGTATGATTGCCTGCATATGGTCTCCCCTTTTCTGTCTGGAGTTTTTGATGCCCTATTATACCCCATGCAGCGGAAATGTGCAATGGCAGACAGGCGAAAAATGCGAAATTCCGGGTCCGGGCCATTGCATTCCTCCCGGCAGCATGATATGATAGAGAAAAAAGAAGGGAGCTGAAAAGATGAGCATGATCTCCTGCTGAACATCTGGCACAATATGCTTCGGGCGGCGTTGACCGCCTGGTTCGTTGTGCCTTTTCGCGGGAAATCGGTTCATCTCTCGGCTCCATGCATGGTGCTGCCCTGCCCTTTTGCGGGCACAGTATGTGCATTTGGCTGCGGGAATCGTTTCCCGCAGCCATTTTTGCTATAGGAGGCATAACCATGTCCTTGATTCAAGTATCCAACCTGACCTTCTGCTACGAGGGCAGCTGCGACAACATTTTTGAAAACGTCAGCTTCCAGATCGACACCGACTGGCGGCTGGGTCTCACCGGCCGCAACGGCCGGGGAAAAACCACCCTGCTCCGGCTTTTGCAGGGAATGTACCCCCACCGGGGAACCATCCGCGCCAGCGTGGGCTTCGACTATTTCCCCTACACGGTGCCGGACCCGGAGGAGTGTCCCCTGGAGCTGCTGCCGGCCATCTGCCCGGAGGTGCCCCAGTGGTGCTTTCTGCGGGAGCTTGCGCCGCTGGAGGTCCCGGAGGAGGCACTGTACCGCCCGTTTTCCACGCTCTCCGGCGGGGAGCGGTCCAGAATTCTGCTGGCCATGCTCTTTTCCCGGGACAACCGCTTCCTGCTGATCGACGAGCCCACCAACCATCTGGACCGGGCAGGCCGGGAGCTGGTCAGCCGCTATCTCAGGAGCAAACGGGGCTTTCTGCTGGTGTCCCACGACCGCGCGTTTCTGGACGGCTGCGTGGACCACATCCTCTCCATCAACCCCAGCGGCATCGAGCTCCAGCGGGGCAATTTCTCCTCCTGGTACGAGAACAAGCAGCGCCGGGACGCCTACGAGCTGGCCCAGAACGCCCAGCTGAAAAAGGAGATCGGGCGGCTGAAGGAGGCAGCCCGGCAGTCCAGCGCCTGGGCCGACCGGGTGGAGAGCACCAAGATCGGTGCAAACTCCGCCAAGGCCAAGGGCGAGGCCGACGCCATGGGCGGACGGGCCTTCATCGGCGAGCAGTCCCGGCGCATGCAGCAGCGCCGCAAGAATCTGGAGCGGCGGCAGCAGAACGCCATTGAGGAAAAATCCGCCCTGCTGAAAAACCTGGAGACCAACCAGCCCCTGAAGCTGCATCCCCTGACCCACCACGCAAGGCAGCTGGCGCTGCTGCGGGACCTGACCATCTGCTATGGCAGCGCGCCGGTGTGCTCCGGCGTCTGCTTCCAGGTGGAGCAGGGGGAGCGCATCGCTCTCTGCGGCCCCAATGGCTCCGGCAAGTCCAGTATTCTGAAGCTGCTGTGCGGCCAGGACATCCCCCACACCGGGACCCTGGAGCTGACCAGCGGACTGGTCATCTCCTATGTGCCCCAGGACGCATCCGGCCTGCGGGGCAGCCTGCGGGACTACGCCGCCCGCTGCGGCATTGACGAGACCCTGTTCAAAACCATTCTGCGCAAGCTGGGCTTTGAGCGGGTGCAGTTTGAGAAGGACATGTCCGACTATTCCGCCGGGCAGAAGAAAAAGGTTCTGCTGGCCCGGAGCATGTGCCAGTCCGCCCACCTGTATATCTGGGACGAGCCCCTGAACTATGTGGACGTTCTCTCCCGCATCCAGATTGAGGAGCTGCTGACGGCCTTCCGCCCCGCCCTTCTGTTCGTGGAGCACGACCGCATGTTCTGTGACAGGATCGCCACAAAGCTGGTGGAGCTTTGAGTGCGCAAACCGGCCCCGGCGCAAATGCGCCGGGGCCGGTTTGTGTAAGCACAGAGCAATTTTATCGCTGACCCTTGTCGTAGGGGATGCCCTCGGCCTTGGGGGCCCGGGACTTCTTGGAGGTGAAGGCCAGCACCAGCAGGGTGATCAGGTACGGCAGCATCCGGTACAGGTGGGCGCTGATGCCGATGTCGGCCAGCAGGAACACGCCGTCGCCGTTGATGTCGATGCTGGCATATGCCGCGGCGATGCACTTGAACAGGCCGAACAGCAGGGACGCGCCCGCGATGTTCAGAGGCTTCCAGTTGCCGAAGATCATAACGGCCAGAGCCAGGAAGCCGAAGCCCGCCACGTCACCGTTGGAGGAGCAGTTGGCCGTGGTCATGGCGTACACAAAGCCGCCCATGCCCGCCAGAGCGCCGGAAATGGTGACGCCGGCATAGCGCATCCTGTAGACGTTGATGCCCAGAGAGTCCGCCGCCTGTGGATTCTCGCCGCAGGCCCGCAGACGCAGGCCGAACTTGGTCTTGTACAGGATGACGGACAGGATGATGAACAGCAGGATGCAGATGTAGGTGGCCAGATAGATCTTGTTCAGGAAGGTTTCCCCAAAGAAGCCCCAGTCCACGCTCTTGTCCACGCCGAAGGTGGACTTTTTCAGCATGAACCAGCTGGCAGAGTCGCCAGTGGCCATTTGCAGGGTATTCTGGTTGGCGATGATGCGGATCAGGAACAGCACCAGAGCGGGGGCCATCAGGTTCAGCGCCGTGCCGCCGATGGTCTGGTCCGCCCGGAGGTTGATGGACGCAAAGCTCAGCAGCAGGGAGAACACCGCGCCCATGGCCGCCGCCACCAGCATGGTCAGCAGCTCCAGCCCCTGAAGGGCCACCCAGTCGCCGGCCTGCTTGGCGGCCAGCACCGCCTCGGAGCCCTGCATCAGCCGCACGAACAGCACGCCGATGAAGGCGCCGAAGATCATGATACCTTCCAGGGCCAGGTTGATGATACCGCTGCGCTCGGCGAACACGCCGGCCAGGGCCACGATCATCAGGGGCACCGCATAAATAAGCGTCTGTTGGATCAGGAACGTCATGCCTGGTCGCCTCCTTCCTCCGTCTGAGCCGCTATCGGCTCTGCCGGTTCCGTGGGTTCCTCCGCCGGTTCCTCCGCCGGTGCGGCGTCCGCCGCCGGGGCGGCAGTCTCCTCCACATGGGCGTGGGGCTTTTTCTTCCGGGACAGCATCATGCGGATGGCCAGGGAGAAGGCGGACAGATACACGATGACGGAGATGATCACGTCGGTGATGTATTCGTTATAAGCCGTCAGGTTGGTCAGCTGCTGGCCCACGATGTTCAGCATGGCCATGAAGATGCCGGTAAACACCACGGCGATGGGGTTGTTCAGTGCCAGCAGGGCCACGGGGATGCCGTTGAAGCCCACGGCGGGCAGGGACTGATAGGTGGACCAATAGAACTCCGTGTTGCCGGACAGCCAGTACAGCGCAGCGCCGGCGCCGGCCAGCGCACCGGCGATGGCCATGGACAGCACGATGTTGCGCTTGTCCCGGATACCGGCATAGCGGGCGGCGTGGCGGTTGGCGCCGCAGGCCTTCAGCTCATAGCCCAGGGTGGTCTTGTTCATCAGGATGTACATGGCGATGGCGATGACAATGGCCACCAGGATGCCGCCGTTGACCTGGGAGCCGGGGAACAGCATGTCCAGGCCCAGCTTGGGCGTGGCCACGCCGTTGAAGGTGGTCTTATAGATGTAGCCGGACTTGGTGCTCTCGGTGAGGTTCTTGAAGCTGCTGATGTCGAACATCCAGGTCACCAGGTTGGCGGCGATCCAGTTGGTCATGATGCACGCCAGCACCTCGTTGATGTTCAGCAGGGCCTTTACCAGGCCGGGGATCGCGCCCCACAGAGCGCCGGACAGGCACCCGGCCAGGAAGGCCAGCACCCAGATGACGCCCACGGGCACGGACTCGGAGGGGATGGACAGGGCCACCATCAGGGTGACCATGGTGGAGATCAGATACTGACCGGGGGCGCCGATGTTGAACAGGCCGGTCTTGAAGGCCACGGCCACGGAAAGTCCCGTCATGATCAGGGGCGTGGCCCGGAACAGCATGTTGCCCAGGTTCACGGCGTTGAAGCCCCAGGTCAGGGTACCGGCGGCGTCCCGGCCGGTGCTGAAAATACCGGCAAAGATGATGCGGATACCGTCCCACGCGCCGGTCAGAGAGATCTTCTCATTGCACAGGCCCACGATGAGCACGGCGATGCCGCCCACCAGCAGACCCGCCAGAATGGAGATCAGGGATGAGAGCACCTTTTTGGTGCCGTCTTTTTCGTAAAGCGCTGCCAGTGCGTTCTTTTTCATGCCTGGTCACCTCCCATATCATCCCGCTTGGCGCCGGACATGTACAGGCCCAGCTCGGCCACGGTGGTGGTTTTCGGATTCAGCTGGCCCACGAGCTGGCCCTCGTACATCACCAGGATGCGGTCGGACAGGCTCATGACCTCGTCCAGCTCCAGAGACACCAGCAGCACCGCCTTGCCGCGGTCCCGCTCGGCCACCAGCTGGCTGTGGATATACTCGATGGCGCCCACGTCCAGGCCGCGGGTGGGCTGCACCGCCACGATCAGGGACTTATCCCGGTCCACCTCGCGGGCGATGATGGCCTTCTGCTGGTTGCCGCCGGACATGCTGCGCACGATGGTCACAGGGCCCTGGCCGCTGCGGACATCGTATTGGTCAATAAGCCGCTGGGCATATTCCCGGACGGCGGCGTTCTTGATGAAGCCTGCCGTCTGGAACTGGGGCTCCAGATACCGCTGGAGCACCATGTTCTGCTCCAGGGTAAAGTCCAGGATCAGGCCGTGCTTATGCCGGTCCTCGGGGATATGGCTCATGTTTTCGCCCCGGTGGCGGATGGAGGCGTGGGTAATGTTCTTGCCGCACAGCTCCACAGTGCCGCCGGTGATTTTGTCCAGGCCCGTCAGGCCCTGGACGAACTCCGTCTGACCGTTGCCGTCGATGCCGGCGATGCAGACGATCTCACCGGCCCGGACCTCCAGGCTCACGTCGTGGACGGCGTCCCGCTTGTGCTGATGGGAGGCCACGCACATGTGGCGCACCCGCAGCACGGGGTCCTTGGGCTGGGCGGGCTCCTTCACCACCTGCAGCTGCACCGGGCGGCCCACCATCATGTTGGACAGCTCCTGCTTGTTGGTGTCGCAGGTGTTCACCGTGCCCACATAGCGTCCCTTGCGCAGAACGGTGACCCGGTCCGCCACGGCCATGATCTCGTTGAGCTTGTGGGAGATGAACAGGATGGACTTGCCCTCCTTGGTGAGGCTGCGCATGATCTCCATGAGCTCGTCGATCTCCTGGGGGGTCAGCACGGCGGTGGGCTCGTCAAAGATGAGGATCTCGTTGTCGCGGTACAGCATCTTCAGGATCTCCACGCGCTGCTGCATGCCCACGGTGATGTCCTCGATCCTGGCGTCCAGGTCCACCCGCAGGCCGTACCGCTGGGACAGGTCCTGCACCTTCTGCCGGGCTGCCTTCTTTTGCAGGAAGCCCATTTTGGTGTCCTCCGCGCCCAGGATGATGTTGTCCAGGACGGTGAACACATCGATGAGCTTGAAGTGCTGGTGCACCATGCCGATGCCCAGTGCCGTTGCGTCGTTGGGGTCGTTGATCTTCACCGGCTTGCCGTTTTTCCGGATCTCGCCCTCCTCCGGCTGGTACAGGCCGAACAGGACGGACATCAGCGTAGATTTGCCGGCGCCGTTTTCGCCCAGCAGGGCGTGGATCTCACCCTTGCGCAGCTGCAGGGTGATGTCGTCGTTGGCTTTGATGCCGGGGAATTCCTTGGTAATGTGCAGCATTTCGATGACATAATTATCTGCCAATCGTTGCACTCCCCTTTCAATGTGTACGGGCTTGTACACAGATTCTTATACTATATTATACAGAAAAATTGCGCCATGTACAATAGAATCCGCACAAAAAGTAGCCGAAATTTGGCAAAACAGAACAAAAACCACCCTGCGCGAGGTGCGCAGGGTGGTTAAAAATCATACTTTTAAAGCCTTATCAGCTCTGGTAGTCAACCGTGATGGTGGTGACCGCGGGCTTGACATCGGCGTCATAGCTGTCGTCGATGGCCAGGGTGCCGTCCACGATGGAGGCGTACATGGAATCGTACTGCTCCTGGGTGAACTTGGTGAACTTGGAGGTGCTCATCGGCAGACCGACGCAGTTCTCGGCAGCGCCGAGCTTGGTCTCCTTGCCGGAGTAGGTCTCGCTGAACTTCCAGCCGTTGTTCATGGCATCGGTCAGAGCCTCGTTCACGGACTCGGCCAGACCCTTCGTAGCGGAGGTGACGACCGTGTCGAACTGGCCGGACTGGTCAACGTCAACGCCGATCATCTTGCCGCCGTTGGCCTGCGCAGCAGCGGCGCAGCTCACGCAGACGGGACCGCCGCAGGCAAAGACGACCTCGGTACCCTCGGAGTACCAGCCGTCCATCTTGTTCTTGACCTCATCGGTAGCTGCGAAGCCGCCGGAGTACCAGTACTTGATGTTGACATCCGTAGCGCCGATCTCCTTGGCAGCGGCGTCAGCGCCCTGCACGAAGCCGTAGCCGTAGCGGATAACTGCGGGGACAGCCATGCCGCCCAGGAAGCCCAGCTCCTTGTAGCCGTCATAGACAGCGGCATAACCGGCCAGGTAGCCGGCCTGCTCCTCTTTATAGGTGATCAGAGCGGTGTTGGCGGTGGGAGCCTTGTCACCCAGGTCGCTGGCGGAAACGTCCAGAGCCAGGAACTGCACGTCAGGGTACTTCTCCTGAGCCTCGGCGATGGCATTGCCGAACAGGTAGCCAGCGACGACGATGGACTTAGCACCGTCGTTGACAGCGTTGTCCATCTGCTCCAGACGGGCGGCATCGGAGTCCTCGGTGGGACGGTAGTAGTTGGCGTTCAGGCTGTTTGCAGAGCAGAAATCCTGCACGCCCTGCCAGGTGTACTGGTTGAAGGACTGATCATCGATGTTGCCGACGTCGGTAACAAAGGCGACATCGGTCTTGCTGCCGGAGGTGGAAGCGGCAGCCTCAGAGGTAGCCTCCGTCGTGGTGCTCGTGGCGGTGCTGGCGGAAGAACCGCCGCAGGCAGCCAGAGAGAGCGCCATGCTGGCAGCCATTACAAAAGCGAGAAACTTTTTCATGGTTTTGATCTCCTTAGGTTGTTTTCAATTGCGCAGCAGGGCGGTTCCCTGCCGCTTTGCTTTCAGTATACCGCATTTGCGCTGTTAATTCAATGACAAAACGGCGTAAAAAACATTACAAAAGCATAACAAAGCGCAGCCTCCTGCCTCTCTCGGCGAGTGAGGTGCCCCGCAGGGGCGGGACCCTCTCACAGAGGGGGCCAAGTGGGGTGGTTACGGCAGGCGGTTCACCGTGACGTTCGGGGTTTCCGGCAGCGTATCCAGATCCGAGTAGGCATCCACCTTCAGGACGCTGGTGCGCAGATCCTCATACAGCGTGCGGTAGTCATCCTGCGTGAAGCTGTCAAACCGCCAGGGCGCCCCGGCCTCCAGCGCGACTTCGCCGTTCGTGAAGCCGACCTTCTCGGTCTGGCCGCCGGTCTGGCCATTCCAGGTGCCCGCCGCAAAGAAGGTGTACAGCTGACGCTGCACGGCAGCGTTGTAGCACTTGATGGCGCTGCCCAGCACGCGGTCCCCCAACTCTGTGTTGTCGTAATCCGTCGTGATCGCCTTGCCGCCGGTCTGGTTGACGGCGCCGGACGCAGCCTCGTACAGGTTGCCGCCGCTGACCATAATAAGCGACGTACCGTTATTATACCAGTCGATCATCCGCTGGGTAATGGCGTCGTTATTCTCATAGGTATCGGTGAACCAGGTCTGCAGGGTGACATACTCGCCCTGCAGCTCGGCAGCGGCCTCCGCGCCCTGCAGAAAGCCGGTGCAGTACCGCACAATGCCCGGTATCTCCCGCGCGCCGATGAAGCCGAGCGTGGTGTAGCCATCGGTCACAGCGGCGTACCCGGCCAGATACCCGGCCTGTTCCTCCTGAAAGAGGACGCAATGGACAAGGCTGGCCGTATTGTAAGCGCTATAATCGTCGCTGTGAGGCTCGCTGTCAAACAGCAGGTAGTGGACGTCAGGGTAGTTTTCCTGCATGCGGTAGAGCGCCGCGCCCATGGTGTCGCCGCGGCAGACCACGAGCTTTGCGCCGCTCTCGGCGGCAGCGCGCAGGGCGGCCTCGGCCTCGTCTGCGGTGTTGCCCGCGGCAGTCTGGGCGTCGGCGGTATAGCCGTACGTGTTGGCGAACGTCTGTATGCCCTGCCACAGCATGGCATCCTCGCCGGATTCCGTGCCGTCGGGGCCGGTCACCAGCACGACGGACTCTCCGCCGGGCAGCGTGGCCGCCGGGTCATCGGGCTGGTAGACAAAGGTCGCGTCGTTCGTCGGGGCGGTTACAGTGTGCTGCTCCTGCGCGGTGCTGGCAGCCTCCGTATCCTTGCAGGCGGTCAGCCCTGCCAGCAGCGCCAGCGTCAGAAGCAGTGCTAAGAATTTCTTCATGTGGTAAGGGAACTCCTTTGGTTTTCTGAAAAAGCCTCCCCTTGAGGGGAGGTGGCCCCGCAGGGCCGGAGGGGCGGGCGGGAGACTCCGCGTAAATCGTGCGGCGCCCAGCCACCCCTCACCCGCTGCGGCGGGAGCTCCCCGCAAGGGGAGCCAAAGAGAGTAATTTTACTCCAGATTTGCCGGGCCGAAGCCGTAGGGCAGCAGGTCGCCGAGGGTCGTGACGATGTAATCGTCCTCACTCCTGGCCATGATGACGGTCAATTCGGGGCCGCCGAACTCATAGAGCGCCTGACGGCAGACACCGCACGGGCCGGTGACGAGGGTGTTCGTCTCCCCCACCTTGCTGCCGACAATGGCGATGGCGTCAAACTCACGCACACCCTCGCTGACGGCCTTGAACAGAGCCGTGCGCTCGGCGCAGTTCGTGGGGGTGTAGCTCGCGTTCTCAATATTGCAGCCCCGGAACACCTGTCCGTTTTTGCCGCGCAGCGCTGCGCCCACGTGGAAGTGGGAGTACGGTACATAGGCGAACTTCTGCGCGGCGAACGCCTCGCGGATGAGCGCCTGAATCTCAGCCTTTTCCATGCTCACTTCTCCAGAAATGCGTCAACGCCCAGCGCGACCTTCATCATGGCGGTGAAGCTGGTCTGGCGCTGCTCGGCAGTCGTGATCTCCGGCGAAACAAAGCTGTCGGAGATCGTCAACAGGCAGGCGGCGCGCTTGCCCAGGACCCTGGCGTTGTGGAACAGCGCAAAGCTCTCCATCTCGACGGCCAGGCAGCCCTTTTCGTCACGCAGTTTTTCCCAGTAGGTCGGCTTCTCGTCGCTGGGCTGGCGGTAGAACACGTCGGAGGAATGGATGTTGCCCTCGATCAGCGGAATACCAGCAGCCTTGGCGCTGGCGCGCAGGGCATCGTTCAGCGCGGCGCTCGGGGTCTGGATGTCGTCGGTGTCGCCGCTCTGGGTCACGGCGTAGTTGCTCTCGGAGTAGGCACCCGTGGCCAGCACCACGTCAAACAGTTTTGCCTTGTCGGTGTAGGAGCCGGCGGAGCCGATGCGGATGATGTTCTCGACGCCGTACTGGGTGTACAGCTCGTAGGAATAAATGCCGATGGACGGCATGCCCATGCCGCTGCCCATCACGCTGATGGGGCGGCCCTGATAGGTGCCGGTGTAGCCGTACATGCCGCGGACGTCGGTGACAAGGCGCGGGTTCTCGAGGAAGGTCTCGGCAATGAATTTGGCGCGCAGCGGGTCGCCGGGCATCAGGACGGTCTTGGCGAAATCGCCGTTTTCGGCGCGGTTATGAGGGGTGGACATGAAAGCACTCTCCTTTATTTTGTAATATTGGTAGATACAGTATACCACACTTTCGCCGTTTGTGGTAAACTAAAAGCAAGAAATTTTGTGAAAGAGGCATTTTATCATGCAGATACCCCATCACTGCACCCTTTGCCCCCGGGCCTGCGGGGCGGACCGCGCCGCAGGGCAGCGCGGCTTTTGCGGGGCAGACAACACCCTGCGCGTGGCCCGCGCCGCCCTGCACCACTGGGAGGAGCCGTGCCTGAGCGGCGACCCGAACGCCGAAACCGGGAGCGGCACGGTGTTTTTCAGCGGCTGCACGCTGAAATGCTGCTATTGCCAGAATTACCCGATCAGTCAGGGCGAGGTCGGCAAGGCGATTTCTGTGGAGCGGCTGACCGAGATTTTTATGAATTTGCAGAACGGCGGGGCGAAAAACGTAAACCTCGTCACGGCATCGCAGTATCTGCCGTGGGTCACTGCCGCGCTGGATGCCGCGCGGGCGCAGGGCTTTTCCCTGCCCGTCGTCTACAACACGGGCGGGTATGAGACGGTGGACGCCGTCAGGGCGCTGGCTGGGTATGTGGACATCTGGCTGGCGGATTACAAGTACGCGGACGGTGCGCTGGCAGCGGAGCTTTCCGCCGCGCGGGACTACCCTGCCGTGGCGGACGCAGCGCTGCGGCAGATGCTTTTGCAGACCGGCGCACCGATGTACGACACGGACGGGTATTTGCAGAAGGGCGTCATTGTGCGGCATCTGGCCCTGCCCGGCCACGTGGCAGACAGCAAGGCCGTGCTGCGGCGGCTGGCAGCGCTGCGGGAGGAAACGGGCGTAGAATTTATCCCCAGCTTAATGAGCCAGTTTACACCCTTTTATAAGGCGGCAGAGCACGGCCTCGGGCGGCGCATCACGACCTATGAGTACCGGCAGGTCATCGACGAGGCTGTGCGGCTGGGACTGACCGACGGATATATGCAGGAAAAGAGCAGTGCCCGGGAGGAGTATACACCGCCGTTTGATTTGGAGGGGGTGTAAGCTCACCCAAAAGCCTCCTCCGCTTGCGGGGGAGGTGGCCCGAAGGGCCGGAGGGAGGGTGGCCGCAGGCTGCCGCTCCCCCACCGCCTGCGGGCGGAGCCCCCTCGCAAGCGAAGGGGCCTTAGGAATTGTGAGGTTCTTCATGTTATTTTCCGTTTTCTATCTTTCCCTGTTTCTCTCCGTCGGTCTGCTGTCGGCCCGGCGGGCGGTGCCGGACGGGTCGGTGGCGGTGATCGTTCCTCTGGGCTGCGGGTTCGGCGTGTCGCTGCTGGCCGTGCTGCCTGCACTGTTTGCGGTGGTACTGGGCTTTACACTGCCCGCCGTCGCGCTGGCGGCAGCGGCCGCGGCGGGCATCGGGGCAGCGCTTTTGTACCGCGGCACGCGGCTGCGCGGCATGGCGAAGGACCCCGACAGCGGGGCCCTGTGGGCCTGCCTGCTGCCGGTAGTGCTCATCACGCTGTATCTACTGCACACCCACGTCCTGCATCTGGTGGACGGCGCGTACCACACGGGCCAGAGCTGCTACGGCGATATGCCGATGCACCTCGGGTTCATCAAATATATCGCGCAGAGCGGTGAATTTCTGCCCCGCTATCCCCTGCTGGGCGGCACACACCGGTTCGGCTATCCGTTTTTGTGCGAGACGGTCTCCAGCGTTTTTGTGGTGCTGGGGGCCGACCTGCGCACGGCGTATCTGCTGCCGATGCTGCCCGCGTTTTTGTCGGTGTACGGCATGTTCTGGCAACTGGCGCGGCGCGTGACCGACAGCGTCGGCAAGGCGTGCCTGGCGTTTTACCTGTTTTTTATGGGCAGCGGGCTTGGGTTCGTGTACTTTCTCGGCTCTGCCGACAGCTTTGCGGGCATTTTCACGGGGTTTTACACAACGCCGACGAATTTTGTGGAGAAAAACATCGAGTGGGTCAATCCGATTGTGGATCTGCTTATTCCCCAGCGGGCGACGCTGTTCGGCTGGTGCGTGCTGCTGCCCGCCGTCTATCTTCTGTGGCGGTTCTGCTATGAGGGCGAGCGCCGCCTCTGGCCGTGGCTGGCCGCGCTGGTGCTGCCCCTGCCGCTGCTGCACACCCACAGTGCGCTGGCGCTCGTGCTGCTCTGCCTCGTCGGCGGCGTCTACACACTGGCGCAGGGCCCGCGGCGAAAGACGCTGCTGCCCTGGCTGGGGCTGGCGGCGGTCTGCGGCGCGGCATGGCTGTGCCAGATGCTGCCGACGGTGCTGGCGCAGAGCCTCGACGGCCAGCACATGCTGCGGCTGCACTTCAACTGGATCAACGATCAGGACGACGGCACGCTGCGGGACAATTATTTCTGGTTCTACATCAAAAACATCGGCCTTGTGTATCTTTTGCTGATCCCTGCGTTTCTCCGGGCCAAGCCAAAGCAGCGGTGGCTGTACGGCGGCGGGCTGGCAATCCTGGCGCTGGCGGAGTTCGTCGTGTTCCAGCCGAACAATTACGACAACAACAAGCTGCTCTATGTCTGGCATATTCTGGGCTGTATTTTGGCTGCACAGCTGCTTGTGGATATTTTTGCAGAGGTGCGCGCCCTGCCCTGGCGGGCGCTGGGGCTGGCGGCATGCTGCTTTGCGGGCATGTTCGGCAGTGTGCTGACCGTAGGCCGCGAGGCGCTCAGCGACTACCGGCAGTGGAGCGCGGACGATATGGCGCTGGCGGATCACATCGACGAAAACGCCGGGAGCGACGCGCTGTTTTTGACGAGTGACAGCCATTTAACACCGGTGTTTGCGCTGGCCGGGCGGCGGATACTCTGCGGGTCGGGCAGCTATGTCTACTACCACGGCATGGACTATTCTGCCGAGTACAACGCCATGCGGGCGCTGTATGAGACGCCGGACGAGGACACGCTGGCCGCGTGGGACATCGGGTACGCCGTGTTTGACAGCAGTGTGTACGCGAAATTTGCGGCGGATGAGAGCTGGTATGCGGCAAGGTATGACGTATGGTATGAAAATGCGGCGTGCCGCGTGTATAAGATAAAGTAGCATACTCCCGCCCTCCTTCACATAGGATTTGACAGGAAATTCTATGCGAGGAGGTCAGGCTATGAAGGGCGACCCTGAGGAGCGCGCCGCGGCGGTGGGACGGTATATTGTGGAAAGCGGTGCTACCGTGCGCGCGGCGGCTGCCGTATTCGGCGTGAGCAAATCCACGATCTGGAAGGACCAGCACCGCCTGCGCCGCCAGAACCCGGGCCTTTGGGCCGAGGTGCAGGCCGTCGTACAGAGGAACAAGGCCGAGCGCCATCTGCGCGGCGGCGAGGCCACACGGCGCAAATATTTGCATACAGCATCTTGCGCGGCGCACGGCGGCACAGTATAATAGAGTAAAAAAATAAAGGACGGTGTACCTATGAAACGTCAGGATTACATCAGCTGGGATGAATACTTTATGGGCATTGCCCTGCTCTCGGCCATGCGGTCCAAAGACAACAACAGCCAGGTCGGTGCCTGCATCGTCAGCCCGGAAAACAAAATTTTGTCCCTGGGCTACAACGGTATGCCCATCGGCTGCAATGACGACGATATGCCCTGGGAGCGCGAAGGCAGCGACCTTGACACAAAATATATGTATGTCTGCCACTCGGAGCTGAACGCTATCCTGAACAGCCCGAACCATGATCTGCGCGGCTCCCGGATGTATGTGACGCTTTTCCCCTGCAATGAATGTGCCAAGGCCATCATCCAGAGCGGCATCAAAGAACTGATCTATCTATCGGACAAATACCACGACACCCATGCCAGCATCGCCAGCCGCCGCATGTTCAACATGACCGGCGTCAAATACCGCGCGTATCAGCCGACGGGGCGTGAGATCAAATTGGATGTATAAGGAGCTATGAACATGAAAACCATCATTATCGGCATCGCGGGCGGCACCGGCAGCGGCAAGACCACCCTGACCGAAAAGCTGCGGGACCATTTTGGTGCGAACGAGGTCAGCGTTCTCAACCACGACAGCTACTACAAGCGCCACGACGAGCTGCCCTATGAGGAGCGCTGCAAGCTCAACTACGACCACCCGGACAGCTTTGACACGCCGCTGATGGTCGCACACCTGCGGGAGCTGCGCGCAGGTCACCCCGTACAGGTGCCGGTCTACGACTACACCATCCACAACCGCAGCGACAAGACCGTGACCGTGCAGCCCGCGCCGGTCATTATCGTGGAGGGGATCCTGATTTTTGACTCCCCCGAGCTGTGCGACTTAATGGACATGAAGGTCTTTGTGGACACCGACGCCGATGTGCGCATCCTGCGCCGCATCGTCCGCGACGTCAAGGAGCGCGGGCGCACGCTGGACAGCGTTGTCAACCAGTACCTGACCACTGTCAAACCGATGCACGAGCAGTTCGTCGAGCCGAGCAAGCGCAAGGCCGACCTGATCGTCCCCGAGGGCGGGCATAACCTGGTGGCGCTGGAGCTGCTGATCAAATGGGTAGATAATCACCTTCACGCAGTAGAGGCGGAATAAAAACAAATCCGGCGGACGCCTTTAAAAACGTCTGCCGGATTTTTTGTTATAGCTGGCTGGTTGTAGGGGCGGATGCAAGCATCGACCCCTACAAAGCATTTTACACGTGATTTTACGCTTTCGTTTGGCTCGGATGCGGCACGGGCGGCATTTTCGTGAACAGAGCCTTCAGCGCCAGCGGCGTCGCAACGGACGAGACCACAATGAGCAGGATGACCGCCGTGAAATACACGGGGTCCACAACGCCGACCTCCAGGCCCTTCTGGGCAACGATCAGCGCGACCTCGCCGCGGGTCATCATGCCGACGCCGACCTTGAGGGAATCGCCCCAGTTGAAGCGGCAGATTTTCGCGGCCAGACCGCAGCCGATGATCTTGGTCAGCAGCGCAACGATGACGAAGCAGATGCAGAACAGCAAAATCTCCGGCGTCAGGCCGCTGATGTCGGTCTTTAAGCCGATGGAGGCGAAGAACACCGGTGCAAAGATGACGTAGTTGCTGATGTCAACGCGGCGCTCCACGTAGGGGGCGTCGTCCATCGCACAGAGCACGATGCCTGCAATGTACGCGCCGGTGATGTCGGCAATGCCGAAGTACTGCTCGGCAATGTAGGCCATGGCAAAGCAGAACGCCATGCTGACGATGGTAATGCGCTGGGTGTGGGGGTTGCGCTTGTCAAGCCATTTCATGGCAAAGTGGATGACGACGCCGACGCCGATGGCGACGAGGAAGAACAGCACGGTCTGGATGAGCACGCCGCCGATGCCGGTACCCTCACCCGAGCTGGCGCCCAGCACGCAGGTCAGCACGATGATGCCGATGACGTCATCAATGACTGCCGCGCTGACGATGGTCGTACCAAGGAAGCTTTTCAGATGGCCCAGCTCCTGCAGCGTCGCCACCGTGATGGAGACACTCGTCGCCGTCATGATGGTGCCGATGAACAGCGCACGGTAGAACTCCGGGCTGCCCACCGCCGCAAAGCCGTAGAATGCGCTATACAGCAGCGTACCGCCTACCAGCGGCACAAAGACGCCGACGCAGGCGATCAGCGTCGCAATGGGGCCTGCGCGCATCAGCTCCTTCAGGTTCGTGCCAAGGCCGGTGGAGAACATCAGCAGCACCACACCGATTTCCGCAAAAATCGAGATGGCGTCGCTGGTCTGCACCAGGTTCAACAGGCACGGTCCGATGATCAGGCCGGCAATGATTTCGCCCACGACCTGCGGGGCCTTGCATTTGCGGGCGACCAGCGCAAAGAACTTTGCGCTCAAAATGATGATCGCCAGGTCACGGAACACGGAATACATGAAATATCCTCTCCTTACCTCTTGTTAGATGTTTCACACCCCTATAGTTTTAGCACCTTGCGCCGCCGTTTGCAAGAGGATAAAACGTGCAAAATATGCAGTTTGCACGCATGTTTTGCATACACTTTGCCCATCGCAGATTTTTTTGCAAAAAAATGCAAAATAAGGCTTGACATTTGAAGTTTGTATTGCTATAATAGCTCATGCAGTCAGGCGCTGCGCAACTGAATATGTGGAAAGATGGCTGAGCTGGTCTAAGGCGCACGACTGGAAATCGTGTAGGGCCCCTAAAGCCCTCAAGGGTTCGAATCCCTTTCTTTCCGCCATAAGCCCATGACAAAAAGATGTCATGGGCTGTTTTTGTTGTATAGCGCAAAAATGGCAAAATCGACGAGCCATTTTTGAAGCGCATTTTATAGGGCAATACCGCATAATTCTAAGTGCCGATACGGCGAGCGAGGTGCGGCAGCTGCCGGAGCGGTGCTTGAGCCGTTAGGCGGGAATTGTGCGGTATTGCCCTAATTATTATCTCAAAACACGAAATGTTTCCTCCCCTGCCTGAGGATATTTCTTGTATACTAATGAAAAAGGAGGATGTTTTCCATGAAAAATACCACTGCAATGGCCGATTATGAGCTGCGCCACATCGAAGCGCTGCGCAAAGATTTGGCGGGCTGCACCGTGCTGCTGAAAAAGGACGGCAGCTTCCCGCTGGAAAAGCCCTGCACCCTTGCCGCCTATGGCAGCGGCGTGCGCCGCACGATCCGGGGCGGCACCGGCTCCGGTGAGGTAAATTCACGCTACATCGTAACCATTGAGGAAGGACTGCAGCAGGCAGGCTTTACCCTGACCGGGATGGAGTGGCACACCGGCTACGAGCAGGCGCGGGAAAAGGCCCACAAAGCCTTTTTGAAGCAGCTGAAAAAGGACGCCAAAGCCGCCAAGCAGAACTTTATCCTCTACGGCATGGGCAAGGTCATGCCTGAGCCTGAATACGACCTGCCGCTCAACGCTGAGGGCGATGCAGCAATTTACGTTGTTTCCCGCATTTCCGGTGAGGGCAACGACCGCACGCCGCTCAAGGGCGACATCCGCCTGACCGATTCCGAGGTGCGGGATATTCTGGCGCTGGACAAAAAGTTCACCCGCTTTATGCTGGTGCTGAATGTCGGCGGCGTGGTGGATCTCTCCCCCGTTATGGGCGTGCGCAACATTCTGCTGCTGTCCCAGCTCGGTGTCGAGACCGGCGGTGCGCTGGCGGATATTCTGCTGGGCAAGGCCAATCCCTCCGGCAAGCTGACGACCACCTGGGCCGCCTTTGAGGAATACCCTGAAATGCCCGACTTTGAGGACATGAACGAAACCCGCTACCGCGAGGGCATCTATGTGGGCTACCGCTATTTTGATACCTTCCGCAAAAAGGCTCTGTTCCCCTTTGGATACGGGCTTTCCTACACAGAGTTCCGCCTTGGGACTGCCGGGGTGGAGACGAACGGCGCACAGGTCACTGTGCGTACTACCGTGGAAAACACCGGCACTATGGCGGGGCGGCAGGTCGTGCAGGTCTACCTGAGCAAGCCTGCCGGTAAGCTCGATGTGCCCCGGCAGGAGCTTTGCGCCTTTGCCAAGACCCGCACACTTGCCCCGGGAGAAGCAGAAACTGTCACCTGCTCCTTTACCTTGCCGGAGATGGCAGCTTATGATGCCGAAACTGCCTCCTATATTCTCGAGGCCGGTGATCACCTTGTCCGTGTCGGTGTCAGCAGCGCCGAAACCGTCCCCGCCGCCGTCCTGCATCTGGGCAAGACCGTCACGACCCTGCAGGCAAAAAATGTGCTGGGCAGCACGGATTTCACCGACCTTACCGCCCCTGCCGCCGCGATGGAGCGCCCGGAGGGTGTGCCGGTCATCGAAATCGACCCGGTCTCGATCGTCTGTGAAACGATAGATTATGCCCGCACCGAGGAAATTTTGCCCGAGGTGGACGTCCTGACCAAGGAGGACGCCGCCCTGCTTCTGATCGGCGATTTTGATCCGAACGCAAAGGGCCTTGTTTCGATGATCGGCACAGCAGGCCGCCATGTCTGCGGTGCGGCGGGTGAGAGCTGCAGCACTGTCAAGGGCATTCCCTGGCTGATCATGGCCGACGGCCCTGCCGGTCTGCGCCTTGCGAAGGAGTATTATGAGGACGGCAAGGGCAAGCACGCTGTCGGAAATGCCTCGATGCCGGATTCCATTATGGAAATGCTGTCCGGCCCGATGAAGCTGGTGATGAGCCTGATGGGCGGCAACGGCAAGCCGAAGGCCGGCTGCGAGATCAAGACCCAATACTGCACGGCCATTCCCATCGGCACCGCGCTGGCGCAGAGCTTTGACACGGATTTTGTGCAGCGGTGCGGTGACATCGTCGGCGAGGAGATGGAGCACTTCGGCGTGCATCTGTGGCTTGCCCCGGCGCTGAACATCCATCGTTCGATCCGCTGCGGGCGCAACTTTGAGTACTACTCTGAGGATCCGCTCGTCTCCGGCAAGATGGCCGCCGCCATGACGCGCGGTGTGCAGGCTCATAAGGGCTGCGGCACGACCATCAAGCATTATGCCGCCAACAATAAAGAGTACAACCGCACCCGCAACAACAGCATGGTTTCCGAGCGCGCCATGCGTGAAATTTACTTAAAGGGCTTCGGCATCTGCGTGCGGGAGTCCCAGCCCAAGGCCGTCATGACCTCCTACAACCTGCTGAACGGCACCCACACCGCCGAAAGCCGCGGGCTGGTCATGGATATTCTGCGTGCCGAGTTTGGGTATCAGGGCATCGTCATGACCGACTGGGTCACGCCGATGACCGGGGACGCACGCTCTGCCCACCGGGATTCGCAGGCGCAGTATGTGGCTGCGGCAGGCGGCGACCTGTTCATGCCCGGCAACAAGGGTGATTACGACAATCTGCTGCAGGGCATCGACAGCGGCGCAGTGACGCTGGAACAGGTAAAAATCAATGCCTCCCGCGTGGTCAAAATGGCGCGGGCGCTGACGCAGGAATAAAACACAAAAACCTCTGCCAGACTTGATGTTTGCCTGGCAGAGGTTTTTTGGATAAGCATTTACTTTTCGCGGTACTCCATCGGGGTTTGGCCTGTGACCTCCTGAAAAATCCGGCTGAAATAGTTGCGTGTGCTGAAAGAAAGTGCAGTAGCAATGTCCTGCACGGTCTGGTCGGTGCTTTTCAGCAAAACCTTGGCGCGCTCGATCTTGACAAATTTGATGTAATCTGTCACGCTTAACCCTGTCTCCTCTTTGAATTTGTGGGTCAGATAATATTCCGTATAGCCCACCAGCGCTGCCATATCCGCCGCGCGTATTTTTTTATCGAGGTTCATCTCAATGTAGTCCACGCACTTTTGCACCTGCTGGCTGAGATACGGGTTGGTGCGGCATTTGTGCACACGCCGGACAAAGTCATCATACATCATAAGCCCGAGCGGTTCAAGATCATCCAATGTTTTTGCATTTTCAGCGGATTGGATGTAGCTGTCCCCCAGCGCGTAGGCTTCCTCCGGCGAAAGCCCGCCCTCGATGGCGGCACGGCATACCAGCGAGGTAAACACGATGATGCTGGTCTTGCTCTGGCGCAAAGCGTCATCGCTGCGCACCGGCACACCCGCGCTGATTCCCATACTGGCAGAAAGGGCCTGCCTATAGTTCAAGTCACCGGTGCGCACCATCTGCAGAAGTCCCTGCTCTGCCATCCAGACCTTGTGGCGATCATGGGCAGGCTGCTGCACTGCATTGCGTACCTGCGTCAAATTCTCGCTGTTAATGTCACTGATCGTAAGGTGGTTACCTGTCAGACAATAATGCATCATCAGCGCGTAGCGGTGCAAGACTGTGCATTGCAGCACCGGTACGGTTTTCAACGCCTCGTACAGCTGCATGGTCCATGCCACGCTCGTCTCCAGACGGTTATAGTATTGCAGCCCCTGCTCGATCCCGCGCAGCGAAACATCCTGATAAAACACCGGCCCGATGACCCAGGCGCGTTTCAGCGCACTGCCATCCTTTTCAAAGGCCGCCGCCCATGTCATGCCAATGGCCGTGCCGAGCGTGACCGGCGTTGTGTGCCGACTGCCGTAGTCCAGCATTTTTTTCTTGCAGCCGAATAAGTCAAATGCGCCGGAGAGGAACCCCGCTTCCGGGCAGTTGCTCTGCAGCAGGCTGCCATCGGCATTATAGCACCATGTATAAATGTTGCCGCCGCACTGGATCAGCTCAGAAAACAGCTCCATATTTTGAAAAACATCCATCGAACCACCCTCATTTTATACCAGTATACCAAAAAAAGTGGCTGCCGTACAGACAACCACTGATGTTTTTATGCGTTGGCGTATCCGCCCAGCGCCGCAAGGCTGGGCTTCGGGGTGCGCCCCATCGTTTCGCGGTTTACGGCAATCAGGCCAAAGTTCATAGCATAGCCCTTCTGCCACTCAAAGTTATCCATCAAGCTCCAGTGGAAGTACCCCTTGACCGGGATACCATCGGCGATGCAGTGCTGCACGCCCGCCAAGGCTGCCTCGATAAACGCCACGCGGCGCGTATCATCAGCGGTAGCAATGCCGTTTTCGGTCACCATCAAGTCGCCCTTAAAGTCGGCAGCCACCTTGCGGATGACATTTTCCAATGCCTGCGGATAAAACTCGTAGTCCATCTGGGTCAGCTCGGCCCCCTGCGGTGCGGGCAGCTGCCCCTGCGCACCGTACAGCGTGCGAGTGTAGTTCTGCACGCCGAGGAAGTCATCCTCCTTAATATAAGGAAGATAGTGGGTGAACTCTTCCTCCCACGCAGCGGCGGCAAAGGCTTCACCGCCCGGCTGGGCCTGCAGGTCATGCAGCGAGAGGGTCAGACCGACCTTGACCTCGGGGCAGATTGCCTTGATGGCCTCCCGCGCGGCGGCGTGAGCGCGCAGAACCAGCAGATCGCCCTCCGGCGTGCGCTCGCTGACGAAAATTTTCGGCTGCGGCGTACCGAACACAGCGGCGTTTTCAGCGGCAGCGTACTTCATGTTCTCCATCATCTTCTGGAAGTTCATGCCCACCTGTACGCTGCCTTCGGCGGATTTGCCTGCACTGGCAGCAGCCTTGGCGGCCTGCTCTGCCATCAGGCGGAACCGCTTGGAGATCGCCGCCAGCTGCAGGCCCATGTTGGCCTCATTGATGGTGCAGATGTAGTGCAGCTCACTACCCAGTTGCTCCATCACATAGCTGACATAGCGCTTGAAGTATTCGACCGTGGATTCTGCCTCCCAGCCGCCCTTGGCAATCAGCCATTTGGGGCTGGTGAAATGCAGCAGCGTTACAACGGGTTCCACACCGTGCGCCTTGCAGCAGGCAATGACCTTGCGGTAATGCTCGATTTCGGCAGGGTCGAACCTGCCCTCCTCCGGCTCGATACGCGCCCATTCGATGGAAAAGCGATAGGCGTTCAGCCCGGCATCCGCCAGCAGTCGAATATCTTCCTCATACCGATTATAATGGTCACAGGCAATGCCGCTCGGCTCAGCAAAGCTGGTGTGGGGCAGCTGCTCTTGTGCCCAGTAGTCGGAATGAATGTTGTTGCCCTCGACCTGATGGGCGGCAGTGGCCGCGCCGACAAAGAAACCTTTTTCAAATTTCTGCATAATTTTCTCCTTACCTGTGCTGTCTAAAGCAAATCAAGAAACTTCTGTACCTGTATCATAACATAACAAGCGCAGGCCACGAGGGCATTATTTATCAAAGCAGGACAATATTTCGTGTTATTTGAAATAATGCGTGAATTTTTGTTCCTCATCTGCTGATTTTTATCCCCTGCTGCCGTTTTGCTTCTGGTATAGTGGTGTCAGTGAGAAAAATCACTGCGGAATTTTTAGGAGGAAAACAAAATGTTCAAAAAGAAACCCACTGCTTCAGAAGTTGACGGCGTACAATACCGCCGCGCTAAGCTTTGGCAAATCATCTGCTATGCCTGCAACGGCCTTGTCGGTATGAGCGTCTATTCCCTCATCGGCATGGCGAGTTATTCCGCCAGCATCGGCTACGGCATCACGACCGCTGCCGTTGGCATTATTCTGACCTGCTCCCGTATTCTGGACGGCATCACCGATCCCCTGCTTGCCTTTGTCTATGACCGCGTCAACACCAAGTTCGGCAAGCTGCGCATCCTGATGGTTGCCGGCTTCCTAATTGAGGCACTCGCCCTCTACGGAATGTTCACCGGCTTCTCGTCCAAGGGTCTGGGCCTGCCGGTGTTTGCCCTGCTGTACATTGTCTACATCATCGGCTACACCATCACCAACATGACTGCGCAGACCATTCCCGCCATCATGACGAATGATCCGCGCCAGCGCCCGACCATCGGCGTATGGACAACCGCCTTCAACTATCTGGTGCCGATGGCAATGTCGATGATTTTCAATGTTGTGCTGCTGCCCAAATGCGGCGGCACCTACAACCAGGCCTTCCTGTCTGCTGCCTGCAATATGACGCTGCTTGCCGCGGGTATCGGCACCGCTTTGGTCTGTCTGGGCGTTTCTGCCTACGATAAGCCGGAAACCTTTGTCGGCACCAAAAAGTCCGAACCGCTGAAAATGTCCGACATTATCGAGGTTCTCAAGCACAACAGACCCTTGCAGTGCTACATTGCCTCCAACGCTTCTGACAAGCTGGCACAGCAGGTGGCCAGCCAAGCCATCATCAACACGCTGTTCAACGGTATTTTGATCGGCAATATGGGTCTGGCCACCATTCTGACCGTCATCAGCATGGTTCCCTCCATCTTCTTTGCGGCGTTCGGTGCCAAGTATGTCGGCAAGCACGGCAGCAAAAACGGCATCGTCACTTGGACCTATGTCAGCATGACCATCACCGCCGCGCTGGTTCTGTTCTTTATCTTTGGCGACCCCAAGCAGATCGGCGTTATGGGCAGCCCCTCCATGATTCTCTATGTGGTGCTGACCCTTTTGCAGAACGGTTCCAATATGTGCATCACCACCT
>OHVS01000333.1_pt1 | contig 23871 bp, 28 predicted proteins | sample 1579531 | NCBI WGS metagenome assembly OHVS01 (sample SAMEA3882531, study PRJEB24775) | human gut metagenome | biome: human-associated habitat; feature: intestine environment; material: feces | place: Netherlands | collected 2009/2010
CGACCTCGAGGCCCATCACAAACTCGGTGCCATCGCCTTCGTGCTCGTCTCCGTGAGCCTGACGGACTTCTACCGCGTGCCGTGGCCCGTCTGGCGTGATATGGCCGAGATCTACGGCCGCAAGTACATGACGCACGCAGAGCTCTCCCGCTACGAAGTACCGGCGACGGCCGGCTTCATCAAGTTCCTGCACGGCATCGAGTCGGAAACGCTCGGAAAGGAGGACGCCCATGATCCCACTCCCTGACAAGAAGTACAGCATCATCTACGCCGATCCTCCGTGGAGCTATCAGAACCGCGGCACCAGAGCGGCAGCCTCCAAGCACTACGACACCATGACCATCGAGGACATCAAGCGCATGGGCGTCGGAGCTGCGGGGGGGGGGTATTGCTAACGAGGATTGCGTGCTTTTCATGTGGGCGACCTTCCCCATGCTCCGCGAGGCCCTCGACGTGATCGAGGCGTGGGGCTTCACCTACAAGACCGTCGCCTTCAACTGGGTAAAGCAGAACAGAAACGGCACCGGCATCTTCATGGGGCTCGGAAACTGGACGCGCAGCAACTCAGAGATCTGCCTGCTGGCGACCAAGGGACACCCCAAGCGGCAGGCCGCCGATATTCACCAATTTATCATTTCTCCCATCGAGGCCCACAGCAAAAAGCCGGACGAAACGCGGGACAAGATCGTTGCCCTCATGGGCGACAGGCCCCGCGTGGAGCTGTTCGCACGGCAGACCCCTCCCGGCTGGGACGTGTGGGGCAACGAGGTGGAGCCGACAGCGGGCCTCTGGTCACGGTGGCCAGAAGATAGCGGAAAGGAGGATGTTTCTTGCCCTATGTGAATGTTCCCAACGATCTTTCCAAGATCAAGACGAAAATTGCCTTTAACCTCACCCGCCGCCAGCTTATCTGCTTCGGCGGCGCGGCTGCCGTGGGCATCCCCGTGTATCTGCTGACCCGTCACGCACTGGGCGGCACTGGGGCGATGTTCCTGATGATCGCGCTCATGCTCCCGGCCTTTTTCATGGCGATGTATGAGCGGGATGGCCTGCCCTTTGAAAAGGTGGCCCGGAATATCATCCGGGCCAAGTTCCTGCGGCCCGGTGTGAGGCCCTATCAGACGCAGAATATCTACGCCCCGTTTGCGGGAAAGGAGGTCACACTTGAGCAAAAGCCCCAAGAAGTCAAAAAGCCTGACGCGGGCCGGTAATCGTCCGGCGACCATATCGGCCCAGCAGACCATTCCCTATGTGCGGATGCTGCCGGACGGCATTTGTCAGCTCCCCGGAGGTGTTTACACAAAGACGCTGGAATATGAGGACATCAACTATTCCGTTGCGTCCGCCGAGGATCAGACGGCCATTTTCGGCGGCTGGAGTTCGTGGCTGAATTATTTTGACAGTTCGCTGCCGTTCCAGCTTTCCTTTGTCAACCGCCGCAGCCGCTCCGGGAGTCGCTACAAGGTGAATATCTCCGAGGCGGATGACCGCTTCAACAGCGTCCGCACGGAATACACGGGGATGCTGAAAAACCAGATCGCCAAAAGCAACAACGGTATCGAACGGGCCAAGTACGTCACCTTTTGCATCCCCGCTGAAAATGTGGCTGCCGCCCGTCCCCGTTTGGAACGTGTAGAGGCGGACGTGATCGGCAACTTTAAGCGGCTGGGGGTACAGAGCCAGCCCCTTGACGGGCGGGAGCGGCTGGCCCTGCTGCATGGCCAGCTTCATCCCGGCAGCCGGGAGCCGTTCCGCTTCAAGTGGGCGGACATCGCCCATACGGGCATGGGGACGAAAGACTTTATCGTGCCGGACAGCTTTGACTTCCGCCAGAGCCGCTCGTTCCGCGTGGGCCAGACATGGGGCGCGGCGTCCTATTTGCAGATCATGGCGTCGGAGCTGTCGGATAAGCTGCTGCTGGAGATTTTGGAGCTGGATGCCGAGCTGACTGTCACCATGCACATTCAGACGGTGGATCAGGTCAAGGCCATTAAAACGGTCAAGGGTAAAATCTCCGACATCGACAAGATGAAAGTGGAGGAGCAGCGCAAGGCCACCCGCGCCGGATATGACCCTGACATTCTTCCGCCCGATCTTGTCACCTTTTCCAAGGACGCCGCCGAGCTGCTGGCCGACCTGCAAAGCCGCAACGAGCGAATGTTCCTCTTGACGTTCCTGATCGTCAACACCGCCCCCACGCGGGAGCGGCTGGAAAACGACATTTTCACCGTCAACGGCATCGCGCAGAAATATAACTGCGCCGTCAAGCGGCTGGACTGGCAGCAGGAGCAGGGCTATATGTCCTCGCTGGCGCTGGGGTACAACGGCATTGAAATTCAGCGCGGCATGACCACCAGCTCCACGGCCATCTTCGTTCCCTTTATGACGCGGGAGCTTCGCATGGATGGCCCGTCCCTCTACTACGGCATGAACGCCCTGTCCCATAACGTCATCATGGCTGACCGCAAAAAGCTGAAATCCGCCAACGGCCTTTACCTCGGCTCCACGGGCAGCGGCAAGAGCTTTGCCGCCAAGCGTGAATTGCTGAACGTCTTTCTTGCTATCCCGCAGGATCGCATCATCGTGGTTGACCCGATGGGCGAATATGCCCCGCTGGTGGAACGGCTGGGCGGTCAGGTCATCGAGATCGCGCCGGACAGCCCCAACCACATTTCCCCGATGGATGTCCAGATGGACATGGGCGGCGGGGACAGCCCCCTGTCCCTGAAAGCGGATTTTCTGCTGTCGCTGTGTGAGCTGGTGGTGGGAGGCCGGGATGGTTTGCAGCCCATCGAGAAAACCGTTATTGACCGCTGCGTGCGTCAGGTGTACCGGGAGATGGCGCTGGGGCTGGAAACGGCCAAAACGCCGCTGCTCCAAGATTTGTATGAGGAGCTGCTGCGCCAGCCGGAGCCGGAGGCAAAGCGGATCGCCACAGCGCTGGAGCTTTACTGCACAGGCTCCCTCAACCTCTTTAACCATCCTACCAACGTCAACCTCAATTCCCGCGTGGTGTGCTTCGTGCTCAAAGGCATGGGCGAAAACCTCCGCAAGATCGCCATGCACATCACCAACGATTTTGTCACCTCTGCGGTGGGAACCAACTTCAAAAACGGTGTGGCGACATGGTGCTATTTTGACGAGTTCCATATCCTGCTCCGTGACCCGCTGACCGCCAGCTACTTTGTGACCGTCTGGAAGATGCTCCGCAAGCAGGGCTGTGTTCCCTCGGCCCTGACGCAGAATGTGAAAGACCTGCTGGCCAGCCGGGAGATCGAGAACATTCTGGACAACACCGATTTTATGGTGTTGCTGTCGCAGGCGCAGAGTGACCGCGCCATTCTTGCCAAGCAGATCGGTATTTCAGAGCACCAGCTATCGTATATCACGCAGTCCAACTCCGGCGAGGGCCTGCTGTTCTATGGCAGCGTCACCATCCCGTTTGTTGACCGCTTCCCCCGTGGCGAGATTTACGACCTGCTGACTACCAAGCCGGAGGACGCAGCCAATGGAAAACAGGCAGAATAAGCCGCCCAAGGGCGGGGCTGCTTCTGGTCACGGTGGCCAGAAGTTCCATACCGACAGCGAACAGGCCAAGCTCCACAAGTCCAAGCTCCGCATGGAGAGCCGGGAGGAACGGCTGAACAAGGCCCGTGAAAGGCTGGCAAAGCAGAAGCCGCCGAAAAAGCCCGGCCCCATCAAGCGGATCGCCCGGATCGCCGGACACGAAACCCACGCTTTTCTGCACGGAAAAGTGTATCAGGAGGAGCGCGACAATGTAGGTGTGGAGGGCGGTCATTTTGTGGAGCGTTCCGGCGAGGCCGCGCTGCACTATGGGCGGCACAAGGTACGCAGGGCCATCCGGGAGCACCCGGCCAAGGCTGCCGCCCGTGCGGAGTCCCGGAACATCAAGGCCACGGCGGACTACCATTCCCGCAAGTTTGCGCAGGAGCAGCCGGAGGCGCAGAGCGCCGCCGCCCGGTTATGGCACCGCCACAAGCTGAAACGGGAGTATCAGCGCAAGGCGCGGGAAACCGCCAAGCAGACCGCCAAGGCCGCCGAACAAACCGCGTCGGCCACGGAGCGGTTTGTCCGGGAAGCGGCGGCGTTCGTCAAGCGGCATCCCGTGGGGACGCTGCTTGCGCTGGGCTGTCTGCTGGTGGTGCTGACCCTGCAATCATGTATGTCCTCGATGGTGTCCGTGGGAAACAGCACCCTTGCGGCCATCGCCGCCAGCACCTATAAGGCAGAGGACGCGGATATGCTGGGGGCCGAGGCCGCCTATTGTGCGCTGGAGGACGAGCTGCAACGCTGCCTCGACACCTATACCCGTACCCACGATTATGACGAATACCATTTTGACCTCGACACCATTGAGCATGATCCCTATGTGCTGATCTCCATGATCTCTGCACTCCATGAGGGCGCGTGGACGTTGGACGAGGTGCGCGGGACGCTGCAAGACCTCTTTGACCGCCAGTACATTTTGACCGAGGATGTGGTGGTGGAGGTGCGCTACCGTACCGTTACCCGGACGGACAGCGAGGGCAACAACTATGATGTTGAAGTTCCGTACAACTATTACATCTGCTATGTCACGCTGGAAAACTTCAATCTCTCCCACGTCCCGGTTTACATGATGTCCGAGGAGCAGCTTTCCATGTACGCCCTGTATATGTCCACGCTGGGAAACCGGCCTGATCTGTTCCCCTCGTCCGGCTATATTGGGAAATACATCACCAACCGCCCACCGGAGCATGAAGTCCCGGAGTCCTATCTGGACGATGAAACCTTTGCCGCCATTCTGAAAGAAGCGGAAAAGTATCTCGGTTTCCCCTATGTGTGGGGCGGCAGCAGCCCGTCCACGTCCTTTGACTGCTCCGGCTTCGTCAGCTATGTCTACAATCAATGCGGCTGGAGCTTCGGGCGGCTGGGGGCGCAGGGCCTTTATAACATCTGTTCCCGGACGAGCAGCCCCCGGCCCGGTGATCTGGTGTTCTTTGTCGGCACCTATGACACAGCGGGCATTTCTCATGTGGGCATCTATGTGGGCGACGGCTGGATGCTCCATTGTGGCGACCCTATCAGCTATGCCAACCTGAACAGCAGCTATTGGCAGTCCCATCTTTACGCCTACGGGCGACTACCGTAAAGGAGGTTTTTTGATATGGCAATTACGAAAAGTGCAAAAATCGAGGCCGAGATTGAAAAGGTCAAGGCCAAAATTGCCGAGCAGCAGGCACGGCTTAAAGAACTGGAGCAGAAGAAGCTGGAGGCGGAAAACAGCGAGATCGTGGAGATTGTGCGCGGCATGAGTATCTCCCTTGCCGATCTGCCGCTGGTGCTCCAGCAGCTCCGGGGTGGCGCTTCTGGTCACAGTGGCCAGAAGCCGACAGAACAGGCGGAGGTGACGGAATGAAAAAACTGCGGCTTTTGCTGATAACGCTTTGTGTGTCCGTCCTCATGGGCAGTATGGCGGTTACGGCCTACGCCGGAGGCGGCGAGGAATGGGACGGCCTTGCCCCGGTGGAGCCGCTGCCCGCCGAAACCGTTGACCCCGGCGAGGGCTTTACCGAGGACGGCAACCTTGTGACCCGTGACCTGCTCTACGATAAGGCCACCAACAAGCAGTTCATCACGGTGCAGACCAGCGGCGGCAATACCTTTTACATCGTCATCGACTACGACAAGCCCACCGACGAGGACGGCGAGCAGTTTCACACCTACTTTTTGAACATGGTGGACGAGGCTGACCTGCTGGCGGCGATGCAGGCGGCGGGTGGTGAGCTACCGGAGTGTTCCTGTGCCGATAAATGCGCCGTTGGTGCTATCAACACGGATTGCACCGTCTGCGCCGTGAACATGAGCGAGTGCCAGGGCAAGGCCCCGGAGCCTGCGCCTGTGGTAGAGCCGGAGCCTGACCCCGAGCCGGAGCAGCCCAAGACCACAGGCAACGGCGGTATGCTTCTGCTGGCGCTGGCCGTGGTGGTCGTTGGCGGCGGTGCTGGCTGGTACTTCAAAATCTATCGTCCCAAGAAGCAGCAGGCCGCTGAGTCCGAGGCGGACTATGGCAGCGAGTACGACGGTGCGGAGGATTATGACGAAACCGATCCCGAGGATGACGGGCCGCCGTGGGACAAGGACGGTGAAGAATGAGGTTTACCGACAGCCCCTATGAGGACTTTATGAAAGAAAAGAGCTACTTCAAGGGTGTCCCGCCCAACCTGCCGCCCAAAGGCTCCCGCTGCGACGGCTGCCTCTATTGGCATGGGATCGGCTGCGTGTTCTGCTACCGGGAACAGCTCAGGGTAAAGACAGGGGGCAAACATGAGCCGTGAATTGACCCGGCAGGAAAAGGCGGCGATCCGCTCCCTTGTGAAGCGGTGGTGTGCCAACTATGACAAAGACATTGGCTGTCTGCCGCTGGATTGCGAGTGCTATATGCTGGGGAAATGCTGGACGGGCGCTTATTGCCGCTATTTCCGTTCGGCGGTGCTGCCACTTGACCCCGTGCTGGAAAGGTCGCTGACCGTGGAGACCGTGGCGGAAACCCGGCCCTGCCCGGTATGCGGCAGGGCCTTTCTCCCGGACGGGCGGCAGCGGTACTGCTCCCCAGCCTGTGCCGGGGCTGCCCTGCGGGAGCAGAAGCGGGCATATATGCGCCGCAAACGGAGGTAGTGCGTGGAAAAATAGCCCCGAAAAACGCCTGCATTTACAAGGCTTTTACGGGGCGCTTTTGGGGTGGGCGGTATGTTTTCCCGTCCGCCCTCGTTTTCACAAAAATGCTTTCCACATCCAAGCGCCGGGGCTTTGGGACATTTTGTCCCGAAGTTCCAGCTGAAAGGAGAAATAATGCCTAAATATTATGAGATCAGCGAGGCGGCGGCAAAGCGGGCAAAGGACATGAACAGCTATTCCGACTATGCCCCCGGCTCGGCCACCGCTGGCTATCAGCAGATGGTGGATGAAGCCTATGCGCTGGCAGAGAAACAAAAGGCGCAGGTCGATCCCATGTACCATGATAAGATCGATGCCCTTGTTGACCGCTACGCCCGCAGGCTGGCGGAAAACCTCAATGAGCGCAACGCCATTGACGCCCGTGTGCCGTCTATTCTGATCACCGGGGGCGGCAATTTCCCCGTGGCGAAAAAGGCCAAGCAGAACGCCGCCCGGGATCGCAACTACGGCGAGTATGCCGAAATTGAAAAGCTGCTGGACAAGATCCGCTCCACAGGCCGGGGCGGTATCAGCGCCGATGACGATCTTGCCGTGGAAAAGCTGACCAAAAAGCTGGAGGGAATGGAGTCTCAGCAGGCCATGATGAAGGCGGTCAATGCCTACTACCGCAAGCACAAGACGCTGGAGGGCTGTCCCGAGTTGACGGCGGAGCAGGTGGAAAAGATCAAGGCGTCCATGTCCCAAGACTGGCGCAAAGACCCTGTTCCGTTTCCATCCTATCTGCTCACCAACAATAACGCCAATATCCGCCGTGTGCGCCAGCGTATCGAAGATCTGAGCCATAAGGCCGAGTTCGTGGGCTGGACATTCCCCGGCGGCGAGGCCAAGGTCAACGAGGCAGAGAACCGCTTGCAGCTCATTTTTGAGGATAAGCCGGACGCCGACACCCGGCAGGCGCTCAAAAGCGAGGGCTTCAAGTGGGCGCCCAGCCAAGGGGCATGGCAGCGGCAGCTCAACCAGAACGCCATCCGTGCCGCCGCAAGGCTGGACTTCCTGCGCCCGGAGGACGGCAAAAGCCCCTATCAGCTCCAACCCTTTGCGAAGCGGGTGGACAAGGATGTATCACGGTGAGGAGGGTATATGGACAAAAACCAAGGCTATGAGATCATTCAGGCCGTCATGCTGGAAAATGGCCGCGGCTTTGCGCTGGGGCATGATCCCGCCGCGCCCTCGCCCTATGTCACATGGGCTTGCTATGATGACAGGGACGGCAAGCGGCAGTATGAGTGGGGACATTACGGCAGCGACCGTGCCGCTTTGGAACAGGACTTTGCGACGCGGGTACAGGAATACCAGCGTCTTTACAATGTCGGCGTCAAGCAGACCGAGGCTCCCGGCCTTTACAAGTATTATTCCACCCAGCGCCCCGTGGACATTGGGACATTCCCCAAGCCGCCCCGCAACGCTCCGGATGAGATCGTCAACTACGATCAGCGCGTCCCGGTTGAAAATGGATCGTTTCTGGCGTGGGGGCATTTGACCTATACGCGGCCATTGACGAAACGGCAGGCGTCTGACTCTGAGCTGCGGCCTGCGCCTGACAATCCCGACAGGCCCCGTTCGATCCGGGAGCAGATGAAAACCGCCGCAAAACAGGCCGAGGCTGACCGGGGGCAAGCTGCCCCAAAGAAAAACGCCCCTGACCGGGGCGACAGATAGGAGGACATTTATGGATCAGGAACGCAATCCCAACAAGAACGCCGAGCTTTCGATGGAACAGAATTATAATCAGATCGACGGCATCATCAACAATCTGCCTGTGCCGCCCCCGGAGGAAAAGCCGCTGGACAGGGTACGGGAGCATCCGCCCAAGCGCCGGAGCCGGGAGCGTGAGGAGCGTTGACAAAAAAGCGCGTCCGCAGCGTCCCCATCTATGTGAGGGTACGGCCTGACGAGCTGGAGGTCATTCGGGAGCGCATGGCCGAGGCGGGCATCCGCAACATGAGCGCCTATATCCGAAAAATGGCGTTGGGCGGCTATGTGCTCCACGTTGACCTTGAACCTGTCAAGGAGCTTGTGTCGCTCCAGCGGCGCTGTGCAAACAATCTCAATCAGGCGGCCATCCACGCCAACAGCTACGGCGGCCTGTACCCGGACGAGCTGAAGCGTCTGCAAAAGGACTATGCCGATCTGTGGGGGCCGCTGTCTGATCTGCTGGCCCAGCTCTCCGCCATTGTAACGATGTGACAAAGGGGGAACGGCCTCGCGCCGTTCCCCGGCTGTCCCTGCTTCTGGTCACGATGACCAGAAGTAAGGACAACCGGGACATCCTTGAGTGCCGATTTTTTCAGAGTTATAATAGACATATACAGGAAAAAGGAGGAACCCCCTATGCGGATCATATTCAAAATCCTTGCCGCTCCCTTTGTGCTGGTGCTGACCCTGCTTGTGGCCGTGCTCTCGTTCCTGCTGAGTCTTTCCGCTGGCTTGCTCTCCATCCTCGCGTCGGTGCTGGGGCTGCTGAGTGTCCTGATGCTGTTTGTGGAGAAAGACATTTCCACGGGGATCGCGGGGCTGCTGATGGCGTTTGCTATTTCGCCCTTTGGCCTGCCTGCGCTGGCCGGATGGCTGCTTGCCAAGCTGGACGAGCTGAACGGTTCCCTGCGGGGCTTCATCACAGGCTGAGTTCTGGTCACGGTGGCCAGAAGATGCAGAAAACGGCGGCTGATCCCAGCCGCCGTTTGTCGTATGGAAAGGAGGGCTGCCTACGGCCACGACCTACCTCAAATCCCACAAGCGGGCCGATAAGCGGACGGCCCTGCAAAGTCTGAAAGACCGCTTTGACTATGGCCTGAACCCGGAAAAGCTGGGGGCCGTTTCCTCCTACCTCTGCGATCCGGCCACGGCACACGCCGAGTTCATGCTGGTCAAAAATCAGTATCAGGGCGAAACTGACCGCAGGGCCGGACACGGGGCACTGTGCTACCAGATCCGGCAGGCGTTCCCTCACGGTGAGGTGACGCCGGAGGAGGCCAACCGCATCGGCTATGAAACGGCGATGCGCTGGACAAAGGGCAAGTATCAATTCTTCGTCTGTACCCATATAGACAAAGAGCACATATGTGAAGCAAAGAGCGTTGGGGTACGAGCCGATAGCGGTTCCGCCTGACGCTCTTTTTGCTTGCCTTGAAAAGCTTGGCGAGCTTGCGGACAAAGCCAGTTCGCCGGCGCTGGACAAAGAAATCTGCACGGTGCTGAAGCAGATCACAGCAGAGTTTCTGCTTCCCGGAAAGGGGTGATGCGCTATGGCGGTGACAGGCTTTTGGCCTGTGTTCAAAAATCTCAAAGCTACACTGGATTACGCCGACAATCCCGACAAGACCACTGCACCGGAATATCTGGACGAGGATCTGTACGCTGCCCTGCGCTACGCAGAGAACGATGACAAAACAGACCGCAAAATGTTTGTCGGCGGCATCAACTGCTCAGCGCAGAACGCCTACGCTGAGATGATCGCCGTGCAGTGGCGGTTTGGTTTGCGTGGCAAAGTGGTGGGCTACCACGGCATTCAGAGCTTTCGTGAGGGCGAGGTCACGCCGGAGCAGGCGTTTGCCATCGGCAAAGAAACCGCACGGCGGATGTGGGGTGAGCGGTATCAGGTGCTCGTCACCGTCCACCTGAACACCGACAATGTTCACTGCCACTTTGTTGTAAATCCTGTGTCCTTCAAGGACGGTGCAAAGTTCCAGAATAAAATCGGCGACCACAAGGAGCTGCGTAAAATCTCCGATGAGATCTGCCGGGAGCACGGGTTGTCCGTCCTTGAAAACAGCGAGTTTTACAGTAAGGGCAAGAAGAAAGAATATTGGATTCACAAAGCTGGCAAGAAAACCCACCGAGACTATCTGCGGGAGAATGTGGAATACTGCCTGTCCTTTGCGACCAGCCCAAGAGAGTTTGAAAGTCAGCTCTTTGCGCTCGGGTATACCCTTGACCCTGTGCGCTTTTCGGTCAAGGCAAAGCATTGGGAGCGTGCTGTACGGCTGAGCGGCATCGGCTTTTCAAAGGAGCGTGTCAATGGACAGCTGCGGCAGAACGCCGAGAATCGCTATCGACTGTTTACCTTGGAATACCGACTGCCGTACAAGCCGAAGAAATTTCCATTGGAGGACGAGCTGCGAAAACTGGGGTTCTCCATTGAGCACAGCTGTGACACTGCAACCGTTTTGGTGGATGCGGTGTTTTATCTTGTCATAACGGTCGTTCAAATCGTAGCCGAGCTTGCCGATGTAATGCTGCTGTCGCCGGATCTGCGGGCGGCGGAAAAGGATTTGAAGGAGCTGGTTGCCGATTAGCACTTTTTGCAGGAGCACGGCATCCATACGGTCACCGACCTGCAAGCAAATATTGAGCAGTCCAAGTCAGAGCTTTCCACTTTGGAGTGTGGGCGCAGCGTCATCAGCAACCGCATACGACGCCCAAAATCGCCTGAAGAACAAATACAAAACAAAGAGCGCCGCAAAGCGGTATCCAAGCAGATGAAGCCCGTAAGGGAGCGTCTGCGCCGTGCGGAGCGGATTTTGGAAAAATCTCCGCACCTGTACGAACTATTAAAACAAGAGCACGAGCTGGAGAAAAAAGCCCGTGCAAGATACAAGGAAAGAGGTAGATAAAATGAAAAATACGATGAAAAAGCCGGTGGCAATTCCGGTAGAAAAATTGCATCCCTTTACCGGACACCCGTTTAAGGTCAGGGACGATGACGAGATGAACACGCTGATCGAAAGCATACAGACGCAAGGCATTCTCTCGCCATTGATTGTCCGACCGATTGAAAACACAGACGAATATGAGGTAGTAAGCGGCCACCGCCGTTTACACGCCGCACAAAAGGCAGGGATCACCGAAGTCCCTGCCTTAATTTATGCCCTTGACCGGGATGCTGCCGCCATTGCTGTGGTGGATAGCAATTTGCACCGGGAGCATATTTTGCCCTCCGAAAAGGCGTTTGCGTACAAACTCAAGTATGAGGCATTGAAACATCAAGGAACTTCGTGCCAAGTTGGCACGAAGTTACGCACCGATGAGCAAATCGCAGAAAATGCTAATGAAAGTGCAAGGCAAATTCAAAGGTATATCCGCCTGACCTATCTCATCCCAGAGTTTCTTGAAAAGATGGATAAAGGTGAAATCGCCCTGTCTGTCGGCGTGGAGCTTTCGTTTCTTGACGAGCAAAATCAGCAAGCGATTTTGGAGCAATGCGCTATCAACGACTGCACCCCGTCCTATTCACAGGCATGGCGGATGCACAAGGCTGACCGGGAAGGATCGCTGACCAAGGCAGCCATTCAAACTATTATGTCAGAGGAAAAAGCCAACCAGAAGGCCCGCCTGAAAATCCCAATGGAGCGCATCCGCAAGTACTTCCCCCAAGGATACACCGCTGCCCAGATTGAGGACGCCGTGGTGAAGCTCTGTGAGCGGGACTACCGCCGACGAACCGACCGGGAGCGATAAGGAGGTGCGGCCTATGGGAGAATATCGCAAGATCGACTACACGCAGGTCGCACTGCCGGAGGAACTGCTTACCTCCTTTGCCAAGGCCATGCTCCCGGAGCTGCGTAAGTTTTACGCCAGCGACGAGGGCAGGGCCTATTTTGCAAAGTGGCTTCTGAAGCACCCGGAATATGCGGCACATTCGACACCGGAGAGCGGATGACTATAATAAAAATCGGAGAGGAGGATTCTGTATGAATGTAGTCATTTACGCCCGCTTTTCCAGCCACAACCAGACGGAGCAGTCCATTGAGGGACAGCTCAAGGTGTGCTATGAATATGCGGAGTCGAATCATTATACCGTTGTCGGAGAATATATCGACCGGGCCATCAGCGGCACCACGGACAACCGTGCCGAATTTCAGCGGATGATCTCCGACAGCGACAGGCACACCTTTGAGGGCGTTTTGGTATATCAGCTGGACCGTTTTGCCCGCAACCGCTATGACAGTGCCATCAACAAGGCAAAGCTGAAAAAGAACGGTGTCCGGGTGCTGTCTGCCAAGGAGAATATTGCGGACGACGCTTCCGGCATCTTGGTGGAGGGCGTTCTGGAAAGTATGGCGGAATACTACTCCGTGGAGCTTTCTCAGAAGATCCATCGAGGTATGGCCATCAATGCCGAAAAGTGCCTGTCTAACGGCAGCAACCCCGGCCTGGGCTTCAAGGTCGATGCCGAGCGGCGGTTCTATGTGGATGAGGAGGAAGCCGCCATTGTCCGTGAGATTTATGAGCGCTACGCCAGCGGCGAGACGAAAGCGGAGATCATCCGGGATCTGAAACGGCGCAGGGTCAAGACCTCCCTCGGCAAGGAATTTAGTCCCAACAGTCTCAGTCACCTGCTCAGCAACAAGCGTTATATCGGTGTCTATCTTTACAAAGGAAAGGAAACACCCGGCGGGATGCCTCGCATTCTGGATGATGACCTATTTTACCGGGTGCAATCAATGATGAACAAGAACAAAAATGCTCCGGCTCGAACTCACGGCGAGGGCGAATACCTGCTGACCACAAAGCTGTTCTGCGGACACTGCAAGGAAATGATGGTGGGCTACGGCGGCACCAGCAAGACCGGCAGGCAATATCACTACTATATGTGCAAAAACGCCCGCAGGAAAAAGTGCGGCAAGAAGATCGTCAGCAAGTCTTATATCGAGGACCGTGTGGTCAACGAGTGTTTGAAAATGCTGACCGAGGAGAAGATACGCTTCATCGCCAAGAAGGTAGCTGAGGAGTGCGCCAAAAGCCCGGATAACCTGACCGCCAAGGCACTGAAAAAAGCGATCCGAGAGGCGGATACGGCCATTGAAAATCTCTGGAAAGCCATTGAGCAGGGGCAGGCCGTGGAGATGCTGACGGAGCGGCTCAACAAGCGCATGGCGGAGAAGGCGGAGCTGGAGGCGCAGCTCGCTATTGAGGAAAACAAGAAGATCACGCTGACGGAGGCACAGATTTTGGCCTTTCTGGACTATGTCTGCGAGATGCCCGCCGATGATGTGAACAAGCGCCGAGCCATCATCAATATCTTTGTTCATTCCATCTATCTGTATGACGACCACTTTACCCTCATCATCAACGCCAGCAAGAAGCCGTTGAGCATTGACAATATCCCACTGGATGATATAGAAACGGCATTTGAAAGCGAAACCGGAGCTTCGGAGGGGTGTTCATCCTTGGGCACTCCTGCTCCACCATACTTGAGAAATCCGAACTTGATTCCGATAGGGAATGGGTTCGGATTTCTTGTTTTTATCAAGGACATTGAAGTTTAGTTTCGGGATAGAATAACATCAAATTCAGGAGGATATACCCATGAAAAAACTCATAAGCTGCGCGTTCAATATGGATACCGCCTGTGTGGAGCTTCGCTTCACGGACGGGAGCATTTGCTCCATCGACTGCACCGCCGTGGAGAACGAGGTGGCGGACAACCGCTTCCAGCGGGCGGAGCTGGACTATCTCATCTACAACGACCCGCTGGCCTATGCAGACCTCGTTCTGAATGGCGACGTTGAGGCGTATCTGAACGCTGTCACAGAATACCAGACCTACGAAAAATGAATATGAAAAGGGAGTGCGCCGAGCGCACTCCCTTTTCATGCCGTCTTGGCCATCAAAGACAACCCCCGGCTCTGCCGGGGGGAAAAAATAGCCTATGGCGAGGGGCAAAGTAGACAAGAAAAAGTCTCCGAGTTAGAGTAAGGAAGAGGTTTGCCGACCAAAACTTACAAAAACAAGGAGACTAATTCATGAAAGAAGTAGATGTAAGTAGTTTAGAACATACCAGTTGGCGATGTCAATACCATGTGGTGTTTGCGCCGAAATATAGACGGATGGAGATATATGGAAAGATAAAAGAGGACATAGGGATTATACTTGCTTTTCTGAAATCGATGCTGGCTGACCATAATCGCAAAAGATACACTCTACTTCGTAATTAAGAGCTTTATAGAAATTTACGCACGCCATAGAATCAATGCCACCACTTAAAAGTATAAAAGCTTTCATTTTTCTCCTTAATCCCCCCAAGCATCTTATTGCTTTCGAATATTAATTTGACGGACAGCCTTGTGTTCCGTCAATTCGAGCTGTACGCCCAATGTCCACTTTCTCGATATTTAACAAGTTTTCCATCAGATACAAATTCAGCAAGTAGTCGATTTGCCGTTGCTGCCGACACCCCACACAGCTCCCGTACATCGGCGTTCATGATATACTCATGCGTTTGCAAGAACTGCTCAATCTTCTGCCAACGCAGAGTTTTCTTGTCCATCTTTCCGTCGCTCATTGCATCACTCGTGTGGATGGCGTCGATGAGCGATGCTTTGATGACGGAGAGCATAAACTCGATGAACGCGGTGGACTCGCCTGCATCGTTGCTGGCATTGATGGCATCGTAGTATTCCTGCTGATGGTCGTGGATGATGGACTCGACTGGCAGCCATGCAAATACAGGATTCCATTTAGAGAGCAGCAACGTGTGCCAGAGCCGTCCAATGCGGCCATTGCCGTCTGCAAAGGGATGGATCAACTCCAGCTCATAGTGGAACACGCAGCTTCGGATCAGCATGTGCAGGTCGCTGTGCTTTGCCCAATCCAACAGTTCCACGACCAAATCAGGCACATATTGCGGCAGCGTGCCAAAATGCAGGACATGTCCCTTCTGATCTACAACACCGACGGGCCGCGTGCGGAACATGCCGGACTCCTCTACAAGCCCGCGAGTCATGATACCGTGAGCGGTCAGCAGGTCGTCCACGGAGTAGGGGTCAAGCTCGTCCAGCCGCTCGTAAATCTCATAGGCATTTTTGACCTCGGCAATGTCCTTGGGCGGAGCCAGAACATGTTTGCCGTTCAGAACAGCGGTGACCTGTTCCAGACTCAGGGTGTTCTGCTCAATGGCAAGGGAGCCGTGAATGGTGCGGATGCGGTTGGTGCGGCGCAGATTGGGATTGCTGGAAAGATGATCGTGCGCGGAAAGTCTGCCGGTCAGCTCTGAAATTTCTGCAACGTCATCAATGATTTTGTTTGTAATTTGAAATGGCGGCTGTTTGTTTTTCATGAGTACCTCACAGCGTAGTTTGATTGTCCATATTATAGCATGCATCACTCATTCCATCAATCATTTTCTCAATGCACATGAGTGATGCCCTCCGAACTGGCACGATCAGCGCGCGAAAACCTCTGCCTCCCGCAGAAATTTTCAGATTCTTCCCTTGGGTACCTTTTCAAATGGATTCCAATCCGTTATAATATATCTACCAACCTAACGAATAACGCGAGGTGCCGCCATGAAAACGAAAGATACGCCGAAGCAATACGTCATCTATTCCCGCAAATCCAAATTTACCGGGAAAGGCGAAAGCATTGAGAACCAGATCGAGCTGTGCCGCCAGTACATCGCCATGCACTTTGGCGAGGAAGCGGCGGAAAACGTGCTGGTCTACGAGGACGAGGGCTTTTCCGGCGGCAATCTGGAGCGCCCGCAGTTCAAGAAAATGATGAAGGACTCCCAGAAGATCGCCTTTGCCGCCATCGTGGTCTACCGCCTCGACCGCATCAGCCGCAACATCGGCGACTTTGCCAAGCTCATTGAGGACTTGGGCGACCGGCACATCGACTTCATCTCCATCCGCGAGCAGTTCGACACCAGCTCCCCCATGGGGCGTGCTATGATGTATATCGCGTCGGTCTTTTCCCAGCTGGAGCGGGAAACCATTGCCGAGCGCATCCGGGATAATATGCACGAGCTGTCCAAGACAGGACGCTGGCTGGGCGGCACCACGCCCACGGGCTACGCCTCGGAAAGCCTGTCCAGCGTGACAGTGGACGGCAAGGTGAAGAAAGCCTGCAAGCTCAAGCCCATCCCGGAGGAAATCCAGCTGGTCAAGACGATCTTCGAGGTGTTCATGGAGACCGGCTCTCTCAGCAAGACCGACCAGTATCTTTTGGAGCACCGCTGCGTCACAAAGCGCGGCAAGCAGTTCACCCGCTTTGCCATCCGCGGCATTCTGACCAACCCGGTTTACATGATTGCCGACGAGACGGCGTATCAGTATCTGAAAGAGAACAATGTGGATCTGTTTGCCGAACGCTCGGAATTCGACGGCGAGCACGGTGTCATGGCATATAACCGCACGCTCCAGCGCCCCGGCAAGGCAAACCAGATCCGCCCCATGGAGGAATGGATCGTGGCGGTGGGCAAGCACCCCGGCATCGTCGTGGGCAGCGACTGGGTGCGGGTGCAGGCCATGCTGGATGTCAACAAATCCAAGAGCTACCGCAGACCCCGCAGCAACGTGGCGCTGCTGTCCGGGCTGCTGCGCTGCGGCGAATGCGGCGACTATATGCGCCCGAAGCTGACCAACCGCCGCACGGCGGACGGCGAGCTTATCTACACCTACATGTGCTCCACCAAGGAGCGCAGCCACGGTACAGTCTGCTCTATGAAAAACTGCAACGGCAACACGCTGGACGCCAAGATCATCGAGGAGATCCGCAAGCTGTCTGCCGACAAGGAGACCCTTACCCGGCTGCTGGCGCAGACCAAAAAGGTCATCAGCGGCAGCAAGGAGGGCTACGACGCAGAGCTGGCGCTGCTCCGGGAAAAGCACACCGAAACGGAAGATCGCATCAAGCGGCTGGTGGAATCCCTGTCCGTTGCCAGCGACACCTCAGCAAAGTACGTCATGGAGCAGATCGACGCGCTCCATCAGGAGAGCGAGACTCAGCAGGCAAGACTTGCCGAGCTGGAAGCCCTCACCGAGCAGAGCCGGATGCTCCATCAGGAGTTCGCCTTCCATCAGGAAATGATCGAATCCTTTGCCAGCGCGGTGGATTCTGCCACGCTGGAGGAAAAACGCCGCCTGCTGCGCACCATCGTCAAAAAGGTGGTCTGGGACGGCAAAAATGCCTATGTTTACCTCTTTGCGGAGGATGGAGAGGCGGATTTGCCGCCCATTGACCAACCTATGTATCCGTTGGGAGTGGATAGCGAATGAGATCCTCATGTACTTCCGGGCTCAGCGGAAGCTGCAGGGGGAGGTGTCGCTGTCAGAGGCCATCGAGACGGATAAGGCGGGCAACGCCCTGTATCTGCAGGACGTGGTGGGGGCCGACGACACCATGCAGGAGGACCTGGAGGGCCGGGAGGACCAACAGCTCATCCGACGGTTGGTTGCGGAGCGGCTGACACCCCGGGAGGCGGATGTCATCCGCCGCCGCTACGGCCTGGACGGCCACCCGCCCCAGACCCAGCGCCAGGTGGCTGCTGCCTATGGCATCAGCCGCAGCTATGTATCGCGCATTGAAAAACGCGCCCTGGAAAAGCTGGAGGCTGCCCTGCGGGAGCACTGCTATCCGTAAGAACAAAACGGGCGCGGAGATTGCCGCCCGCCGATGCAAAAAAGCGAGGGCGGCAGCCCTCGCTTTTTTGCGGTCAATCGTCCTGCTCTGCCTGATGCTCCAGCACGGAGCCGGTGGCAGCGTCGATGACGTATTCATATTCCATTCCGCCGGACTTGAACTCCACCTCGTACACGGCGCGGCCATGCTCGTTGTCCCATTCCACCTGAAGCTCCTGCACCTGGCCTTCGGACAGGCCCGCGTGCCGCAAGGCGGCGCTCTTGGCGGCCTGGGCGCCAATGTCGGAGGTACTGCTGCTGCGGAGGTTCTCCTTCTCGTAATCCAGCACAGAGCCGCTGATGGCGTCCACCGTGACCTCATAGGCGGCGGTGTCGGTGTGGAACTCCAGCTCGTACTCCCAGCGGCCGTCGTCATAGTCCCGCTCCGCCTTGGTAAACGTGGCGGAGGACAGGCCCGCGTGCTTCAGCGCGGCGCTCTTGGCGGCCTCCATGCCAATGTCACCGGAGGGGTTCGCGGGAGCGGAGAGCTTCACGTTGGCCGGGCCGCTGAGCACCTGGCCGGTGTAGGCGTCCACCCGATATTCCAGCTCGCCGTGACCGGGGACCTCCAGCTCCACCTCATAGTGGGCGGGTGTCTCGTCCAGCTCCGGGTCCACATCCGCGTCGACAACATCCGCCGTGGTCAGACCCGCATAGTTGGCTGCCGCCTCCAGAGCCGCCGTCATGCCGATGGGCATCCCCGGGGCCCCGGCCTCGATCAGGTCCCGCAGCTCCTCCACGGACAGCTTTGCCAGCCCCTCGAAGGTCAGGCTGCTGTTGAGGGCCATGGCCTGCCGGATCAGGGCGGCCTTGCCGGTGGAAATGTGGTTGGCCTTGGCCAGCTTTTCCAGGTCCTTGTCCTGCTGCACCGTCTGACTCAGGACAGCGGCCTGGGAGTCGCCCAAAGCGCCGCCCGCAACACTGGTCAGCTCCTGCTGAAGGCGCTGAGCCCGGGCCTGGTCCTTATCCTCCACGGAAATGAGAATGGCGGAGGACAGCGTGTCCAGATATCCGCACCGCACCAGGCTGCCCACAATGGCGTTGACGGCCACATCCGCCTTGACGCCCTTCAGGTCCCGGCCTCCGTCCATATCCGCCAGCACGGCGGCGGCCTCGTCGTTGAGGGCCTGGCAGGACACCACCTTTTCCCGGCTGTTCACCCGCAGCTCGATGCTGGGGTTCACGTCCAGGGACACCACAGACGTTACGGCGTGGGCCTGCTGCACCAGCACGCCTCCGCCCAGCAGCAGCACCGCCAGGCACGCCGCCATGGCCTGCATCCATTTCTTCATACGTTGATTTTTCTTTTTCATAGGGACTACCGTTCCTTTCCGCTCTGTACAGCGGGAGAGCACGCCAGCCACGTCGTCCGGCGCGGTCTTGTCCAGCGCGGCGGAAAGCCTGCGTTCCATCAGATCGTTGGTCATCGGGCGTCATCTCCTTCCATGTAAGCTCGCATCTTTTTCAATGCTCTGTGATATTTTGACAGGACGGTGGCCAGCGGCAGCCCCAGCGCTTCTCCGGTCTCCCGGTGCTTCAGGCCCGCTGTGTGCAGCAGAACGATACGACGCTCCTCATCTCCCAGAATGGCCAGGGCATCCTGCAAAAGCAGCCGCTCCTGGGCGTCCAGCCCCGGGCCGTCGTCGGGGATGGCATACCATTCCCGGTCCTCCATGGTCACCTGGCGGTCTGCCCGCCGCAGGTGCATCAGGCACAGATTCCGGCATACCGCCAGCACCCACCCGATGGGAGAGCCTGTGGGACGGTACCGGTCCGCCGTGTCCCAGATGTGCACATACACATCCTGGGTCAGGTCCTGGGCATCGTGGGCATTGCGGAGATAGGACAGAGCCAGACCGTACACCGCCGTTCGGGTGCGGCGGTATAGCTGGGCCAGATCGTCGCGGTTCCCGGCAGCCACTCCCGAAAGCAGCCGTCGAAGCTCCTGCGCCTCCTCCGCGGGGAGGGATGAAGTTGTGTTGTCTATCCTGTGCAGCATCTCATTTGTCTCCTGTCATATGGATAATGCACGGCAGGGCGGTTTTATTGCGTCCTCCCGGAGGATTTTTTTATTTATTTTACCACGTTCCGTTTTTGTTTTCCACTCCTTGTGCCAAACAGGAAAAAGAGGTATAATAAAATGAATACGCAAAGGAGGTCGTCCCCATGAAGCTGATGGTTGTCGACGGCAACAGCATATTGAACCGCGCCTATTACGGCATTCGCCCGCTGTCCACCCGGGAGGGCCTGTATACCCATGCGGTATACGGCTTTATCACCACCCTCCAGCGGCTGCTGGACGAGGAGGAGCCGGAGGCCCTGTGCGTCACCTTTGACCGCCGGGAGCCAACCTTCCGCCACCAGGCGGACACGGACTACAAGGCCCAGCGCAAGCCCATGCCGCCGGAGCTGGCCATGCAGCTGCCGGTGATGAAGCAGGTGCTGGCGGCCATGTCCGTGCCCTGCTATGAGCTGGCCGGGTATGAGGCCGACGACCTCATCGGCACCATCAGCCGCAAATGCCAGGCGGCGGGGTGGGACTGCGTCATCGTCACCGGCGACAAGGACAGCCTGCAGCTGGTCACGGACCGGACCAGGGTGAAGCTGGTATCCACCCGCATGGGCCAGACTACCACAAAGGACATGACCCCGGAGACCTTCCGGGAGCAGTACGGCTTCGATCCCATTCATATGATCGACCTGAAGGCCCTGATGGGGGACACGTCGGACAACATTCCCGGTGTGCCGGGGGTGGGGGAAAAGACCGCCATGGCCCTGGTGCAGCAGTACGGCGACATAGACGCACTGTACCGCCGCCTGCCGGATATCGATGCCAAGCCCAACGTCATCCGCAAGCTGACGGAGGGGGAGGAGTCCGCCCGGCACAGCTATTGGCTGGCCACCATCGTCACCGATGCGCCCCTGGCCTTCGACCCGGCGGAGAACCTGCGCAGGCCCTTCCGGCCGGAGCTTTACGACCTGTTCCTGCGGCTGGAATTTCAGAAGCTCATTGACAGATATCACCTGCGGCCCCACCAGGAGACGGCAGAGAAGCCCGAGTACACCACCACGGTGGTTCCCGTGGAAACGGAGGAGCAGGCCCGGACTCTGCTGGAGGAGTGGCGCAGGGCCGATCATGTGGCCCTGTACGCCGCAGCAGACCTGACGGCCATCTCTGTCCGTTGGGATACCGGCGAGAGCACGGCACAGACGGCGGAGCTGTGGTCCGGGGGCTATCAGGGGAACTGGAACGCCCTGCTGGGGGCGCTGCTTTCCGGGGACATCCGGAAAATTTCTCACAACGTGAAGGATCTGATGCGGACGCTGCTGGACGGCGGCCTCCCGGCGGAGGGCTTCGTATTCGATACGGCCCTGGCGGCGTACCTGCTGGATGCCACGGCAGGGGGCTATGACCTGCAGCGGCTGTTTGTGTCGTATTTCAACCAGGAGCTGGAAAAGCCCGCCCATCTGGAGCCGGACGCCTTCTCCCCTCTGGGAGACCGGGCTGCCGCCTGGGCGTCGCTGCACAGCTATGGCGCAGCGATAGAGGCCCTGTATGGTGTGCTTTTGCCCCGGCTCCGGGAGCAGGGCATGGAAAAGCTGTACTTCGATGTGGAGCTGCCCCTGTGCCGGGTGCTGGCGGATATGGAGCGCAGCGGCTTTCTGGTGGACGGCGGAGCCCTGGCCCGGTTCGGTGCGGACCTGTCCGACACCATCCGCCAGCTGGAGGAGCGCATTTACGCCGCCGCCGGACAGCAGTTCAACATCAATTCCCCCAAGCAGCTGGGAAAGGTGCTGTTCGAGGACCTGGGCCTGCCCCACGGGAAAAAGACGAAAACCGGCTGGTCCACCAATGCGGACGTGCTGGAGAAGCTGAAGGATCAGCCGCTGGTGGCCGACGTGCTGACCTACCGGCAGTATGCCAAGCTGAAAAGCACCTATGCCGACGGGCTTCTGAAGGTCATCGACCCCGACGGCCGCATCCGCACCAGCTTCCAGATGACGGTAACGGCCACGGGCCGCCTGAGCTCCACGGAGCCCAATTTGCAGAACATCCCCACCCGCACGGACCTGGGCAGCAAAATGCGGGAGATGTTCGTGGCGGCCCCGGGCCATGTGCTGGTGGATGCGGACTATTCCCAGATCGAGCTGCGGCTGCTGGCCCACATCTCCGGGGACGAGGCCATGCAGCAGGCGTTCCTGTCCGGGGAGGACTTCCACACCGTCACCGCCGCACGGGTGTTCCATGTGCCCCAGGACCAGGTGACCCATCAGATGCGCTCCCGGGCCAAGGCCGTGAACTTCGGCATCGTCTACGGCATCTCCGCCTTCTCCCTGTCCCAGGACATCGGCGTCACCGTGGCGGAGGCCAAGGAGTATATGGAACGGTATTTTGCCACCTATACCGGCGTGAGGCAGTATATGGAGCAGGTGGTGTCCCAGGCCCGGGAGCGGGGTTATGTGGAGACCCTGTGGCACCGCCGCCGGGCCCTGCCGGAGCTGAAAAGCTCCAATTTCAACATGCGGTCCTTCGGCGAACGGGTGGCCCTGAACATGCCCATTCAGGGTACGGCGGCGGACATCATCAAGCTGGCCATGGTGCGGGTCCACCGCCGCCTGGCGGCGGAGGGCCTGGAGGCCCGGCTCATCATGCAGGTTCACGATGAGCTGATCGTGGAGTGCCCGGAGGCGGAGGCGTCTCGGGTGGAGCAGCTTCTGCAGCAAGAGATGCAGGGGGTGGCGGAGCTGTCGGTGCCCCTGCTGGCGGAGGCCCACACCGGTCACAACTGGCTGGCGGCCAAGGGCTGACCGGTTTTAACGAGAGTAAGGAGCAAACGCAATGACTGATTATTTTGCTGTGCAGCTGCCCCCGGAGCAGATCCGGGCCATCAGCTCCATCGGCCTGGCCCATATAGGCGACGCGGTGTATGAGCTGCTGGTGCGCACCTGGCTGTGCGCCGGGGGCAAGGCCACGGGAAAGGGCCTGCACCGGGCCGCGGTGGCCCTGGTGTGCGCCCCCCGGCAGGCGGAGCTGGCGGAGAAGATCCTGCCCCTGCTGACCCAGGAGGAGCAGGACGTGTTCCGCCGGGGCCGCAACGCCAACGTCCATTCCATCCCGGCCCACGCCAGCCGGGCCCAGTACCAGCAGGCCACGGCTCTGGAGGCCCTGCTGGGATACCTGTATTTACAGGGCAGGCACGACCGGGTCAACCAGCTGTTCTGCCGGATGATGGAGGAGGAGTAACATGCCGCTGGATGCCATTTGCCTGAGCGCCGTGGTCCGGGAGACCGCCGCCCAGGTGGAAAACACCCGCATCGAGAAGATCCAGCAGCCTGCCCGGGATCAGGTGGTGCTGCTGCTGCGGGGCGGGCGGCGGCTGCTGCTGTGCGCCGGAGCCACCCAGCCCCGCCTGCACCTGACGGCTCTGCTGCGGGACAATCCCTCCCAGCCGCCGATGTTCTGTATGCTGCTGCGCAAGCACCTGGCGGGAGGGCGCATTTTGTCCGTTGTCCAGGAGCCCCTGGAGCGGGTGGTGACGCTGCACATACAGGCGGCGGACGAGCTGGGAGAGCAGCGGCCCTGGCGGCTGATTCTGGAGGCCATGCCCCGCCATGCCAACCTGATCCTGGTGGATCACCAGGGACGCATCACCGACTGCCTGCGGCGGGTGGATTTCGAGATGTCCCAGCAGCGGCAGGTGCTGCCGGGTCTGTTCTATCACCTGCCGCCCCG
>OHVS01000334.1_pt1 | contig 23785 bp, 19 predicted proteins | sample 1579531 | NCBI WGS metagenome assembly OHVS01 (sample SAMEA3882531, study PRJEB24775) | human gut metagenome | biome: human-associated habitat; feature: intestine environment; material: feces | place: Netherlands | collected 2009/2010
CTCGCCAACGGACGTCCGGAAGAGGTCGCCGCAGCCAAAGCCGCCGGTGTCGAGCCGAGCCCGTTTTTCCTCGGCGGCAAGGGCAGCTGGGTCCACTCGCTGACCGCCATCGCCGCGCCGCACAACGGCACGACGTTCATTGAGGCCAACAGCGATTTCACGAAGCTCGCCGCCAACCTGGCCACAGGCGCCGCCAAGGCGCTGGGCCTGTCGTCGCTCAAGGGCGTGTACGACTTCCAGCTCGACCAGTTCGGCATCCGCAAGGACGACAACGAGACCTTTGCCCAGGCGCTTGACCGCGTGCTGAGATCCGACTTTTTGTCGCACAACGACAACGCCTTCCTCGACCTGACGATCGACAAATCGCTCGAGATCAACAAGGGCATCGAGATCCAGCCGAACGTCTACTATTTCTCCTACGCGGGCGACCAGACCTCGACCGATCCGCTCACTGGCAACCACTACCCCACCGTGTCGGCCATCCCGTCGAACGGTATGTCCGCGCTGATGATGCCCGGCTCGATCAACATGGGCAAGTACTATGACAAGTACACCGCCGGCGGCATCTACATCGACCGGAGCTGGCTGCCGAACGACGGCCTTGTCAACACCGTGTCCGCGCTCTACCCGACCACGACGGACAAAAACACCACCGAGTGTCTCAAGCGCGACGGTACGCAGGGCTGGATTCACTATGACGGCTATTCCGACATCACCTTCCAGCCCGGCATCTGGTACGTCATGCCTGTCACGCGCGCCGACCATATGCAGTTCGTCGGCGGCATCGCCAACAAGAGCGTCATCGAGACGCACCTGTTCTATCGAAACCTGATGGACGATATCTACGGCACCTACGGCTCCGGGCAGCCGGAGGAGCAGCCCTTCCCGTTCACGGACGTGGCGGCCGGCCGCTGGAGCTATTCGTATATCAGGCAGCTCTATGAAGCCGGCGTGATCGACGGCATGACCCCGACGACCTTCGTCCCGACCGGCGACGTCACGCGCGCCCAGTTCGTGAAGATGCTCGCCAGACTGCAGGGCGCGGACGTCTCCGAATACCGGAGTGCCGGGTTTGAGGACGTGCCGGCCGACGCATGGTATGCGCCCTACGTCAACTGGGCGGCTGCCAACGGCATCGTCTACGGCATTTCGAGCACCGAATTTGCGCCGAACGCCGACATTTCGCGCCAGGACATGGCCGTGATGCTCGACCGCTATGCGCAGCAGTCCGGCATCGTGCTCGGCACGGACAATGCGGCCGTGACGTTCACGGATGAAGCCGACATTGCCGCCTATGCACTGCCCGCCGTGCAGGCGCTGCAGCGTGCCGGCGTCATCAACGGCATGCCCGACGGCAGCTTCTGCCCGCGCGGCAGCGCGACCCGCGAGCAGGCGTGCGCCATGCTCTGCCGGCTCTGAAGGACAAAACAAGACAACAAAAGGACGCATCCGAATGGATGCGTCCTTCCGCTTGGATAACAGGAAGAGAAAGCAAAATCAGAAAGAGAAAGCAAAAAGCGATGTCGGATCATGGGTGCGGCTTGCCCTCGCGGTAGTTTTTCATGACGTCGCGGAACAGCTCGCCGCTGGTCGGCGGCGTCCAGATGATGGCGTTGGCGCCGGCGCGGATGGTGGCGCGGATGCTCTCGTCATCCGCTCCGCCGGTCGCAAGGATGGGGTAGTCCGGGAAACGCTCGCGGATCTCGGCCACGATCTCCGGCGTCTGCGCGCCGGCGGCTACGTTCAGGATCGCGGCGCCATCCTCGATGCGGTGGCGGTAGTTCGTGTCGGCATTGGCCACCGTGACCACGACCGGCACGTCGACGCTGCTGCGGATGCGGTTGAGGATGCGGCCCGGCGTCGGCGCGTTGACGACGACCCCGGTCGCGCCCTGCATCTCGGCATACATGGCGAGGTTCACGACGCGCTTGCCCGTCGTCAGCCCGCCGCCGACACCGACGAACACCGGCAGGTCGCTCGCCATGAGCAGCGCCTGCGTGATGACCGGCTGCGGCGTGAACGGGTAGACCGCAAACACCGCGTCGGCGTTGACATTGCGGATGATGCAGAGGTCTGTCGAGAATACCAGCGACTTGATGCGCTTGCCGAACACCATGATGCCGCTGCACTCGTCGATCACGCTCGGTACGCGCAGCGCAAACTGGCGCAGCGTGCCGTCGATCGGCGCAGGCATCTGCGGGGCGACGTGCACGTCGCCCGGTGTCGTCACCTGGCGGTCCGCGGCGGCGGCCGCATCGTCGCCCACACCGCCGAGCTGCAGCGGTTCATTGTCCGCTGCGGGGTACGTCAGGACCTCCGGGTCCTCGGTCATATCAAAAATGAGATCACGATCTTTGCTCATAGCGATACCTCCTTGTCGTTTTTGGGGGAGTATGTCTTGACTTCTGCGGCCGGTTGTGCTTTACTGAGGGTCAGAAAAGCTTGATTCGGCCTGTAGTAAGAAACCAAAGTTTCGTTTTTGATTAACGTAACTTTGGTATAAACCATTTCTACGGGTTTGTCAAGCCTTTTTCCGAAAAAAAGTTTGAAAAAATTTGCTTTACGGAATGGGAGGTCATTTTCATGGGCAAAGACAACGACGAGGCCGCCGGCGGTTTCGGCAGCGTGTTCCGTGACCGGCTGACCTATCTGATGAACGGCAACAACGTGTACGGCAAGCCCGTCAACACGCAGGAGCTGGCCGATGAGATCGACATCAGCCGCCCGGCCGTGCGCAAGTATCTCAAGCCGAACGACCGGCGCGAGGTCACGGTGCCGTCGGCGCTGGTCGTAAGCCGCATCGCGCGGTATTTCCGCACGACGCCGAACTTCCTGCTCGGCTTTGACGAAGCGGCCGACAGCAAGGATGCGCAGCGCGCCGGCGAGAGCGACGTCTACAGCTCCCTCGGCCTGAGTCAGGAGGCCATCGACGGCCTGCACCGCCTGCATGCACAGGCGGTCACAGACCCGAAGGCCGCCGAATTGCAGCGCCTGCTCGACAAGCTCATCTGCAGCTATGCACACGAGGCGGACAAGCTGCTGTGACCCGATGCCGCAAACACCCCCGGACGGAGTTTATCTCCGGCCGGGGGTGTCTGCATACTATATTCTCTAAAAATATATGAATAAACGGCCGTGCCAGTTGACCTGACCGCGAAAAAAGCGTATGATTGGGTGTAACTATCCTGAGAGAAAAAGGGGAAAAACTATGCAATCGTTATCGCCACAGGAGCGGGGCTGTCCACGCTGGCTGCCCGGTGCGCTCGTCGCCCTGTGCGCCGCCCAGCCGCTGCTGGACGTGCTGTCGTTCTGGACGCAGGATCTGGCCTGGGGCAGCAAGCTGACGCTGGCGCTGCGGCTGCTGCTCTTTCTCTGCGTGGTGCTCACAGGCTTCGTGCTCTCCGGGCACAAGCGCGCCTACTGGATCACCGCCGCCGTGTGCGCCGTGCTCTATGCTGCACATGTGCTGGCGTGCCTGCGCGCCAACGAAGCATTTACAGCGGCAAACCTGATCTCCGATGCGACCAACTTTATCCGCGTCGCGCAGATCCCGCTGTTTACGATCGCTTTTATCACGTTTCTGCGCTGCTGCCGGCAGGGCTTTGCCAGCTTTGAGCGTGGCATCACCATCGCCTTCTGGATCATCGCCGCCGTCGAGCTGCTCAGCGCCCTGACCGGCACGGATCCTTATACATATTCGGGCAAGCACATCGGTCTGCGCGGGTGGTTTTACTGTGCCAGCACCCAGAGTGCGATTTTGTCGATGCTCGTGCCGCTCACGCTGTGCCCGGCACTGCGCAGCGGGAATATCCGGCGCTGGCTACCCGTCGCCGTCGTCGGCTTCGCGGAACTATTCTGCTTTGCGACACGTCTGGCCTATATGTCCCTGTTCGTGACGGCGATCGGCATGGTCATCACGCTTGCGCTCACAAAGCGCGGCAGCGCAAAGGTCTGCGCCGTGCTGCTGCTGTGTGCCGCCGTCTGTGCGGCGGGCTACACCGTGTCCCCCATGCACCGCAACCAGCAGGCCGTTGCGGCCAACGCCGTGCGCAAGCAGGAGAACATCGACCGGCTGGTCGCGCAGGGCAAGGCGGAATTCGGCGATCAGGGGTATGCCTACCTCACCTATGCCTATGACGAATACCTCGGCGGGACCGTCGAGCGCTATGGGCTCGAGGCCACGGCGGAAATGTACGGATACTCCACCAAGGCCGCCGTCATCACGAATGTCCGCACGATCAAGATCAACTACTGCCGCCTGATGCTGAACACTGAACCGTTTACCAGCCGCCTGTTCGGCCTGAGCTACGACGAGATGACCTACCATGGGTGCTGCTATGACGTGGAAAATGACTTCCACGGCATCGCGTATCTGTACGGCTGGGCGGGGCTTGCGTGCCTGTTGGCTTTTCTGGGGTATTTCCTGGTCATCATCGTGTGCGCGCTCATCCGCAATGCCAGGCGTTACTTCACGGTCGAGGCCGGCGCCTGCGGCGTTGCGCTGTGCACCGCCCTCGCCCACATTTATAACACCTCCGGCGTACTGCGCCGCCCAAATGCATCTTTTTATCTCTGCCTGATTCTGGCATCCATCTGGTACCTGATCTATATCAAAGACTATGACAACACAAAGGAGAACTGATATGTCCGAAGAAAAACACACCCTGCGCGAGCGTCTTACGCCGATGCTGCCCACTTTCCTGCTCGTGATCATGATCCTCCAGCCGCTGATGGACATGCTGTCTTACTGGATGGATCATTTTGAAATGTCCAACACGCTCACGCTTTTGCTTCGCTTCGTCGTTTTTGCAGCCGTGTGCCTGCTCGGTTTTCTTGCTTCCTCGCGCAAGAAAGCCTATGGCATTGCTGTCATCGCCTGCGGTCTGTTGCTCATCGGACACTGCATTGCCTGCTTCATCGTCGGCTATGAGCGCATCGTCTACGATTTGACCAACTTTGTGCGTGTCGTGCAGATGCCGCTGTTTGTGCTGTGCTTCATCTCGTTTCTGCGCGCAAACAAAAAGTGCTACGCGGCGCTGGAAACCGGCATGATCGTCAACTTCTGGGTCATTACGGCCAGCGTTGTCATCAGTGTGCTCACGCACACCGACTCGCCGACATACCCGTTTACCAACGTCGGTATCCTCGGCTGGTTCACATTCGGCAACTCGCAGAGCGCCATCATGAGCATTCTCTCGCCGATCGTGCTGCTGTTCTGCTACCGGAAAAAGAACTTCCCGCTGTTTCTTGTCACGGCCATCGCCGCGTTTGCGCAGCTCTACTTTATGGGCACCCGCCTGGCTTTCCTCGCCATTGCTGTGACGGCGCTCGGCATACCGAGCGTACTGCTGCTGACGAAAAATGCCCGTACCTCCAAGCGCTACATCGCCGTGGTGCTGCTGGCGCTTGTCGTCTGCTGTGCTTTCTACAAACAGTCGCCCATGTATATCAACCAGAACCGCTATCTGGAGGCCATGAGCTACAAACAGAATGACGCCGACACCATGATCCGCCGCGCAGAGGGCGAAAAGACCGAAAGCAACGAAACCTTCGATCCGCGGGAGCGTTATCACGCCCTGTGCACGATCTATAACAACTACTCCCCGAATATGTGCAAACGCTTCGGCACCGCACGCGTCATGTCCGCCTACCATTATTCCGATCAGGTCACGGACATCACGGCGACCCGCCACCGCAAGATCGTCTTTTGCGAGATGATGCTCGACGAGCAGCCGTTTACCTCCCGCCTGTTCGGCATGGAGCTCGGCAGCATCGCCTATGACGGCGAGATCTATGACGTGGAAAATGACTTCCACGGCATCTGCTTCCTTTACGGCTGGGTGGGACTTGCCATGATAATCGCTTTCATCGGCTACTTCGTGTATCTGATTATCAAGTATCTGGTTCAGGACTTCCACAAATACTTCACATTGGAGGCCGGCGCAATCGGCATTGCTTTCTGCCTGTGCCTGGTCAATGCCTACTGCACCGCCGGCGTGCTCCGACGGCCGAACGCCTCGATCTATATGTCGATTCTGCTGGCCGTGGTGTATTACCTGACGCAGATGCGCAGTGAGCAGCCGGACGCACTGCCGGACGGAGAGGAGAAAACCGCATGATTTTCAGCGTTGTGATCCCCGTCTATAACGTAAAAGACTATCTGCCCAAATGCGTCGACTCCGTACTGGCGCAGGATTTCGACGACTACGAGCTGGTGCTTGTGGACGACGGTTCCACCGACGGTGAGAGCGGCGCGATCTGTGACCGCTACGCCGCAGCGCATCCGGAGCGGATCCGCGTCATTCACAAGCCGAACGGCGGTCTGGGCGATGCGCGCAACGTCGGCCTCGAAGCGGCCGCGGGCGAGTATCTCATCTTTATCGACAGCGACGACTACATCGGCGCCGGAATGTTCCGGACGCTCGCCGGAGCGATTGACCGCTTCCACAGCGATGTGATCGACTTCGGCTTCGCCGTGGACACCGACGGCACGATCACAAAGCAGCTCGTCGACGATCTGCCGCACGACCGGACGTTCACGCTCGCCGAGCTGCCGCAGCTGCTGCTCACGCAGCCGAATGCCTGGAGCCGCTGCTGGAAGCGCTCGCTCTTTCTCGACACCGGCATCCGCTACCCCTCCCGCGTGTGGTATGAGGACATCCGCACGACCACGAAGCTGTTCGCCGCGGCGGGCAGCATCTGCGCCGTTCCGGACGTGTTTTACTACTATGTCGTGCGCGAGGGCTCCATCACACGCAACCCGAACGTCGCACGCAACGCCGAGATCCTCGATGCGTTTGACGACCTGCTTGGCTGGTATCGAAGCAGCGGCCTGTTCGCGCAGTATTACAACGAGCTGTCGCGCCTGACGGTGGATCATGTGCTGCTTGCCGGCTCCGTGCGCGTGCTGCGCATCGACCCGGACAGCGAGCTGCTCGGCCGCTTTCAGGACTATGTGCAGACGCAGTTCCCGGACTATCTCGACAATCCCCTGCTTGCGCAGCTCTCCCGCAGCCACAAGCTGATCCTGCGTCTGCTGCGTCAGCATAAATACCGTACCGTGCGCGCACTCTTTGCTGTCAAGGACAAGCTCAGCTGAGCGCCCGGACTGGAGGAAGCTATGAAATTCAGTGTCATCATCCCGGTCTATAACAGCCGGGAATACCTGCGCGAGTGCGTGGACTCCGTGCTGGAGCAGACCGGCGCAGACTTTGAGATCCTGCTCGTGGACGACGGCTCGACCGACGGTGAGAGCGGCGCACTGTGCGACACGCTCGCGCGCGAGCATCCGGACTGCATCCGCGTGCTGCACAAGCCCAACGGCGGCGCGGGCGATGCGCGCAACGCGGCGCTCCCGCTCGCGCAGGGAGACTATGTGCTCTTTCTCGACAGTGACGACACCTTCGCGCCGGAGGCTTTTTCCGTGTTGGCAGAGCACCTGGTGCTCTGCCAGGCCGATATCTGCAGCTTTGGCATGCGCATGACGGATGACGGTGTGGACGTCGTTTTCACGGATGATTTTCCCCTCAACACGCCACTGACACTCAGCACCACGCCGGCTCTGCTGCTGGGACGCCCTTCGGCCTGCACCTCCGCGTGGCGGCGCACGCTGTTCACGGACACGGACATCCGCTTTCGCGCCCGCGGCTGGGGTGAGGATCTGTGCATGACGCGCAAGATGCTCACGGCGGCAAAGTCCGTTGTGTTCCTGCCGGATGCGCTCTACCGCTACAGGCAGCATGAAGGCTCCGTGACCAAGCGCACACTCGATGCCAATGCCGAGATCATCGATGCGCTGGACGACGTGCTCTCCTGGTTTCAGGCGCACGGGTTGTTTGACCAATACCGGAACGAACTGTGCAAGCTCTGCGTGGACAACGTGCTCTATGACCCGTCCGTGCGCATCCTCAAGGCACAGAGCACGCACCCGCTGCTGCCGCAGCTGCTGGACTTTACCGCCGCGCGCTTCCCCGACTACCGGCACAACCCCTATCTGAAAGGCTATCCGGCGCGCAAGAAGCTGGTGCTGTCCCTGCTCGGGAAGAAGCAGTACCGGGCGGTGCACCTGCTGTTCGCCGCCGCCGGGCACTGACACTATGAAGCATCACAATCAGCTGCGTTCCGGCTCTCTGCTCACGTATGTGCAGATGACGCTCAACATCATCGTCTCGGTCGCCTACACGCCGTTCATGCTGCGCATTCTCGGCAAGAGCGAGTACGGCCTGTACTCCACCGTCGCCTCGACGATCGCCATTTTGTCGGTGCTCAGTCTCGGCTTCGGCGGCAGCTACGTGCGCTACTACATCCTCTACCGCAAGGAAAAGGCGGACGACAAGATCGCGCGGCTCAACGGCCTGTTTCTGATCGTGTTTTCCGTCATCGGTCTGATCGCGCTCGCGTGCGGACTGTACCTGACGTTCCATCTGGAGATGGTGTTCAAGACCGGCCTGACGGACGCCGAGTACCACACGGCGCGCATTCTCATGCTGCTGCTGACGGCGAACCTCGCCGTGAGCTTCCCGATGAGCGTGTTCAGCAACATCATCAGCGCGCAGGAGCAGTTCGTGTTCCTGAAGGCGACGGAGATCCTGCGCACGGTCGTGTCCCCGCTCGTGACGCTGCCGGTGCTGCTGGCGGGCTACGGCTCGATCGGCATGGTCGTCGTCACGGTGACGATCTCCGTGTTCGTGGACGTGCTGCGGCTGATCTACTGCTTCGGCAAGCTGCACATTCGGGTCTCGTTCCGGAACTTTGACGGCGCCGTGCTCAAGGACATTGCTGTGTTCTCTGGCTTCATCGCCATCAACATGGTCGTCGACCAGGTTAACAACAACCTCGACAAGCTCATCATCACGCGCTACTGCGGCACGGCCGCCACGGCAGTCTACGCCGTCGGCCAGCAGCTGCACACGTACTTCATCTCGTTTTCGACGGCGGTGTCGTCCGTGTTCACGCCGCGCATCCACCAGCTCGTGCAGGACAACAAGGACGACAAAGCGCGCCTGCGCACCGTGCTCACGGAGCTGTTCGTGCGCGTGGGGCGCATCCAGTTTCTGATTTTGTCGCTCGTGTGCACGGGCATCATCTTCTTCGGCAAGCCGTTTATCTATTTCTGGGCCGGACCGGGCTATGACGATGCGTATATCATTGTGCTGCTGCTCATCATCCCCGGCATGGTGCCGCTGACGCAAAACCTCGGCATCGAGATGCAGCGTGCGCAGAACCTGCACAAGTACCGCTCGATCATCTACGGGGCGATGGCCATCGGCAACCTCGCCATCAGCATCTGGCTGTGCCAGTACCTCGGCGCGATCGGCTGCGCGATCGGCACGGCCGTCGCCGTCGTGCTGGCAAACGGACTCGTGATGAACATCTTCTATCAGCGGCGGCTGAACATCGACGTGACCGTGTTCTGGAAGAACATCGGCCGCATGGCACTCGGCCTGCTGCCGCCCGCCGCGTGCGGCGTGCTGATGATGCTGTTTGTAAACCTCTACAGTATTCCGATGCTGCTCGGCGGCATCGTCGTGTACACAGCGATCTACTGTGCCTCTGTGTGGCTGCTGTCCATGAACGGATATGAAAAGGCCCTTGTCGGCGGCATGGTGCGAAAGGTGCTGAGAAAATGAAACAACGCTTGAAACGCCTGCTCGTGCGGCTGCTGAGCCTGCTGCCCGGCAAGCCGGTCATCCTGCTCGAGAGCGCGCCGCCCCTCGGTGACAACACCGGCGCCCTGTACCGGACGCTGCTGGCCCAGGGCTGGAACGACCGGTACCGGCTCGTGTGGGTCGTGCCGGATCCGGCCGCTTTTCGGAACGTACATGAAAAGAACGTCTCCTTCGTCGCCACCAAAGGGAAATTTGCGGCGCTGCGGCTGTTTGTGCTGCGGACAAAGACCGTCGCCATCATTGACTGCAATGCGCAGCCGATCCAGAAGCTCCGGCCGGAGACCGTGCACCTGTACCTGACGCACGGCAGCCCGCTCAAGAGCGTGCACGACTACTATTTCTGCGACCCGACGACCGACTGGGCGCTGAGTCAGGCCCCGTTTTTTGACGCCGTGAACAGCTATGAATTTCACATCCCGCCGGAAAAGCTCGTCACGCTCGGCTTCCCGCGCAACGACGACCTGTTCACGCACAAATGCGACCTGAAGGACATCTTCGGCGCGGAGTTTGACCGCTTCGTCGTCTGGTATCCCACGTACCGCCAGCACAAGAACAACCTCATTACGACGACGGACATCTCCATTCCCGTCATCCATGACCCGGCGGCGGCCGCGGCCGTGAACGAGGCCGCGCGGGCGACGAACACGCTTGTGATCGTCAAGCCCCACCCGGCGCAGGACCTGTCGCGCATCCGCGCGCTGGAGCTAAGCCACCTCCGCTTCATCGACGACGGGCTCTTCGCCGCGCACGGCATCACGTCCTACGAATTTCTCGCCTGCACGGATGCCCTCATCACGGACTATTCCTCCGTGCTGTTTGACTATCTGCTCACGGGCAAGCCCGTGGGGCTGACGTTCGAGGACATCGACGCCTACGCCAAGCAGCCGGGCTTTGCCATCGACCCGCAGCCGCTGCGCGAAAGCGCGGCCATGCTCGACACGCCGGACGATTTCCGCACGTTTTTCGAGCAGCTCGCCGCGGGCGATGATCCGCTGCGGGCCAAGCGCCTGCAGCTCATGAAGCTGACCAACCAATACACAGACGGGCACTCCGCCGAGCGCGTCGCCGCGTTTCTGGCCGAGCGCCTCCGGGAAAGGGAACACACATGAGACGTGTTATCACTTACGGCACCTTTGATCTGCTGCACTACGGGCACATCAATCTCCTGCGCCGCGCCAAGGAGCAGGGCGATTACCTGATCGTGGCCCTGAGCACGGACGAGTTCAACTGGAACGAGAAGCAGAAAAAGAGCTACTTCTCCTACGAGGACCGCAAGCGGATGCTCGAGGCGATCCGCTATGTCGATCTCGTCATCCCGGAGGAGAGCTGGGATCAGAAGATCACCGACGTGGACAAATACCACGTGGATGTGTTCGTCATGGGCGACGACTGGAAGGGCAAGTTCGACTTCCTGAAGGACAAATGCGAGGTTGTCTACCTCCCCCGCACGCCCGAGATCTCCACGACAAAGATCAAGACCGACCTGCACACCTGAAGAACACAAAACGCATGCCGCCCGGCGTTCGCCGGGCGGCATGCGTTTTGTCCCAAAGTCCTGCTCGGGCTTTGGGACAAGCGCTGGATTTTATCCGAGACGGGCCTTGCCTCCTCGGGCTCCCCCGCTGCTCCATGATTTTGTCCTTGTGCATAGGTTTGCAGGCGGCATGTTTTTCCCTCCCGCGCCATAGAGTGGTACAAACTGCGTCGGGAGGTCGCGCGCGTGCACACAAATCGCAGGCTCATCGTCAACACCGCGCTCATGACCGGCTCGTCGATCGTGATGCGCTGCATCGGGCTCATCTTTCAGGCGTGGATCGTCGGGCGCATCGGCGCGGCCGGCATCGGGCTGTACCAGCTCGTCATGTCGGTGAGCGTGCTGTTTGCAACCTTCGCCATCTCGGGCATCCGCTTTGCTACCACGCGCCTGATCTCCGAGGAGATGGGGCTCGAGCGCGGCGCGGGCGTCACGGGCGCGATGCGCCGGTGCGCGTGCTACGCGCTGTTTTTCGGCCTGTGCGCGGGTACGATGGTGTATTTTCTGGCCGAGCCCGTAGGCTTTCTCTGGATCGGCGACGCGCGCACGGTGCGCTCGCTGCGCATCACGAGCATCAGCCTACCGTGCATCGCGCTCTCGTCGGTCATGGACGGGTATTTCACCGCCTCCGGCCGCGTGTGGAAGCCGACGCTCGTGCACCTGATCGAGCAGCTGGTGAGCATCACGTGCGTGATGTGGTTTTTGTCCTTTGCGGCCGCCGGCGACCTGGAGCAGAGCTGCGCCGCCGTCACGGCGGGCGGCGCGTGCGCGGACGTGGTGTCGCTGCTGCTGATGACGGCGATGTACGCGCTCGACCGGCGCAAATACCGCCGCGGCGGCGACACCGTGCCGCACCTGACGCGGCGGATGCTCGCCGTGGCGCTGCCGCTGGCCGTGTCGGCCTATGCGCGCACGTCGCTGACGACACTGGAGCACTTGCTCATCCCGCGCGGGCTCAAAAGCTCCGGCCTGACGGCCGACCGCGCGCTCGCGGGCTACGGCATCGTGCACGGCATGGCGCTGCCGGTGGTGCTCTTCCCCTCGTGCCTGCTGTACGCGCTGGCGGATCTGCTCGTGCCGGAGCTGACGACGGCGCAGGTCTCCGGCCGGTGCGGGGACATCCGGCGGCTGGTGCGCACGCTGCTGTACCGGTGCCTGCTGTTCGCGTGCGGTACGGCCGTGCTGCTGCTGGCGTTTTCCGGGCCGCTCGGGCGGTTGATCTACCACTCGGACGACGCGGGACGGTACATCCGGCTGCTGGCGCCGCTCGTGCCGGTGATGTATCTCGACACCGTGACCGACGGCTGCCTGCGCGGGCTCGGCCAGCAGACGCGCTGCATGGCCATCAATGTGCTCGACGCCACGCTCGGCGTGGTGCTCGTGTGGGTGCTGCTGCCGCGGTTCGGGCTGGCGGGGTACATCTTCATTTTGTATTTCAACGAGTGCGTGAACTTCACGCTCAGCTTCACCTTGCTGCTGCGCACGGTGCGCCGCAGCTGCACAGATGAAAAACCGCCCGCAGGCTGACGCCTGCAGGCGGTTTTTTATGCACGATCTCAGTGCTGCGGGGTGGGATTCTTCGACTGGACCTGCGGCTGGACTTTCTCCTTCTTGCGCAGCTCCGGGAAGAGCAAAAACTCCACGCGCTTATACAGCAGATACGTCAGCGCCGAGTCGACGATGCCCTTGATGAGGTTGAACGGGACAACGGCGAACAGCACGAGCGTCGGCACACTGGTGATGCCCTTGTTCACAGCCGTGCCCATGGCGACGATCTGATCGATCGGCAGGTGGAACAGCTCGGCGAACTTCGGGATCAGGTACAGGGCATTGAAGAGGCTGCCGAAGACCGTCATGCACAGCGTGCCGACGGCCATGCCGATGATGGCGGTGCGGCGGGTCTTGTGGTGGTGGTAGATGACAGCGGCGGGAAGGACGAACGTGCAGCCGACGACGAAGTTGGCAAAGTCGCCGACAAAAGCTGTGCTCGTGCCCTTGAGCAGGAGCTTGAGCAGCACCTTGAGCAGCTCGGTGATAACACCGGCCACAGGTCCGAGATAGAACGCGCTCATGAGCACCGGCAGCTCGCTCAGATCCATCTTATAGAAGCCCGGCGCGAAAAACAGCGGGATCTCGAGCAGCATCAGCACGCCGCCGAGGGCGGAGAACATGGCCACATAGCTGATGTTGCGGCTGCGGCTGCGGCGCTGCAGATCACGGCAGACCGTGCGCTCAAACAGATACGCAAGGCCGAGCAATGCCGCGAACACAAGCACGCAGATACCAACAAAGGACAGGTTTTCTTTCAACATGACAAAACACCTCCATGGAATGAAAAACACCTGAAAGAACATGTCCTTCAGGCGCTGCGAACAATGGAGGTTCGTAACATCTTCTATCATCCAGACTATACTGTCGGTATCGGAATTGCACCGATTCAACCTTGCTCGGCTCGCGGACTATCACCGCCGGTCGGGAATTACACCCTGCCCCGAAGACATCTCGATTCAGTTGTTTAACTACTGTCTGCATTATAGCACAGTGCCCGGAGATTGCAAGCACTTTTTTCAGGAAAGGTTTGACAGCAGCGCTCCGGGCGCGTACAATGGAGGCCACCACCGAAAGGAGGCGTCGCCATGCCCGAGCGCGAAAACACCTGCTGCTTCACCGGCCACCGGGAATACAAGCTGCCCTGGGGCAGCGACGAGAACGACCCCCGCTGCCGCAAGCTGCAGCAGCAGCTCTTCGACGCCGTGGACGCCGTCTACGCCGCCGGCATCCGCCACTTCATCTGCGGCATGGCCAACGGCTGCGACCTGTATTTTTTCGACGCTGCGCGCTATCTGCGCCTGCAGCACCCGGAGGTCACGATCGAGGCGGCCATCCCCTTCGCCGGCCAGGCCGACCGCTGGCGGCCGGAGCTGCGCGAGCGCTACGCCTACGACCTGCGCCAGTGCGACTATCAGACGCTCGTGCAGGAGGCCTACACCCCCGGGTGCATGATGCGCCGCAACCGCTACATGGTCGATGCCTCGCGCATCCTCATCGCGGCATTTGACGGCCGGCCCGGCGGCACGGCCCGCACGCTCGAATACGCCGCCCGCCGCCGGCTGGAGATCATCCAGATCCCGATCGACAGCGCGCCGGTCGGGATATGATATATGCCAAAAAACACGGAGAACGAAAAATCGTTCTCCGTGTTCGTTTTTGGGATGCTAACAGGCCTCGATCTCTTTGATGTTATATTCGTTGCCTGACACCAGATAGGTATGCTCGCTTTTACAGTGCGGGCATATTTTTGCGTATTTTACCGTGGGATATGTCTGTTTGCAGTCCTCGCAGTAGGTCACGGCGGGGAGCGTCTCGATCTTCAGCTCCGCGCCCTTGAGATACTGCGATTTTTCCACCGCCCACTTCCAGCAGTCGGTCAGGTAATACGGGATGATGCCGCTGACCTCGCCGACCTCCAGCGTGACGCTGGCGACCTGGGTCAGGTGGTTTTCCTCGACGACCTTTTCGACCTCCTGGATGACATAGAACACGGTTCCCAGTTCGTGCATCGCGTTTTCCTCCGGTCGGCTTACTTCGCGCGCTTGCCCTTGATGTCCTTGATGGTGAGCTTGGCTGCGCGCTTGACCATGTGCGGCAGGATGGCCTTCATCTTGTCCTCGGTGCGGTACATACGGCTGGCCTCCGGCATATCGCGCTGCAGGTGGATCGCATCAAACTCGCAGCGGGTGGTGCACAGGCCGCAGCCGATGCACTTGTTCTGGTCGACGACGGACACGCCGCAGCCGAGGCAGCGGGACGCCTCTGCCTTGACCTGCGCCTCGGTGAAGGTGATGCGGTCGTTCGAGAACGTCTTGGCCTTGCTCGCGTCGTGGGCAACGGTCTGGCGCGCCGGGGCGTCAAAGCATTCGATGGGCACGACGGCCTGCTTCTTGTCGAGCTCGTAGAATTCGCGCGGGTCACGCGCCAGCGTCAGGCTCTGGCCCTCATGCACGTAGCGGTGCAGGGAGATAGCGCCCTCGCGGCCGGCCGCGATCGCGTCGATGGCAAACTTCGGGCCGGTGACCACGTCGCCGCCGGCGAAGATGTCGGGCTGCGCGGTCTGATACGTCACGCCGTCGGCCTGGACGGTGCCGTTGCGGTTGAAGGCCATGGCCTCCGGCGCGATGCGGCCGAGGTCAACGCGCTGGCCGATAGCGCCGATGACGGACGTGACCTCGATGGTCTCGAACTTACCGGTGCCGACAGGCTTGCGGCGGCCCTTCGCGTCGGGCTCGCCCAGCTCCATGATCTCGACCTTGAGGGCCTTGACCTTGCCGTTTTCGCCGAGGATCTCGGCCGGTGCGCTCAGGAAGCGGAACTGCACGCCCTCTTCCATGGCTTCCGCGACTTCCTCCGCGTCCGCCGGCATCTCGGCCTGGCTGCGGCGGTAGATGATGTAAGTATCCTTCGCGCCGAGGCGGATGGCCGTGCGGCAGACGTCCATGGCGACGTTGCCGCCGCCGATGACGGCGCACTTTTTGCCGATGCGCGGCTTCTTGCCGAGGTTGACCCTGCGCAGGAAGTCCACACCGCCGTACACGCCGGAGAGCTCTTCGCCGGGCACGCCGATGGGTGCGCTCTTCTGCGCGCCGATGGCCAGATAGAAGCCCTTGTAGCCCTGCTCACGCAGCTGGTCGATGGTGAGATCCTTGCCGATCTCGACGCCGCACTGGAAGTGCACGCCCATCTCACGGAGCACCTCGATCTCGGCGTTGACAACATCCTTCTCGAGGCGGAAGCTCGGGATGCCGAGGGTCAGCATGCCGCCGGGCACTTCGTTTTTATCAAACACGGTGACATTTTCATAGCCCATGTTCGCCAGATAGTAGGCGCACGACAGGCCGGCCGGGCCGGCGCCGATGATGGCGATCTTCTCCGGGTAGGGATCGGCGATGCCGCGGTGGGTGATGACCTTCGGGATGTAGCGCTTGTCGGCCTGGAGCTCCTGCTCGGCGACAAACTTCTTGATCTCGTCGATGGCGACGGCGCGGTCGACATCGCCGCGGGTGCAGGCTTCCTCGCAGCGGCGGTTGCAGATGCTGCCGCAGACGGCCGGGAACGGGTTATCCTGCTTGATGAGCTTGAGCGCGTCCAGATAGCGGCCCTGCGCGGCCAGATTGATGTAGCCCTGCACGGCGATGTGCGCCGGGCAGGCGGTCTTGCACGGGGCGGTGCCGGACTCGTGGCACTGCTTCTGGTTGTCGTCCTTATAGTTCGGGCTCCACATGTGCTCGCCCCAGTGGTTGTCGTCCGGCAGCGGCTGCTTCGGATACGTCACCGGGCCGGTCTTGGTGCACAGCTTCTGGCCGAGCTTGGCAGCGCCGGCCGGGCAGACCTCGGCGCACTTGCCGCAGGCGACGCACTTCTCGGCGTCGACATGGGCGCGGTAAGCGGAGGCGGACATATTGGGCGTGTTGAACAGCTGGCTCGTTCTCAGCGCGAAGCAGGAGCCGAGCGCACAGTTGCAGATGGCAAAGATCTTGTCCTCGCCGTCGATGTTCGTGATCTGGTGGACATAGCCGTTGTCCTCGGCGCGCTGGAGGATCTCCATCGCCTCATCATAGGTGATCTTGCGGCCCTTGCCGGTCTCGAGGCAGTAGTCACAAAACTGACCGACGGCGATGCACATCTCATCCTGCAGCTCGCCGCAGCCCTCGCCCTGAAGGCGCATGGCATTGCGGCAGGAGCAGTAGCCGACGCCGAGCTGATCCTCATACTTTTTCAGCCAGTGGGAGATGTGCTCGACATCGACCGACTCGTTCGTGGCCGGGATGGCCTTCTCGACCGGGATGACGTGCATGCCGACGCCGGCACCTCCGGGAGGCACCATGCAGGTGATCTTCGTCAGCGGCAGAAACGACATGCGCTCGAAAAACTGCGCGATCTCCGGGTGCGTCTCCACCTGCTGGAGGTTCATGTTCATCAGCTCGGCAGAACCGGGCACGAAGATCGGCAGCGTCCACTGTTTGTGATGGTCGGCATTCTCCCAGTTGTACTCGAGCAGGCCGATCATGGACATCTGGTCAAACAGCTGCTCCACGTAGACGGGGTCCTTGCCGACCTTCTTGCCGATCTCGGCCGGTGTGGTCGGGACACGGACCTTCATCGCGAGCGCAAGCTCCGCCATTTCGTCGGTGACGACGCTGGCCAGGCCGTAATACTCGGGCGAATTCTCGTCGAGCTTGGTCATGCCGAGCTTCACGTCCACGCGGTCCGTGATCTTTTTGCCCAGCTTCAGGATCAGTTCTCTTGCCATGTTTCAGGCTCCTTTCTTCCCCTTAAAAATATTTTGTTTTCATTCCCTGGTTTGTGAATACATGCGCAATCTATTGTAGCACATCTCACGCATACAATTCAATACGCAAATGCACAGCACATTGTTGAAGATTGCAAAATCCCGGTCGATCTTCCCCGCCTGTCTTGACATTCTGCACAGGCGGTGATATGCTTTTTAGTAACCATTTGGTCAATATCGCGTACATTCACGAGGAGGGAACGGCCATGGCTCAGATCCGGATCCATGTTCTGCACTGCGGGAAGATCGGCGTGGCGCCGAACCTGCCGGCGAGTGCCCAGTGGCGCTGGCCGGCAAAAGCGGACGCACGGCGGCTCAAGAGCGGCGCGCGCATCTGGCTGCCGGTGTCGTCGTATCTGGTGGAGCACCCGAAGGGCCTGTTTCTGGTGGACGCCGGTCTGCCGCGCACCGTGAGCCCGACCGGCATCGAGGACCGCGCGGCGCAGCTGCGGATGTTCGGCCGCGGGTGGTACACGCTCGTGCACAGCGTCGTGGAGCCGGGGCAGTCGATCGGCGAGCAACTGGCCGTGCGCGGCATCCGGCCGCAGGATCTGGACTATGTGCTCTTTTCCCACCTCGACCCGGATCATGTTGCGGGCATCAGCGAGGTGCGGGGCGCAAAGCGTCTGCTGGTGGCGGAGGAGGAATACTTCTGGTCGTGCCGCGTGAACCTGCGCTACACCTCGCGCAAGCTGTGGATGGACGAGCCGCCGGAGCGGTTCTGGTACCGCGTGAACCACATCGGGCCGGAGAGCCGCTCGTACGACCTGTTCGGGGACGACTCGGTGCATCTCGTGCACATCGCCGGGCACACGGAGGGCATGTTCGCCACGCTCATCCGCAATGGCGGCCGGTACGTGCTGCTCAACGCCGACGGCGCGGCAAGTCCCCGCTCCTGGGCGGAGGGCACCGTGCCCGGCATCTGCGAAAACAGCGTGCGCGCGAAAAAGGCGCTCGACTGGATCGGCGAGATGAGCCGGGACAGCGTCTGCGCGGCGTCTCTGTGCAGCCACGACCCGGACGTAACGCCGCAAACGATCGAATTTTAGAATCGATGGATTTGCTTTTTCTAATGCGCGTTTCATACTGCTTTTGTGGATTTTGGGGTTGACAAGCGCAGAAAACTGCGTTATACTGCGCTCGTTTCCACCGGAAACCGTGATTTTTAACGAAAGGAGACGCGTCGTATTATGAAGTTTGCTCAGACGAACAACATGATGATGGCTATGATGATGTACATGCCCGGCTGCATGTGCATGTCTCGTCGTGCTCAGAAATATGACTCGTCTTGTGTTCGCTTCCAATAACGGCTGATCCAAATTCCAAGCCGTATCCGCAGAGGCCGGAAGACAACGAGTCTTCCGGCCTCTGTTTTTTGTACCGAAAAATTATTCTGCGAGGGAGAATCCACCATGATCGAAATCGAACATCTCAACAAGACTTACCCCTCACCGGGCGGCGACATCCACGCACTGCGGGACGTCAACCTCCGCATCGAGGATGGGGAGATCTTCGGCATCATCGGCCTGAGCGGCGCCGGCAAGAGCACGCTCGTGCGCTGTATCAACCTCCTCGAGCGGCCGACCTCCGGCACGGTACGCATCGACGGGCGCGACATGACGCAGCTCAGCCGCCGCGACCTGCTCAAGGCCCGGCAGGACATCGGCATGATCTTCCAGAGCTTCAACCTGCTCGAGCAGCGCACGGTGCTGCGCAACATCTGCTTCCCGCTCGAGATCGCCGGCGTCAAGCGCGACGAGGCTCAGGCCCGCGCCGCCGAACTGCTCGAACTCGTCGGATTGTCCGACCGCGCGAAAAACTATCCCTCGCAGCTTTCCGGCGGCCAGAAGCAGCGCGTGGCCATCGCCCGCGCCCTCGCCACGCGGCCGAAATACCTCCTGTGCGACGAGGCCACCAGCGCCCTCGACCCGAACACCACGCAGTCGATTCTCCACCTGCTCAAGGAGATCAACCAGACGCTCGGCGTGACGATCGTCGTCATCACGCACGAGATGCGCGTCATCGAGCAGATCTGCCAGCGCGTGGCCGTCATCGACCAGAGCTGCATCGCCGAGATCGGCAACGTCAGCGACGTGTTCACGCACCCGAAGTCCGACATCGCCAAGGCGCTCATTCTCCCGAAGAGCCCGGCCGAAAACCTCCCGCCGTGCACGGGCAGGCGCCTGCGCCTCGTCTTTGACGGCAGCTGCTCCAACGAGCCGGTCATCTCGCGCATCACGCTCGAGTGCCACGTGCCGGTGAACATTCTCTTCGCCGACACCCGCATCGTCGAGGGCAGCATCTACGGCCACATGGTCATCGACCTGCCCGACGACCCGCAGCAGTTCCACGATGTGCTGCGCTGGCTCGACCATAACCACATCTCTTATCTACAGGAGGATGGAAGTCATGTCTGATCTGCTCATCAAACTCTGGCAAAACGGCATCTTGCAGCTCGGTATCTGGGAGACCATTTACATGACGCTCATCTCCACGTTCTTTGCCTATCTCATTGGCCTGCCGGTCGGCCTCATCCTGCGCATGACCGACCGCGACGGCATCCACCCCATCGGCTGGCTCAACCGCACGCTCGGCATCATCGTCAACGCCCTGCGCAGCATCCCGTTCATCATCCTCATGGTCGCCATGCTGCCGGTGGCAAAGGCCATCGTCGGCACCAGCCTCGGCAACCGCGCCGTGATCGTGACGCTCGTCATCGCCGCCGCCCCGTATGTGGCGCGCATGGTCGAGTCCGCCGCCAAGGAAGTGGACGCCGGCGTCATCGAGGCCGCGCTGTCCATGGGCGCGTCCACGTTCCGCATCATCTGGAAGGTCATCATCCCGGAGGCCAAGCCCGCGCTCATCACCGGCGCCGTCATCTCCACCGTGACCATCCTCGGCTACTCCGCCATGGCCGGCACGATCGGCGGCGGCGGTCTCGGCCAGATCGCCATCACCTACGGCTACCAGAAGTACGACGATCAGATCGTCTGGCTGTGCGTAGCGCTGACGATCATCATCGTGCAGATCCTGCAGGAGTTCGGCATGTACATCGCCCGCCGCACCGACCGGCGCTCCCGCACCTGACAGGAGGCAGCCCATGCGTTTACACTATCCCGCGCTGCTGCGCGTGAACATCCGGCGCGGACGAATGTGCCGCCCCGAACTGCACATCCTAACATCCGAAACCACACAAATTCCAAAATGAAAATATAAAGGAGAAACGACCATGAAAAAGATCACGTCCCTCATCCTCGCCCTCGTGCTGACGTTCTCGCTCGTCGCGCTGAGCGCCTGCGGCGACAAGACCACTGATGACAAGACCACTGCCGCTTCCGATGACAAAGTCATCACCGTCGGCGCCAGCGCCACCCCGCACGCCGAGATCCTCGAGCAGATCAAGCAGGCCCTCGCCGACGAAGGCTACGAGCTCAAGATCGTCACCTATGACGACTACGTCCTGCCGAACCAGGCTCTGGCCGACGGCACGCTCGACGCCAACTACTTCCAGCACAAGCCCTACCTCGACAGCTTCAACGCCAAGAACGGCACCGACCTCGTCTCCGTCGGCACCATCCACTATGAGCCGTTCGGCATCTACGGCAACGGCGTCACCGACCTGAAGGATCTCGCCAAGGGCGCGACCATCATCATCCCCGCCGACGACAGCAACGAGACCCGCGCCCTGTTCCTGCTCCAGCAGGAGGGCCTGATCAAGCTCCCCGATGATGCGGACGCCGCCAAGGGCGTGAGCACGCTCGACATCGTCGACGACGGCGGCTACAACATCGTCACCGTGCAGGCCGACACCGTCCCGGCGCAGCTCAAGAACGCCGCTACTGGCTCCATCGCCGTCATCAACGGCAACTACGCCCTGGCCGCCGGCCTGAAGATCAGCGACGCGCTCGCATCCGAGGACGCCAACGGCGCTGCCGCCCAGACCTACGCCAACATCATTGCCGTGCGCGCCGGCGACGAGAACAGCCCGAAGACCCAGGCCCTGCTCAAAGCCCTCAAGACCGACGCCGTGAAGCAGTACATCGCCGACACCTACAACGGCGCTGTCGTTGCGAGCTTCTAAGCACCCCCCTCTTTTGAAAAACGCACGAATCCCCCGGCTGCTGCCGGGGGATTTTGCGTGTCAGCAAAGCCTCGCAGAGTTTGCCGCCCGCAGGCGAGAAAATCAGGAGGCGTTATGGGCATAGCTGTTGTCGACGAGGCGGTCAAAATCCACCCAGTCGGCGTGGTCGAGCACGCCGGCCGTCTCCATGACGGTCTCGAGCCGCTCGAGGGACGAGCGCGTCATGACCGGCGTGGCGTTCCAGGCGTCGATGTCCTTGTAGCGCTGCACGACCTGCGTGAGCACAGGCACGCTCGTATCCGGAAACTGCGGGGCGATGATCTCGGCGGTCTGCGCCGCGTCGTGCTCCGCGATCCATTTCTGCGCGCGGGCGATGGCATTCGTAAAGCGCTGCACGATGTCCGCATGGTCATGGATATACGCCTGCGAGGCAAAGTAGGCCGTGTACGGGATCTCGCCGCTCTCCTGGCCGATGGACGCAAGGATGTAGCCCTTGCCCGCCTGCGCGACCTCGGTGGCCGTCGGCTCGAAGAGCGTGACAAAGTCGCCGTTGCCGCCGGTGAAAGCCCCGGCCATCATGTTGAACTGCACGGTCGTGTCCACAGCGGCATCCGTGCCGGGGACAACGCCGTTTTGCCGCATGACGTATTCGAGCGTCATCTCCGGCACGCCGCCCGCGCGGCCGCCGATAACAGTCTTGCCGCGCAGCAGCTCCCAGCTGAAGGGCACATCCGCACGCCCGACGAGGAACGACCCGTCGCGCTTCGTGAGCTGGCCGAACACGACCGGGTAATCGTCCTTGCCCTGATTGTACACATAGATGCACGCCTCCGGCCCGGCGAGCCCGATGTCTGCCTGCCCGGTGAGCACCGCCGTCATGACCTTGTCGGCGCCGCCGCCGTTGGTCAGCTCGATATTGAGCCCCTCATCGGCGAAAAAGCCCTGCTCCAGCGCCACGTACTGCGGCGCGTAGAACACCGAATGCGTCACTTCACTCAGGCGGACGGTGGCCGTCTCCTGCTTGCCGCAGGCGCACAAGACCACCAGCATCAGCGCCGCCAGAACCCCACAAAGAAACCGTTTCATTGCGTCACTCCCAACCGATTTTTGAAAAATTTCTCCAGCCACAGCACCAGCTGATACATCACGACGGCCGCCACCGCAAGCACGAGGACGGTCGCCATCACGAGGTCCATGTTGAACACCTGCGACCCGTAGACGATCAGATAGCCGAGGCCGGCTTTGGAGACCAGAAATTCGCCCATGATGACGCCGACCCACGACAGGCCGACGTTCACGCGCAGCGTATTGAAGAGCGTGGCGTAGTTGGCCGGGATGACCAGCCGCCACAGGATCTGATGCCGGGTCGCGCCGAGCGTCTGCATCAGGCGGATCTTCTCCCGGTCCGTGGACAGGAAGCCGACATGCATATTCAGGATCGTGACAAAGATCGAGATTGCGATCGTCATGGCGATGATCGACTCTGTGCCCGCGCCGATCCAGACGATGAACACCGGGCCGAGCGCCGTTTTCGGCAGCGCGTTGAGCACGACCAGATACGGGTCGAGCACGCGCGAGAGCAGTTCGCTCCACCACAGGCCGATGGCGATGAGCGTGCCGAGCAGCGTCCCGAGCACGAAGCCGACCACGACCTCCAGGCACGACGTGCCGATGTGCAGCCACAGCTCCCCGGAAGCCTGCAGGCCCACGAGCGTGTGCACCACGCGCGACGGGCTGCTGACGATGAAGGCATCCACCCAGCCGAGCCGGGCCGTGAGCTCCCACAGGCCGAGAAACGCGGCCATCAGCAGGATCTGCAGCGCCAGCACGAGCCGACGACGGCGGCGCTGCGCACGCAGATAGGCCGCGCGCTGCGGGGAGGGCGATCGTTCAGACATTGACATCCAGCTCCTCCCATATTTGATTGAACAGCGTCTGAAACTCCGGCCGGCTGCGCCGCTCGAGCGGCGGCACGGTGCGCAGCGCGCCGAGGTCGTGGATGGCCTTGACGGTCGCGGGCCGGTGCGACAGGACGACGATGCGGTCCGAGAGGCTGATGGCCTCGGAAATATCGTGCGTGACGAGCAGGGCCGTCTTATGCTCGCGGCGGATGATCTGCGAAATGTCGCCCGAGACGGCCAGCCGCGTCTGATAAT
>OHVS01000338.1_pt1 | contig 23571 bp, 23 predicted proteins | sample 1579531 | NCBI WGS metagenome assembly OHVS01 (sample SAMEA3882531, study PRJEB24775) | human gut metagenome | biome: human-associated habitat; feature: intestine environment; material: feces | place: Netherlands | collected 2009/2010
GTGACTGTTCTTACCGAGGGAGAACTGGATCAGTATCAGCAGGAGCCGGAAAAAAACGACTTCTTCCCCGGCACCGCCGCCCAGCAGCTCGCCGACTACCTGTTCGCCGCGCATCTGGGAGGCCGTTCCGTGTCCGACGTGTTCAGGTGGTGCTCCAACGAGCGCGACACGTCGCCGGCCGACATCCTGAGCGAATACCCGCGCTACGCGGGCATCGCCTCGCGTGTGTCCAGCGTGATCGCGCTGACGCCGGAAACCCGAAGCGGCGTGTTCGGCAGCCTTCAGACCATGGTCGCGTTCCTCGCGGACCCCGAGATCATCGACTGGATCGACCCGCACCGGGATACGAATGGGAACATCGACGAGCGGCGTGGTCTGTTCGATCCCTACGAGTTCGCCACGAGCGAGGACACCCTGTACCTGCTTTCCGCACAGGGCCGGCCCTCGACCGCGTTGACCGCGAGCCTGACGGCGGTGGTGGCGTTCACCGCGTTCCAACGCGCCCAATCCGAGTTCACCGGCAACAACCGCCGTCTGCCGGTCCCGTTGTGCTGCGTGCTGGACGAGGCCGCGAACATCTGCCGCTGGCCCGAACTGGCGGACGTGTACTCGTATTTCGGTTCGGCGGGCATCCCGATCATGACGATCTGGCAGAACCCCGACCAGGGCAGGGCCGCGTTCGGCGAGACGAACTTCGGCTCGCTGTTCAACAACGCGAACATCACCGTCTACCTTGGCGGCATCAAGGACGCGAAGTTCCTCGGCGAGATCAGCCAGCTGGTGGGCCAGAGGGAGATCGTGCGAGGCAGCGTCAACATCGACGGCAACGGCCGGCGCAGCGTGAACAACTCGATCCAGAAGGAGAACATCCTCGACGTTTCCGACCTGGCCGAATGGCCCGTCGGCCGCGCGCTGCTGCTCGCATCCCAATCCCGGGCGCAGATCGTCAAGACCCTGCCATGGACGGGCAACAGGCAATGGGCCGACGCCCTGGCGCAGGCCAAGGCGAAAGCCCGAGAAGAGCAGAGAAAGGCCGCATAATGAGCGAACACACCTCGAACACCACGTCCGGCCCTGATGGGGAGGAATGGGAGCGCGCGGTCGGTGCCGCCAGGACCCTGCTGTCATCGGACTGCGGATGGCTGGAACTGTTCACCCGCGCCATCCTGGAGGAGAAGGGCGTGCCTTACGGCAAGGGACTGCCCAACCCCGAAGCGCCGCACATCCCCGAGGACAAGGAGATCGAGGAGGAAACCATGCCGGGCCAAGGCGAGCCGACGCCGACCGCACCCGAGGTGCCGGCAGGCCGGCACGCGGCGGAACCCATCCGATCCGGGATTCCGGCCGATGCCGGGGAAACCGGCAACGGCTACGAGAACCCGCCGGAAGACGCAACGGACCGTGACGACACCCCTCCAAAGGCCGGTGCGGAGGAATCCGACACCCGTATACTGCCCGCGCAGGAGGGGAAGACGGATCTCGGCCGAGACGAATCCGGCGACCTCGATCCCGCGCGGGCAAGGGACGTGTCCGGCCAGTTCGGCGCGCGAATGCGGCGCAGCGAGACCTACTATCCGAACCTCGCCGCGTTCGTGGAAAGGTTCGTGGCCAACGTGTTCTGCTACCACCAGAGCGCGAGCGTGAACATGCAATGGGTGAGCGACTGGTGGCGCTATCCGGCGCTCGTGTTCCCGCTCGACGCCATGTGGCGCGCCTACGAGAACGCGCGCAAGGCACCCGGCCAGATGATGATCTTCTACATCCAGGCGGCGTCGATGCTCGACCGCGTTTTCGACAAGGACCGTGGCATCGTCGCCAGCCTCGACTGCAAGCAGAATCTCACCAGGAAGGGCGAACCGCTGCCCTGCGAACGCCCGAGGAGGGCATGGCGCGAACCGATCCTGGAAACGTTGTCGGTCCCCGCCGCAGGCGGCAAGGAAAACAAGGAAACCACCATCACGCCAACAAGGAGGAGAAACAATGGCTCAAACTGATCCCGAGGACGGCTTCGACCAGATCATGGTCCAGAGCTGGAACAGCGTCGCCCAGCAGCTGCGCACCCTGCACAACGAGCTGAGCGGCGACCGCGCGCGCCGCAGGGAACGCGCCGAACGCGCCGTCCAGAACGAACGCTACGAGCAGACCAGACGGCAGCAGCAATCCATCCGCCTCGAACAATGGGAGATGGACAACAGGGAACGCCTCAACAAGGGGTTCGAGTCCACCCTGAACGCGACCGTGCTTGCCGACGGCGACGGCTGGAGGAAGATGCGCGACTCGTCCCTCTTGCAAGGATGGATGGTCGCCGACCAACTGGAGGGCAACGACCCCGGCTACCGCAGGCAGATCATCGAGGCGAAGGCCCGGCTGAAGGACGAATGGTCGAAACGCCACCCGGAAACGCACATCGACGCCGCAGCCGACCAATTGACCAACCACGTGAACATCACCTACACCGACCAGTCGCCCGCGTTGCAGGCCACCCTGAACGCCTTCAACACGGCCGGCGTGCCCGTGGACCTGCAACGGGTGGAGGACACGCAGGCGTTCCAGGCCGCGCACGGCGACGACGCCACGTTCTTCGTGGACTCGCGGCTCACCGGCCAATGGACGGGCTACGACCACGACAGGATCGTCGAAGCCGTGATGTGCGCGCCGGTCAACGGCGTGGACGACGCCGCCTCCCGAATCAGCTTCCTCAAGGACCAGGGCCTGCCGGAATCCTCGCACACGGACAACAAGGCCACGGGAGACGAGCCCAGCACCATAAGCGAGGCCGAACGCACCGAGAACGCTGACGCCGCACCCATCATCGAAAACCCCACACCCGTGCGGGAGCATACGAAGCCCGCCGCCGATGAACGCAAACCGGCATCCGAACCCGAGCCCGAGACCACGGGAGGCGGCGACCTGACGACCGGGGAGCCCGACGGATACGAGGAACCGCCCCTCGACCTGAACGAACCCGAGGAATGGAACGGGCCCGACCCGTTCGGCGAATACAGCCCCGCCATGGAATCCTCCATGAACCCCACGGACCAGCCGATACCCGACCAGGCCAACGTCTCGACGCCGCAGATCCTGCAACCCGAGACCAACGGCAACGCACGCTGACGCCGATGCCGGCGCCCCCCTTGCCATGAGGTTCGTGGGGTGCGCCGGCATCGGATGGCCGTATCATGGTGTCAACGGCTTTCGGAACCGGAAAGGACGAGCATGGCACACGTGACGTTGGATCTGTCGAAATATGATGCCCTGACCGCCTACAAGGGTCTTCCCGACGAGAAGGAGGAGAACCCGGCGCGGTTCTTCCCCGACACCTCGTCGGTCCGCCGTTGCGTGCGCGAACGCATGTCCGTCATGGGTCTCGACGCCGCCGAACTCGCCAGGAGAGCCGGGGTCCCCCTCTCAAGCGCCGAAGAGCTCGTGGAGACCGGTCTGACCTCCATCCGCTACGTGTACAGGATGTTCGACCTGCTGCACATCCGCACCGAAACGCTGCCGTCCGCCTACGCGGGGAGACTGCTGTGAGGGAACTGCACGCCTGGGAGAACGGGCATCATGTGGGCGTGTTCTCGGAAGACGACGAGGAGCGCATATCGTTCGCGTACGACGCGAACGAGGGTCTGCCGATCAGTCTGAGCCTGCCCAGAACCGGCGGATGGAGAGACCAGGCACCGCGTAACTTCCTGGACAATCTATTGCCCGACAATCCGAACGTCCGCCAGGCCATGCGTGAGCACCTGAATGCCTCCTCGGCCGGCGTCTTCGATCTGCTGGACCGGGTTGACGCCACCGGCGGACTGGTGTTCTCCCTCTCCCCGGAACCTCCAATCCCATCGCCGACGCTTCGTCTGATCGCCGATTCCCAGATAGCCAACGAAATCGACCGCATCGAGCGGACCAGGAACTACTGGTGGGACGAGGACAGCCACTGCCGGTTCTCCTTGGGAGGGGCGCAGGGCAAGTTCACACTGTCCCGCGTGGACGGCAAGTGGTATTGGCCGGATATGATGCTTCCCTCCACCCACATCGTCAAACCGAAGCCCCATGATCTTCCCGAGGCGACCAAGGTGGAACTGGCGACGATGCGATTGTCGGAACTGTGCGGCATCGACACACCGGCACGCGGCGAGATCACGGCGCAGCGCAAGACGGCCTATATCGTGGAACGGTTCGACCGTCGCCTGGAGGAAGGCCGAATCGTCCGACTGCGGCAAGAGGACTTCCTGCAAGCGTTGGGATTGCCGACCCGCGACAAATACGATCCGTCGGCCGACGACTGCCTGGATCTCCTGCAACGCATCGATGCGTCGGGCTCCCTGTCCTACCGGTGGCTCGAAAGGCTGGCCTTCAACACGTCGTCCGCCAACAGCGACGCACATGCGAAGAACTATTCCCTGATCCTCGATCCCGCATCGGGGATACGCCTGTCTCCCCAGTATGATGCGGTCGCCACCAGGTATTGGCCCGAGTTCAATTGGGAACTCACCATGCCGTTGAACGAGGATCACGCCTTCGCGGAGCACACCACGCCCCAGGATTGGGAGGATCTGGCGACACGTCACGGTCTCGATGGTTCGAGGGTGGCCGATATGGCCCGGCGCATGGCGGGGAAGGTCCTCGCCGGCATATCCGAATCCTGCGAGGGTCTGGACTCGCGGATGGCCGATCGCCTGAACGCGTGCTGGATGAAGGCGAACGAGTCCATCGAGCCGATCATGCCGGGAGACGAGCCGGTGAACTCTCTCGATCCGGCATCGGCTTTGCCTGATTCGCTCGGTTTTCCTTCCTCGGGCCGTACCATCTGAGCTTTTTCCGGGAAGCGTCCTAACGGCGGGGCCGGTTCTCCTCGTCAGAGGCGACCATGCTCCATAGACCGTATTCCGGCGTGAGTCCGTAGCGTTCGCGCAGCATGTCGAACGTGTGCAGGCCCTCGCGCATCGCTGCCCGGTATTCGTCGCCGTCCGCCGCGTTGTTGAGGCTGGCGGCGATGCAGAACGCTTCGGATACGAGGCGTTCCATGTCGTGCGTGGACAGGTTCTCCGGGTGTCTTTCGCGTCCGTCATCGAGGAAGGGCGGGCGGTTCTCCATCGCGGCGCGCCATTCCTGGACGGCGAGGGCGCGGCTTCTGGCGTCGTCCGCCCAGTCGTCGCGCAGTCGTTTCAATCGCATGTCGTCGCCGAGCTCGAAGGCGTTGAACCGTTCCGTCCACCCGTCCGTGCTGCGCCACGTGATCCTGTAGCCGACCACCTGGCCGGGATCGGTGAACGAGTCTTTGGCGGTTCCCTTGCGCAGCCTGGGGTCGATGGAGAAGCCTTCCCTGCGCACGCGGCGTATGAACTCGTCCTCGCTGCGCGATGCCTTGGCGCACGCCTCCACAATCCGGCCGACATGCTGGCGCGGCATCGTTGAGGCGGCGACCGCCGTGACGAGCCGGCTTCTCTCGTTGCCGTCCAACGCCTCCCATCCCTCGTCGTCGCCGTACTCGGTTCGCGCCTTCCATTCGGCCCATTGACGCCATTGCCCGTACTGCCAGCTGACGCGGGTGCCGGTATCGGAGCGTGCGAGTTCGACCAGTTCGGGGCGTGTCTTCTCCATCTGTCTGCATGATTTCTGCGCGTTGATCCGGTCGTGGTACGGATTGATCCACCCGTCGTCGGCGGCGAGCTGCACCATGATGTGCACGTGGTCGTTGCCGTTGGCGGACAGTCCGTGGCGGACCGCGAGCCATGTGACGCCCTGATCGTCGTCGCCGTCGATGATGTTCATGCGCGTCAGATAATCGCGGATGATGGCCTCCCATTCCTGGTCGGTCAGTATTCCGTGGCCGGCCTTGATGGCGAGCGAGCAGTGCCACACGCGCTTCCTGCCATGCTCTCGTTCGGGGTTGTTCTTGCCTCGCATGTCGGGCGGGAACGGATCGTCCTTGCGTTCCCTGACGCGGTAGCGTCGGTCGAACCTGCGGCCTATCTCCGCATACGACGCCGCCGGCTTGCCATCCATGTCAAACGAGGGAAACATGTCGCCGCTCGCGCACACGAGATGCTGGTCGGTGTGTTCATTGCGCCGTCCCTTGCCGAACAGGTAGCGCACCAGGCCGGCCGGGTCCGAACCCCTGACGATATTCGGTATCATACGATGATTCTCCGTCCGCGCGCCCGGCACGGCGGCGCATGGCGTCTATGAGAGATATGCGTCCTTTGCCGGCACGGCCACTTCGATAGAATTATCGGAAACGGATAAGGAGCTTTGATGGAACCGGTGAGGAACGATACGACGGCGGATAGGCGCACGGCCGTGGAACTGGCGAAGCGGCTGCTGGTCGATTCGATCTGGCGCACCGCCAAGATCGAGGTTGATGGCGTCACCTTCCCCGACACGCAGGAGATCTTCGACGGGCGCGCGCCCGAGGGTATGAGCGTGGACGATATAGTCACGGTGAACAACATCAAGCGCGCGTGGAGGTTCCTGCTCGACAACATCGACTATCCGGTCGATTGGCAGTACATCCGCGAATACAACCGCATCATCGGCGAAGGCCTCGTGCGCGACGCCGGCCGCTTGCGTGAATACGGCGTGAGGATCGGCGGCACGGGATGGGTGCCGGAGATCCCCGCCGTCGAATCCTCACAGGAAAGGGTTCGCGGCATCCTGGAGGGGTCGGAAGGGGAGGACACTGCGATGCTGCTGTTCGGCGCGGTCACGCGGGGACAATGGTTTTCGGACGGCAACAAGCGCACCGCGCTGATGGTTGCCAACCACCAGCTCATACACGACGGCATCGGCGTCTTCTCGATCCCTCCCGAAGACAAGGCGCAGTTCGTCTCTATGCTCCTGCGCTACTACGAGACGGGCGACTACTCCCGGCTCTCCGATTGGCTCTCACAGAACGCCGTCGGCCATGTGCCCGGCGGGCTGACTTTGGCCCAATCGTCTGGGGCCGCGGAAAAGACGAATGATGCCGCGAACGGGATGGGCATCGTGCCCGGTGTTCCCCTCGATGGCCTCGATGGAGGTTCCGGCTTACTGAGGTGACGGTCGTGGCGTCCGGGGGTGCTCCCGAACTCCATGGGATTATTTACGGTCGGCTTGCGTGATGATGACTGCGGGCCGGCCTATAAGTTTCCGGCGCTGCCGCACCGTGCGCGCGGCCGTTGCCTCGTCGCGTTCGCTGGCGTGCATCTCGCGGTTCACGTTGTGCGCGATCCGGTTCACATTGACGCCGATACGACGGACCTGTGCGCCGATGTCCCTGATCGCCGCGACGGTGGGCGGATTCAGCTGGCACAAGCTCGCGTACGGGGCATGGCGTCTACGCAGCCGATGATCTCGCGGGGTGTCGGGCCGCGCCCTTCTGATGTGCTATCCTGGGTTTCTCGGGAATCGGAGGAACCATATGAGTGAGATCAGGATAGCGGATCTGTTCGCCGGCATCGGCGGCATTCGCATGGGAATGGTGCAGGCGTTGGGCGATGCCGCGCACGTGGTGTATTCGTCCGAGTGGAACAAGTACAGCGTGCAGACCTATGAGGCGAACTGGCACGACGAGAGGCCCGTGGCCGGCGACATCACCAAGGTTGACGAGCATGACGTTCCCGACATTGACCTGCTGCTCGCGGGATTCCCGTGCCAGCCGTTCTCCATCGCCGGCGTTTCCAAGAAACAGAGCATGGGCCGTCCCACCGGTTTCGAGGACAAGACCCAGGGCACACTGTTCTTCGACGTGGCGAGAATCATCAAGGCAAAGCAGCCGAAGGCGTTCCTCCTGGAGAACGTGAAGAACCTGCTCTCGCACGACCGTGGACGCACGTTCAAGACGATATATTCCGTGCTGACCGAAGACCTTGGATACCACGTCACCTACAAGCTGATCGACGCGGCGGGCTTCGTCCCCCAGCACAGGGAGCGCACGTACATCGTGGGCTTCCGCGAGGAGAACGGGTTCACGTTCGATGACGTGAAGCCCATCGCGCACGGCAACGTCGGCAGCATCCTTTTGCCCTCCTCTCAGGTGAGCGACAAGTATATTCTGAGCGACAAGCTGTGGACGTATCTCCAGAACTACAAGAAGAAGCACGAGGCCGCAGGCAACGGCTTCGGATACGGCATGGTCGATGCAGCCACCGACCACACGCGCACGTTGAGCGCACGGTACGGAAAGGACGGCAGCGAGATACTGGTCTCGCGCGGCGATGGGAACAACCCCCGCAGACTCACCCCGCGCGAATGCGCGAGGCTCATGGGCTACCCGGACTCGTTCGTGATCCCGGTATCCGACACGCAGGCATACCGCCAGTTCGGCAACTCGGTCGCCGTGCCGGTCATCCGCGCCATAGGCGAGGCGATGAAACCCTACCTGTCCGACTGATTCGCCCGAGGCGTTTCCTGTCCGATTGGTCTATGCTCATGGATTATGAGCGATTACGGAAGAATCGGCGACTACATCGGCCCGGTCGCGGCCAAGAAACTGTCCGCCGTCGATATCGACGCCAACAGCAGCAACCAGCACGAGTTCGGCGGCAACGACGCGCTCAGAAGACTGCTCGGCACCGGCGAGGACCGCAAGGCCTCCCAAGGACACGGCATACCCACCGCGCTCATGTACCTGAGCGACGACGACGCACCGGCGGTCGCCGACCTTGAAACCACATGGTACGACGCGCGGCGCAACAAACCGAACCGCAGCGCCGAATGGCGTCTCTACTACGCGGCCTGCGAACCGATCCGCATGGCCCGTCCCGGCGACCTCATGTGCTTCGGAATGCTCAGGGACAATCGCCTGCTGATCATCATCGCACAGCATGACAGCACGGCCGAAGCCCAAGCCAAATGGCTCTTCGGCATCGACGACGAACAGGAGGGCGCGTTCCGTTTCCACGACAACACGGAACGTGAGCTGGATGCCTTCGGCGCGCAGATCTTCGAAGCGCTCGGCATCAACGTCGAAGTGCGGGATGACACGCATCTCCCCGAGATGATCGGCCGATGGGGATACAGGTTCCCCAGCAACGAGGAGTTCGCGTCCTTCTCCCAATCCTCCTTGACGGACGTGGACCCCACGCACGACGACCCGGACGACGTGGTGATCGAATACTACGACCGCAGCTACCTGCTGTTCAAACTCTATGAGCGGGCGGTCATCCAACACGACTACGATGCCGCGCCATTCGTATCGGATGGCGTCATCGACGTTGACTCGTTCACTTCGTTCTACACCTCCGTGCGCAACCGGCGCATGAGCCGCGCAGGCAAGGTCCTCGAAATCCACATCGCCCACATCCTCGACGCGCGCGGCATCGAATACGAGGCCCAGGCCAGGACAGAAAACGGGAAGAAACCCGATTTCCTGTTCCCCTCGCAAGCCGCCTACGAGGATCCGACGTTCCCCGAGACGCAGCTGCGGATGCTCGCCTCGAAAACATCCATCAAGGACCGTTTCCGTCAGGTCGCCGACGAGGCCAACAGGATCAGGGACAAGCACCTATTCACCCTGACCCCCGGCGACGTGACCCATCCCAAGCTCGCCCAACTCGATGAACTGCACATCCACCTGGTCATGCCCAAGGTAGTCAAGGAATCATACGACGACCTTATCCAGGGGGAGACCATGACGTTCTCCCGGTTCATCGAAGAAATCCAAGGACTGCAAGCGGACCGTCCTCAAAGCCTGACCCTTCTCTGACGGCCCGACGGGAGTCCTCCCTGATTTCGCCGACGGTTCGGCGACGGCGGCGACGCCGTTCCTGAAGTAGAATTGACGGAAAAGCAAGGAGCCACGATGGATGTTTCGATGATCAGACGGCCACAGGACTGGCCTTTCCCCATCCCGCAGATCACGACGGAGAGCATAGACGAGCTGATCGACGCGCTGCACCGGGACGTGTCGGACTCGACTCTGAGCATCTACTACGACGCCGTGGACGGATGCAGCCGCGAGATGGAGAACGAGGATCAGGAGATGATGGTACGCGAGTACTACCTGCATGACGGATGGGCGGCGAAGCATGGAACGGGTGCGTGATTTCTCGCCGTATGAGTTGAAGGTCAGCGTGTATGACGGGGCCGCCGAAAAGCGAACCATGCTGATGGACGGCCACCTCTACATGGTCAAGTTCGGGTATGACGCCGCCCCGCAGGAGGAGCATCCCAGTCGTACCAGCTACGTCAACCTGCCCGTCAACGAGTATATCGGCTCCAAGGTGTTCGCCGCTTCGGGCATCCCCACGCAGGATGTCATTCTCGGTGATTACAAGGGCCGTTCCGTGGTGGCGTGCCGTGATTTCATGTACGAGATGGATCCGAACCTCATGCTGCTTCATTTCAAGCAGCTGGAAATCAGCATGCCCGGTGGAAGCAGCCGATCGAAGGCCAGGCCCGATTGGGAGTTCGTCAGCCAGGTCCTTGACGAACATGACGCGCTCGAAGGCATCCGCGCGCGGGCGCGGCACCGCTTCCTTCAGATGACATGCGTCGATGCGCTGATAGGGAACTTCGACCGCCACGCGAACAACTGGGGGTTCATAGCGGACAGAAGGACCGCGGATATTCTTGATCTCGCCCCCGTATACGACTGCGGTTCGTCACTGTCCCCGAGCCTGTCCCGTGAAGGCATGAGGGAACGGGTCGAGGATCCTCAGCAAATGCGTGAGGCGAACATGGCCGCACCCTACATGGCGATGAACGTCGGCGGCAAGCGACGCAAGTTCGCCTTCTTCCTGACCTCGGAGACCGCACGCCCCTTCAGGGCGGAGCTGCCGGAACTCTGGCCGCGCCTGTCCGAGGAGGTCACGGACCGCATCGTGGAGCAGACCCCCGGACTCGATGACCTTCAACGTGATTTCTATAAGGCCACGCTGGACGCCCGCCGCAAGTACGTGCTCGGACCCGCATACCGGATGGCACTCAAAGAAGCGGAAACCTCCACCGCCACCGTCGGGAACGACACCCTTGCGACCGACATCGTTCCGGGGATCCCGTTCCCTGGCCTTGGGGGAAACCCCGGTCTCCTGCACTGAGGACTCCACGCGGCTCACAGTCCGGGAAGGTCCTCGTTCTCGCCGTCAATCGTTCCCGGATCGTTCGATGACGGTATCAAGATGGTCGATTAGTTCCCGGCATTGCCGGACGGCGTAGGACGCCGATGCCTCGTCCTCGATGGTCGCGTTCATCTCCCTGTTCGCGTTGTGCGCGATCTGGTTGACGTTGCGGCCGATGCGGCGCAGCTGGTATTCGATCTCCTTGAGCGCCTGGACGGTGGGCGAATCGCGTTCCTCCTCCTTGACTTGCAGTCTCCCCTCCAACAGTTTCACAGCCTCGATGATGGTGAGGGAGACCGTCTGGTTCCTTTTCTTGGCGGCGGTGCGGATCATCCCGGCTTCCTCCTCGTTCACCATGAGATGCACCTGGATGGAGCGCTGCTCGCCCCCTCCTTTGCTGCTCCTCTTTCGCATTATTCCGATTCCTTCCTCATTGGCCTTCGGCACTCGGGTTGTTGCTTCAGCGCCGTAGGGCGAGGGAGGCTGCGGGCTCGGTTCATGTACATGAACCGTCTAGCTTGCTTACCTTCGATTTGATGGGCATCTCCATGTGGATGTCCATGGACATATCCATGTGGATGTCTATGGACGTGTCCATGTGGGTATCCATGGACATATCCATACGAGCGCATAGGAAAACGCATGAGGGTGGATGATCGTTCGGGGTGATGCCTTCTTCCACGAATGGGAAGGGGCTCTTCCTTTTTTTGGAATGTCATCTTCCCGCATCCTTCGTCTTGAGCTCCTTGAGCAGCATCGTCGCGTTGTCGCGGATGCTCGCGTCCGTGAGCGGGGAGAGCTCGTCCGCATAGGAGCGGCAGAGGAGCGCGTACACCCGTTCCCGCACCCAGGCGCTGCGCGCGATGCCCAGCTTGAACGCGGCCCGGCACAGCATCTCGTATTCGTCGCCGGTGAGCATGACATTGAGCTGGCGTCCCCGCTTCAGCGGATGTTCGGGGTCGGGGTCGGTGCGGTACACGTCGTTCCAATCGGTGGTGCCGGGGGCGAGTTCCGTGTAGCTGAACGGCTGGATGGCGTATCTCACGAAACGGGATTTGGGTATGCCCGTCTTGGTGGAGGCCTCGGCAAGCAGATTGAACAGCTCCTGGTCCATGAGGACCCGGAAGGCGTGGCTGTATCGTCGCATGGTTTCATCGTCTCCTTGGTCGTTGCCGTGCCCGGCGCGGCATGGTGCGTCGGGCACGGATGGTTGGCGTTTGGTCAGCGGTCGAAATCGAACGCCGTGCCGCGTTCCTTGTCGATGCGGATGGCCGCGTCGAACTTCTTCCCGGATTTGGATGTGAAGCCCTTCAGGGTGACGGATTGTCCCGCGAGGAGCCTGCGCGCGGTCTGGTCGGTGATGGTCTTGCCCGCGATGCGCGCGAACATCTTCCATCCGCAGCCTGCGGTCGTGGCCCACTTGCCGTCCTTGGTCTTCTCGGTCTTGTTCGTGGAACACTGCCACATCCGGCCGGTTTTCCTCACCGGCTGGCCGCAGCGCGGGCAGTCGCCCCATTCCTGCGCGTCGGTGTTCGCGGTTCGTGTGACGGCATCGGCCTTGAGGTTCGCGGTCGCGTCGGCGGGGATTCGCAATGCCTCCCGGTGGAACATGTCCATCACCTCAGACGGGCCTCGTTTGCCGTGTTCCACGTCGGAGAGCGCCTGTTCCATCCGTGCGGTGAGCAGCACGTCCTTCAGTCGTGGCTCCACCACGTCGGTGAGGCGTTCGCCTTCCGTGGTGGCGTGCAATTGCCGGCCCTTGCGTTCCACGAGTTTGGAGCGCACGAGCTTTTCGATGGTGTCCGCGCGGGTGGCGGGTGTGCCGATGCCGCCGGAATGTGATTCGTCGTCATCGAGTGCCGCCTTGAGGTTTTTGTCCTCCACGCACCGGCTCGCGTGCTCCATCGCGGCCAGCAGCGTGGCCTCGGTGAACGGTTTGGGCGGCCGGGTCTCGCCTTCCTCGACCGTGACCTTCCCGACCGGGCGAATGACGCCGCCTTCCATGAGGTTCGATGGGATCACGTTCCTTCCTCCCGCCGGGTTCGCGGTTTCCTCGTCTTCCGGTTCGGGCCCGTGGCCGGTTTCGACGGCCTTCCATCCTGCGGATACGGTCTCGTCGGAACGACTGGAGAACTCCCTGTCGGTGTCGTCGGAAAGCCGGGCCTTCACCTCGGTGACGATGTGCACATGGTCGTCGCCCACGGCCTCCCACATGCGGCGCACGATGCGTGTCATCACCTTGCGCTCGTCATCGTCCAGGCCTTCCAGCTTCCCGGCGTCCAATTGCATGGTCGGCAGGATCGCGGTGTGGCCGGCCACCTTCGCGTCATTGACGGCCAGCTCCGGGCGCGGGTGTCCGGGTATGCCCTCGCGGGTGACGAACCCGTGGGCGAGACGGCCGGATTCGAGGAGCGCCGTGAGCGTTTCGAGGTCGTCATGCGTGATGTACCGGCTGTCGGTGCGCGGATAGGTGGCGAGTTTGAGTTCGTAGAGGTGCTGCAACGCCGCGAGCGTGCGCGCGGCGGTCATGCCGTACATGCGGCTCATGTCCTTCTGCAATCCGGTCAGGTCATACAGGCGGGGCGGCCGGTCGTATAACCTGTCGTTCACCCGCCTCCGGTTCACGGACATGATGCGGAAGCGGCCGTGTTCGGCCTGGCCGCACAGCAGCATCGCCGCATCCTTGCTGTCGATCCGTTCGCTGGAGAGCCGCCATCCGCCCATGTCCGCGATCACGGTCCAGAACGGCACCGGTTTGTGGTTCCTGATCTGCCGGTCGCGTTCCGCGATCATGGCGAGCGTCGGCGTCTGCACGCGGCCCACGCTGAACCGTGCGTTGTAGAGCAGCGAGTACGCGCGGCTCGCGTTCATGCCGATCAGCCAGTCCGCCTTCGACCTGATCTCCGCCGACCATGCGAGCCCTTGGTATTCGGATTCGGGTTTCATCGCCCGCCACGCGGCCTGGATGGCCTCCGCCTCCAGGCTCGCCACCCACAGGCGCAGTTCCGGCTTGTGAGAGCCTTCCATGTCCGCGATGCGGCGGAAGATGGCCTCACCCTCGCGGTCGGGGTCGCAGGCGTTGACGAGGCAATCCACATCCGTTCGGCGGATCAGCCGCACGATCTGCCGGTAGCGGGAGCCGGCACCGCGCTCCTCGCTGATCTTCCACTGCCAATGGCCGGACGGGTCCACAGGCAGCGTGTCCAGACTCCATTTCCTCCAATCCCTGTCCTTGTAGTCCTCGGGCATGGCAAGGTCGATCAGGTGGCCCTGCGCCCATGTCACGAGCAGCTGGCCGCACTCATAGCATCCGTCCCTTTGGACGGGCGCGGCGCACAACGCCTGCGCGATGGCCGTGGCGACCGATTTCTTTTCCGCGATGACGAGCTTCATTCTTCGTTCGCGTTCCTTCCGTTTTTTGGGATTCCTTGATTCTTGTCCGACATGCGAGGACCGGCGCGGGAATCCCTTCCCGGCCGGCCCTGGATGGAAAGGCGTCGCCAAGGTCAGGCGGCGAAGCCGAGCAGCGGCGCGAACACGGCGGCGATGGCCAGCACCGCGATCAGCATGAGGATGACGCCGGCGATCCACGCGATGGCCGTCACCAGCGTGCGGCTCCAGGTCTGTCCGCCGGATTCCACGATCATCGGGCTGCCCATGCGTTTGCCGATGATCGCGCACACGCCCGAGGCGACCACGCACAACAGCACGAGCACCACCTGGAGCATCCCGTTGAGCTCGACCAGCCACGTCCACAGGCCCATGAACCAGCCGGCGAGCATAGAGAGAAACGATTCCATTGATTTTCCTTTCACCTGATTGGAACGACGCTTCCGATTCTCGGCCGCAAAACGGCCGGCCACGGGGCACGGCGTCTACACACCAAACCTAAACCCGGAAGAACGGAGCCGGTTTGGACATCCAAGCCGCGAGGGCGAAGCGTTCATCAATGCCGAACGTGCCGCCCCCGCCGATTTCCGCGCGCATGACGGCCACGGGAGGGAAACACCGACCGGAAAAGCCTCTTCGCAAGCTGCGGCAGCTTGCGAAGAGCAGCCGAGAGGATCAGCCTTGCCGCAGTCTCAGGAAACTCCCCGTAAATCAATCCCATGAATCGCCAAGCCCATTGCATAAGAGCATCAGAAAATTCGTCCATGCACCGCTCTATGCGTCGACCGACACGCCGGTAACGGAACCATCCCCGCAAGGTCAGGTGGAAGTCCCTCAATTTCATTGAGGGCGCACTTACATGTTACCGGTGGTAACATTCAGCGTAAGCGCGCTCTCCCGAGGGGCCACTCCGTGGGGGCCGCTTGGATCCGCGCCCCGTCCCGGCGGGGTGCCGGCCACCTCCCCGGTGGAGGGCCAACGGGCCTCCCGGCCCTTTGGATTCCCGGAAAGGAGTACAGTCCCGTGGCGATCTACTCGTTGCACGTGTCGAACGTGAGCCGTGCCGCCGGCTCCAGCGCCGTCGCCTCCTGCTCGTACATCACCTCGCGTCGGATGCGCGACGAGCGCACCGGCGAGGCGTTCAACGGGTTCGGCCGCAGGGAGCGCGTCGAGCATGTATGCACGATGCTGCCCGAGGGCGCGCCCGGCGAGTACCTCGACCCGGAGCGTTTGTTCAACGCCGTCGAGATGGCCGAGAAACGTTCCGACGCGAGGCCCGCGAAGAAGATCATGGTCGCCCTGCCCCGCGAGTTCGACGCCCGCGAACGCTTCCGCGCACTGGAGGACTTCATCTCATGGAACATCACGGCCAACGGCTACGCCTGCACGTACGCCATCCACACCGACAAGGACGGACGTAACCCCCACGCGCACATCCTCGTCGCCAACCGGCGCATCGACCCGAAGACCGGCAGATGGGCGGCGAAGAGCCGCAGCGAGTTCGCGTTGGACGCCAACGGCCGGCGCATCCCCGTCATCGACCCCGACACCGGACGGCAGAAGATCGGCGCCAGAAACCGCAAGGTCTGGAAGCGCGTCAACGTGAGCAACAACCCCTTGGACTCCAAGGAGTTCCTCGAAAGGCTCAGGCGCGAGTGGGCCGACTCCTGCAACGCCCTGCTCCCCGGATACGCCGTCATCGACCATCGGAGCTTCAAGGCGCGGGGCATCGAACGCATCCCCACCATCCACGAGGGATACGCCAGCCGCGAGATGGAGAAACGCGGCGGCAGGGGCGACCTGTGCGAGGAGAACCGGCGCATCCAGGCCCTGAACCGGCTCCTCGACGCGCTTAGGGCCATGATCGGGCGGCTCTCCGACCAAGCGCAAGGCATCCTGACGGCCGTCAAACGCCGCCAACGGCCCTCAGGCGCGCCACAGGCCCCTTCAAGCCCTGAACCGGCCGAAAGGCCACAGGAACGCCCGCAGGCTCGTGAAACGCCGCCACAGGCCCCGCAGGAACCCCCGAAGCCCATCAGGACGAAAAAGGCGCTCACCGACAGGTTCAAGACACGGCTTGACGAGCGGCTGGCCGAAAACGAACGCAAACAGGCCGAAAAACAGGCCGAACCCGACATGGAGGAGACATGGGACCTCTCCGACCCCGCCGACCCGCTCAACATCGGCATGGGCTGGGGCACGGGAGGCCACGGACTCGGCCTGTGAGAACGCCGGGAACGCAAAGGGCCGGCATCCGAAGACACCGGCCCGAAATTTAGAAAGACATCCTTACCAGCGGGTAACGGATACGCCGTCGACGCCAGAGCCGTCTGCCGTGGCGATGCGCATCCACGGACCAGCTGCGACAGGGGTGTATGTAACTCCATTGATTGCGAAGGTGATCTGTCCCGACTTATTGCCGGTCGTATAGCTGTTGCGATACGGCCAGGACCCCGTTGCCGTTCCGGTGCCTGCAAACTGCATGTCACCCAAAGCGTTCCCGCCAGCCCAGCATCCAGCATTGGAATCAGCGCATCCACGCGAGACAGTTACCGAATAATCTTCAGCCTCGCTCGGCGGCAGCACGTCCACCAATTCGCCGTTGCTGGAATCAAAGAGAATCGTTGTGCCAGGTTCGCCGACAATCATGTCCCCGCCCGACGGAGTGGTGGTAAGTTCATAGAACGACTCGTCAGTGGTTTCTTGAGCAGATGCCACCGGGACTGCCGTCGACAGGAGCGCCAGCAGAGTCATTGGAACCACTGCCATCTTCAAATGCTTGGTACGTAACATTTTTGCCCCCCTTGATTAGGTATGCCAGACGTGCGTCTGACAAGGAAATTATAGCTCTTGGACCTTGGATTGAACAGACCAGTAATGCAAAGGGTTGGTGTTTGAAGACGCCGGCCCCGCATCCGAAGACGCGGGGCCACGGCCCAATCAAAGGGGATGGCGGGTAACCCATCCCGCCGGCATCGGCCATCCCCGAAAAGTCATGCATGCCCGCCTGATCGTAAGGGGGAAGTTAGCAGCGCCTCCGCCGGCGTTTCCATCTTAGCCGATACGATTGGCGTCGTCGATGGACGTCTTGTAGCAGGGACGAAAACCGACCGCCCGGCATCCGCCGGGCGACGCTGCCGCGCCAGTCGCGGCGCGGCCCGAACGAAAGGCGCAGCACATGCGCATGGGTAACAAGGGGCCGCACGGCCGGCCCTGGATATGGCTGATGGCGGTCATCGTCATCTGCCTCGCTCCCGTGATGGATCCCATCGCGGCCGACATCACCGTGACGGCCCTGGCCGTCTGGGCGATGGCATCCAGCCGCCGTTGACGGCGCAACCTGCCGCGGGTCGGAGCCCGCGGCAGGCCCCTTGTTCAGAAAAGAGTCGGCTCGATACCAGGCTCCATCCGATCATCGGGCATGGCCTGTGAATCATGGCTGCGTCTGGCCACCTCGAATGGTGTCAGACCATCGTGGGCCGCCTTATACGCATCCAGTTCAGCCCTGGCTCGTTCCGCCGCAAGTTCACCGCGCTCGATCTTGATTTGCTGATGGCGGTCATCGCCGTCTGTCTCGCACCGGCGGTGCATCCCATCGCCGCGGACATCATCCTCACGGCCCTGGCCGTCTGGGCGATGAGAAACAGCCGCTAAACGGCACCCGGCCCGTCCGAGCGCAAGCCCGGACGGGCTTTCACATACCATCACGCAGCACTCGGCCAGTCGGAGACATACCCCTCGGCACCGGCGAATCCATGACCGCCGTGCGCGTCGAGGAACGCCTGAGTATCAGGGTCGAGCGCCGGTCCCTCGCCCGGCACCGACAGATCGGGCACGGGCGTCTTCGACACGTCCCTGAGCGACTTCCTCGCCTCATCGGTCACCACGGAGCCGGACAGCTCCACGCGCGGAGCGGGAGCGCCGCCGGGTACCTTCTCCGGGTCAAATTCAAATTCGAACCCGACAAGGGAAGCGCGGCCACGTCCCGGCTTCTTCTTCAGGTACTTGCGATGCACCTTCAGATTCAGCAGAGGTCCCAACTCCTCCTCAATCGGCTTAAGAACATACTTGTTGATTTCGCTCGGCCGATACGATTTGGGTACGTCGAGCAGTCGGCGGAAGTCCTCAAGGCTGACCTTCCACACACCGGTTTGTCGGTACTGCTTGAGCCTCCTGTAGCACTCCTTGGCGTAGCTGGAGCGCAGGGCCGTGAACTCGGCCAGCTCGAAGCGGGTGAACTGCGAGGTGAGGTCGTTAAGCAGGAACGAGAAGCGCGAGTTCACCGATACGGTGAGTGTGCGTTTGGTCGGGCTGGTGACGAAGCCTGCGAACAGGGCGAACTGGATGATGTCGTGCTCTTCGTTCTGGAACTCGAAGTTGAGCGCGAGCAGGCGACGGTTCACATTGGCAATCTGCTTGGCGAACTCATCGTTGGTCATGTTCCTCTGAAGTCCGGCCAGCCGCTTCAATTCTTCGAACGTGAACGCCACCTCGTCCGTGCCCTTGTCCCGCACGCGAGACGCGATGGCCATCAGCAAATCAAGATCGAGCGCGGTGAACTTGCGCAGCGCCTGATTGTTGAACTGGTTCGAGTACTTCACGATCTCATCGGACATGACTGCATTCTACCATAAAAACGAGATTTTTATATTTTCTACCCTTTATTCTCCCAAAACCTCGTTTTTATTCCTCAAAAGCGTCCTTTATTCTCCCAAAACCTCCCCTAAATAATTCCCAAAATCTCCCCTTTAATCTCCCATTTTCTCCCCTTTAATAGTGCGTTTCCCCTACTGCCGTAAGGCCTGCGGGGAGTCTAAAAGAGTACAAAAGATTCTATAAAAAGGGGCTCCGCCCCGATGAAGAGAAGAAACCGACTCAGTTCCAAGGCTGCTGCTGCCATTGCTGTGGCTGTTGGAATCCGGGCTGGTAGCCATAGCCCGGCTGCTCCTGTATCTGAGGCTCTTGGGGCAGGTCACGAACCTGTTCCCGCAGCTCACCCGCCGACTCAGCGCTGGGGAGCCTCACGCCCGCGTCAGAGGCCCATGCGCGCAGTTCGGCGGCATGGGCCTTGAGCATGTCCAGCAGCCTTTGCCGGTTGCCCTCGTCGTTCCAGACGCCCTCGTCGTAGCCAAGCACGCCCTCGTTGGAGAGGATGCCGCCCAGCCGGATGATCAGATGGGTGCGCCGCTTGCGCGCCTTGGCGTTCTCCCTAGCCACGATGCGCTGTTTGCGCGCCCTGAGCTGCTTCATCCGGCGCTCGATGTCGGCTCGTCGTTCCGCGATTTCCTCAAAATGCTGAACGTTCCCGTGGGTGGCCGTCAGCTTCGAACGATAAAGCCGCAGCTTGAGAACTACTTCGCCACTGCCATCGCGATCTCGAACAACACATCGAGGGAAACCGAGATGGCCGGGTTCACCATCGCCACCAAGGTTCACATCGAATGGCTGGACGATAAGGCTCCGATTGGTCGTGGGGTCGCCCACAACTGGGTGAGATTCAGCCAGGAGTACATCGACTACCTGAAGGACAAGCCCGTGCCGGTCGATCTTCCCACCGTGGCGAAGCTCTCCAGCCCGATGGCCTTGGACATCTACTGGTGGCTGACCAAGCGCTACTACAAGATGCACGACCGCGTGGATATCACCTGGAAGCAGCTCTACGACCAGTTCGGCAGCGACTCAGAGATGAAGAAATTCAAGCAAAATTTCAAGAAGGCCGTTGATTCGGTGCTCGCAGTGTATCCGCAGGCGAGAATCACCTGCGGAAGGAACTACGTGACCCTGTGGCCGTCCGAGGTGTCAGTGCCCACGGTCTCCCAGGTGCGCAGGGTGGAGAAGTCGGCCGAGCAACGGCGCGAGGCCGAGGAGGGCCATTGGACGAGCGTTGCCGGATACGGCGACGTGTTCACGACCACGGAGCTGTTCGACGTGACGGCGGCGCGTGACCATTTCGACGGCACCGTGGACGCCGGGGAATGCCGTTTCTGCCGGTATGACGCGCGCAACCGCGAGCATCACGCCAGGAACGCGGGGACGCTGTTCTAGCGGCTGTGGCCGTGTCTCTGGGGTGGTTGCACGCTCCATGGGTCGATCTGCCGCTGTTCGGCTTCCTGACGGCCTGTGCGCCTGTCTGCGCGCTGCCTGATCTCCCTGAGCAGGTCGGCCTTGGTCTTGGGGGCGCTGCGCTCCTCGAACGGGCTGCTCTCTCCCAGGTCCTCGGGCTCGCTCAGGTCCATCGGCTCATCGCCGGACGGTTCGGGCCTATTCATGCCCTGCGTCGGGTTCTCCGCCTGCTCGCGCTGTTCGGCCATGCGCAGTGCGAGGGCCTTCACCTGTTCGAGGCTTGGCCGTTCGCTCTCGGCCCGTTCGGCCTGTTCGAGCCGCCTCTCCAGTTCGGCCACGAGCCTGGTCCTCGGCTGCATGTCGTGGTCGTAGATGGCCTTGGTGGTCCTCATGCGGAACCTGTTGGCCTGGTCCCAGTCGGCCGGGATGTCGGCGTCTTCGAGCCACGGCACCGCCCCGCGCAGCCTCTCGGACTGCTCTCCGGCCACCTGCTCGGCGTTCCGCAGCAGCCTGCCGCGCTTGAAGACGTTCGCGTCCCTGGCCTCGCGCGAGGCCGCCCGCGCCACGTCGATGATCTGCTTGGCGGCCTCAAACTCCTCGGTGCCGTGGCTCCTCCACCACTCCTCCCGGTTCCCCACGTCGGCCCTCGCGTCCATGAGTTTTCCGCGGATCGCGGCCGTGTGGTCGGCCTTGTCGGCTTCGAGCTGGCGGCGCGCGTCGCCCTCGAAGTAGCGCCAGTTCGGCTCGGCCGGTTCCGGCCGCGCCTGGCGTCGGCGCAGCCGCCCGATCTTGGCGGCGAACAGCTCGCCCAGGCGGTCGAATATCCGTCCGAGTTCGGCGCGGACGGCGGTCAGCAGGCTGTTGCTGCGCCTGATCTCACGGTTGGTCTGGCACCTCTCGCTGACGCCTCCGGCCCGTTCGATGGCCCTGGCGGCGTATCCCTCGTGGATGGTGGGTTCGAGGTCGCTGCCCTGGTCTTCGAGGCTCCTGTGGTCGATTCTCGCGGTCTCGTCCAGCCGCGCGTTGCAGGTGTTCGCCCAGGACTCGCGCAGGGCCTTGAGCTTGGCCTTCCGGTCGAGCGGGTTCAGGGACACGCTCGTGCGCTTCCACTGCCTGCGGCCCCGCTTGTCGGTCTTCTGCCTGCCGGTCTCGGGGTCGATCAGCGGAACCCGCTCGCCCCGCTCGTCCAGCACGTACTCCATGCGCTGCTTGAGCCGGGCCCAGCCGCCCGTGGCCGGGTCGATCTGCCGGTTGGCGACGAGGATGTGCGCGTGCGGGTTGTTGCCCCGCCCGTCGTCGTGGATGGCGTAGGTGGCCGCGTAGCCGTCCGCGTTCAGGTTCTCGCGGATGTACTCCTCCAGCGCCTGCACGCGCTGCCTGGGGGTGAACTCGCGCGGCAGGGCCACGACGATCTTCTTGGCCGGCCTCGCCGTCCGGCCGGTCTCGTGCAGCTCGACCGCGTTGAACAGCACGGCGGGGTCGGCGTACTCGGCCGGCGCGCCCTCCGGCAGCAGGGTGCCGACGCGCAGCACGCGCTCCTTGCGCCCGTAGTCGTAGGTCTCGCCGCGACGCTCGTCATGCACCCGCCTGCCGCTGATGTACGAGAGCGTGGCCGTGGCCTTGGAACCGCTCGCGCGGCTCACGTTGGAGACGGACAGATGGTAGATCGCCATCGGCTTCGGCTCCTTTCGTGATCGGCGCGGGCGGCGGGGTGCGGGGCCTCGGCCCTGCGGCAAGGGGTTCCCAGGGGTGCGGCGAGCACCCCCGGGCCTGCCGGGAGGCTCCCCCGGAAGGGTGGGAATCCAAAGGGCAACGCCCGTGGCCCCCGGAGGGCGCGCTTACGGAAAATGCAACCTCCGGTTGCATGTAAGTGCGCCCTAATCTTTGATTAGGGATTTCCTTGCTGGTAGAATCATATCACCATACGGATGATGCAGACCATGTAAGGAGCCGTTTCGATGGTGAAGAGCCTGGATGAGCAGATCAAGTCCCTGCAGGAGAGGCAGGCCCAGCTCAAGGCCCGCGAGAACGACCTCATGGCGCGGCGCAGGGAACGCGAACGCAGGGCCCGCACCAAGCGCCTGATCGAGGTCGGCGCGATGGCCGAGTCGGCCGCGGGCTTCGAGGGCGGCGACGAGAGGGCCAAGGAGCGCATAGCCCGCCTCGTGCAGCTCGGCTCGCTGGTGGAAGCCATGTGCTCCACCGACGTGATGGACAACTACACGAGCCGCGAGGACCTCAAGACCACCGTCACCAAGGCCCTGGAACACAACGTCAGAACCAGCGATGGCATGAACTGGAACCTGCACGACCTGGTGTACGAGGCGCTGAGCGAGGAATGGGGCAGAAGGGACGGCGAGATCAGCGACCTCTGGGCGGACGACGGGCCAAGCGGATACCAGCCACCCTCATACGAGCCGGTCAACCCCGAACGCAGGACTCCCCAAACACCCTCCGATGGCCTGATCTGACGTCCAAAAAAAGGCGCCGTGCGCCCTTTTTAAATCTTTTAAAATCTTTTTACATTCTTTTAGGCCCTCCGCAGCCCTTGGAAACATTGGGCTCAGAGGATGTTACTGGGGACAAAAAGGGAGCGAACCGGGGACAAAAAGGGAGCTACATACACCTTTGCACCATTTTGTCCCTAAAGTCCCTCCAAAAGGTGGGAAAAGCACTTCATGTTTTTGATTGATTCTCTAGTAAGCGTCTACGCGTATACGGGGGACTACCTCTCAGACCTACTCCCGTAAGGGCTGAGAGGGGATAGCGGTACCTAAAGCACCTCAAATGGTACCTAAAGCACCTCAAATGGTACCTAAAGCACCTCAAAAGTACCTAAAGTACACGGATAAAATCGTTGGAAACTAGAGGAAACCCCCGCGAGGCTGGCACCTCCGGGGGCGTGGCAACCACTGAAACGGAGTGATTACGTTGAGTAATTCTAAGGAACTGGACGTACCCGGCGAGCCGTTCGGCACGACGGCGTTCATCAGCTACATCATGTCGCAGGTCTCCCTGCCCTACCGCCGTCATCGACCATCGGAGCTTCAAGGCGCGGGGCATCGAACGCATCCCCACC
>OHVS01000378.1_pt1 | contig 21421 bp, 17 predicted proteins | sample 1579531 | NCBI WGS metagenome assembly OHVS01 (sample SAMEA3882531, study PRJEB24775) | human gut metagenome | biome: human-associated habitat; feature: intestine environment; material: feces | place: Netherlands | collected 2009/2010
ACGTCAACTTCGACGGCATCACCTACGCCAAGGGCGCCTCCGTGCTGAAGCAGCTGGCATTCTACGTGGGCCGCACGCAGTTCTTCGAAGGTATCCACAACTACCTGAACCGCCACGCCTACTCCAACGCCACCCTGGCCGACCTGCTGAGCGAACTGGAGAAGACCTCCGGCCGCGATCTCAAGGCCTGGAGCGCCAAGTGGCTGGAGGAATCCGGCATCAACACGATCGCCACCGGCCTGACCGTAAACGCGGACGGCACCATCGCCGAACTGAAGCTCACCCAGAGCGCGCCGGCCGAACACCCGGTGCTGCGTCCGCATCGCCTGGCCGTCGGCTTCTACAATGAAGACGCCGCAACCGGCAAGATCGTGCGCACCGAGCAGTTCGAACTCGACGTGGATGGCGAAACCACCATCGTCGAGGCCGCGGCAGGCAAGCCGCGCCCGGCATTCGTGCTGGTCAACGACGATGACCTGACCTACACCAAGATTCGTTTCGACGCCGAATCCCAGGCATTCGCCGAAGCCAACCTGCATCGTTTCGACGATGCCCTGGCCCGCGCCGTGACCTGGCTCGCCTTCTGGGATATGACCCGTGACGGCGAATTCCCGGCCGAACGCTTCGTGGACATGACCCTGCGTCTTCTGGCCACGGAAACCGAATCCACCACCTTCCGTTACGCGCTGGCCTGCATGGGCACCACCGCCCACCACTACGTGGCGCCAGCCCGCCGCGACGATGTGCTGCGCCACGTGGCCGCCGAGCTGTGGACCCTGGCCAACGCCGCCGCAGCCGGCTCGGACACCCAGTTCCAGCTCGCCACCGCCTACCTGGGCTATGGCGAGGAGGGCGATGCCGCATTCGCCGCCAACGCACACGGTCTGCTGGACGGCACCGTGCGTCTTGAAGGCCTCGAAATCGACAACAACTTCACGTGGACCATCGTCCAAGCGCTCACCTCCGTCAACGAGATGACCAACGACGACGTGGACGCGCAGCTCGCCAAGAAGGAGACCACGGAAAACCGCGAGTTCGCCTACGGCGCCCGCGCCTCCATGGCCACGACGCAAGCCAAGGAATGGGCTTGGGATCAGGCACTCCACAACGACGAGCTGACCAACTCCCAGCTCGAAGCCGTGGCCCGTGGCTTCTCCGCCACCCCGCGCCCCGATCTGGCCGAGCCGTTCGCCGCCAAGTACTTCGAGACTGTGGACTGGGTCTGGGCCAACAAGACCTATCACATGGCCGAGGCTTTGCTCAACGGCCTGTACCCGGGTTACGCCGATCCCGCCACGCTGGTCAAGCTCGGTGACGCCTGGCTGGACGAGCACATTGCCGCCGACAACGCCCTGAAGCGTCTGATCGTCGAAAACGTGGCATCCTCCCACCGCACCCTCAAGGTTCGCGAATACAACGAAGCGCTCTGATTTCCTTCTGGCTCCCCTCGGGTGCGAGGGGAGTTGTCGCCTCAGGCGACTGAGGGAATCGCTTCCGCGAGGAGCTACGTCCACATTCCAACATAAAACCCGCAACCAATCCTCAACAGCGTATTCTCGCTCAAGGCCGGCAATGTGCCGGTCGATGAGCGACAAGGATACGGGGAATGATTGCGGGCTTTTCCATAACTTCATTACTACTGATTCTGTTGGCCGGAATCGGCGCAGGATTCGTGGGCTATGCGGTAGGCGCATCGTCACTGGTCTCATACCCGGCCTTGCTCGCGTTCGGCATTCCGCCTGTATTGGCAAACGCTTCTAACACCGTTGGCGTGGTCGGCACGGGCATCGGTGGCGTGATGGGCGCGCGCAAAGAACTCAAAGGCCAAGCGGTACGCTCCATTACGTATGTGGTCATTGGCGCGTTCGGCGGGGTGGCCGGTGCGTTTCTGTTGCTCAAACTCGACCCGAGTGTCTTTGAATTCGCCGCACCAGTGCTGATTTTGCTGAGCTCGCTGATCATCGCCATCAATCCGCGCGGCCGCATGCAGGCCAAGCAGGCCGCCGCGGATGCCACCGCGCAACTCAAGCACATCGAAGCCACTGAAGCCACCGATGCCACTGATGCCGCCAAGCGCGCAACCACCCCTACCGCACCTCACCGCCCGCCGGAACAACTCGTGCAGCCCATGAGCCAGGATTCCTGGTGGGTATGGCTGGGCGTAGCGGCGGTCGCCATCTACTCCGGCTACTTCGGCGCGGGCGCCGGCACCCTGGCTCTCGCCATGCTTGATGCCGCCAAAATCGGCCCATTCCACAAGATCAATGCATTGAAAACCCTGATCGGCACAGGCGCGAACATCAGCGCCTCAGTGGTATTCATCATCCAAGGCGCGGTCGATTGGCCGGCCGCCATCATGCTGTGCATCGGCTGCTTCATCGGCGGGTACATCGCCCCGCCCATCACCCGCAAGATTCCCGCAAACATCATGCGCGCCGCCGCCGTAATCGCCGGCATCATTCTTACCATCGATCTGGGGCTCAAAACCTATTGATTCATGCCTTACACTGATGCAGTGAAGCATACAGCATGGCCGCCAACCGCAGCGTGGCCGCAGACCCCGATAAGGTGGCCAATGTCTGGCATTTGGCGACTGCGGAACCTGAGCGCCTAGAAACCAACGCGGTAGGCAAAGAGGTGAACGACTTCCTCGATCCGCCAGACACGTCGCAGATTCACGGCGTTGCGTGCCATGCTGATTGGTGGTTCGCGGCGCGAGCAGGTGCTGTTCGCCGGCGTTATGAAGGAGCTACTCGCGCCCATCAACAATCCGCGATATGTCATCATCGGTAAGGAATGGGGCGTGCGCGCTTACTGCGTGAGCTTCCCCTGCCCGTCCGTATTTGCCCGCCGCCAGCAGGACGCCGAAATACTGCGCCGGCAGTTGGACCGCTGCCTGACGCATTGCACCATGGTATACACCCGCACTGAGGAAGGCCGGCATACGCTACTTCGCTGCCAAACGCGTTCTTTCCTCAACCGCGACGAGCAACTGCCGCACATACTGACCACAACATCGGAGTAATAGATCGTTGCATTCATGGCCGAGACCACCCCGGTAGAGGAGATGCCGTTGGGCATGTTCATCGCATGGCTCAGCGTGTTCCTCGCCGTCGTTCTGTTTGGTGTTGCTTTGCCGGTTATCGATGTACGCTGGGTAGTTCCGTTCGTCGTATTTGCCGCTGTATTGTTTACAGGCGCGTTTGCCGGCCCGTTCTTACTAGTGCGATGGCTTCGTTCCCGTGCCGGAGTGCATCGGTCCGCCCGGCATGCCCGCTAACGAATGTATCTCATCATTCATCCGCCGAACAAGATGAATATGCGGGTTTGTGGGTGATGCCATTGCGGCTGTTGAATGCTGATTTCCGGTTCTGGAGCAGATTCCGTGGCGGTTTTTTGCCGAGTCGGGTCCTAGGGTGGAGCACAACGACTACGATGGTGCGGGTAACGCGATACAAGGAGTGGAACTTCATATGCCGAAGATGTTTGGAACCGATGGTGTTCGAGGACTGGCCAATAGGGATTTGACCGCACGTCTGGCGTTGGATTTGGGCGATGCCGCCGTGCGTGTGCTCGGCGACGCCGGCACCCAAGACGATCAGCCTGAGGGGCGCCGCCGCGCGCTCGTGGGTCGTGACACCCGTGTGTCCGGCGATTTTCTGGCTTCCGCCCTGTCTGCGGGCATGGCCGCCGGCGGATTCGACGTGATCGACGCAGGCATCATCCCGACCCCGGGCATCGCGTTCCTGACCAGCGTGCTCAACGTTGAGATGGGTGCCGTGATCTCCGCCTCCCACAACCCGATGCCCGACAACGGCATCAAGTTCTTCGCACGTGGCGGCTTCAAGCTGCCCGACCAGAAGGAAGACGACATCGAGGCCGTGCTCGGCCAGGACTGGGACCGCCCGACCGGTGCCGGCGTGGGCCGCGTGAGCCACGACCAGACCACCGCCACCAACCTGTACATCGATCATCTGGTGGCCACCATCGCTCCGCTGAACGATGACAAAACCCAGCCCAAGCCGCTCAAGGGCCTGAAGATCGTGGCCGACTGCGCCAACGGCGCCACTTCCGTGGTGGCTCCCGAAGCCCTGCGCCGTGCCGGTGCGGATGTAATCGTGATCAACGCCTCGCCGGACGGCTACAACATCAACAAGAACGCCGGTTCCACCCACCCCGAGCAGCTGCAGGCCATGGTCAAGGCCACCGATGCCGTGATGGGCGTGGCCTTCGACGGCGACGCCGACCGTTGCCTCGCCGTGGACGAAGACGGCAACATGATCAACGGCGACCAGATCATGGGCATTCTGGCCCGTGCCAAGCAGCGCGAAGGCAAGCTCAACCACGACACCCTCGTGGTCACCGTGATGAGCAACCTCGGTCTGAAGCTCGCCCTGAAGGACATGGGCATCAAGACCGTGGAAACCGCCGTGGGCGATCGTTACGTGCTTGAGGAAATGCTCAAGGGCGATTACTCGCTTGGCGGCGAGCAGTCCGGCCACGTGATCAACCGCGAATTCGCCACCACCGGCGACGGCACCCTGACTGCACTGACCCTGTGCAACGAGGTCGTCAAGTCCGGCAAGAGCCTGAAGGAGCTCGCCGCCGACTTCCCGCAGCTGCCGCAGACCCTCATCAACGTGCCGAACGTGGACAAGAAGGCCGCCTCCACCAACAAGCGCATCCAGGATGCCGTGGCCCGTGAGGAGGAACTGCTGGGAGACACCGGCCGTGTGCTGCTGCGCCCCTCCGGCACCGAACCGCTCGTGCGCGTGATGGCCGAGGCCGCCACCCAAGCCTACGCCGACGAAGTCTGCACCCGCCTCGCCAAGATCGTCGCCGAAGAACTCGCGCTGTAGCACCCTTCCCTAAGGAAAAAAACAATGTTTGGAAAGAACGCCAAAGTCGACCTCGAACTCAACCGTGATGTCGAACAACTCATCAAAACCGGCGGCAAGGAGAAGCTCCTGCCCATCGTGCAGGCCGGCGAACCGGTGTTGCGCCAACGGACAGTGGCCTATAATGGCCAGCTTTCCAAGCGTACGCTCGCCAAACTCATCGATACGATGCACACCACCATGCTGGAGGCACCCGGCGTGGGGCTCGCCGCCACCCAGATCGGCTTGGGGCTCGCGCTCGCCGTGGTCGAAGACCACGTGCGCGACGACGAGGATGATCCGCGCGAAATCGCGGAATTCCCCTTCCACGTGATCATCAACCCGAGCTACAAACCCACCAGCGACAAAACCGCCTCGTTCTACGAGGGCTGCCTGAGCTTCGACGGATACCAAGCTGTGCGCAAGCGTTGGCTCGACATCACCGCCGAATGGGATGATGAAGACGGCAAACACCACAGCGAGCCGCTGCACGGCTGGCCCGCACGCATCTTCCAGCACGAAACCGATCATTTGAGCGGCGAGTTGTATATCGATCGCGCCGAAATCCGTTCGCTGACCACCAACGAGAACCTCGAGGACTACTGGTGCGAAGACCCGGTGCCCACCGAGGCCGCTGAAGAGCTCGGTTTCGCACTATGACCGACCGTGCATGGTTCGACGCCGCCAAGGGAGACATTCCCCAATGGGCGGCGTCCATGCCCAAGGACGCCGATGGCACCACCATCGACTGGGACTGGGTGCGTTCTCTGGACCTGGCGCATGGCGTCGGCACAATACCGGAATCCACCCCACAGTCCATCCACGACGCATTGAAGGCTGACTACGCCACACGCGAGCGTCTGGAATCGATCATCGCCCAATGCAACAGCGCATTCATGACCGATTTCGACCGGTTCATCGGCTCCTATCGTCTGCCTCGCGCGCTCGCCTACGCCAATCGTCGGCTCAACGACAACATCAACACGCTGTTGCATCTGGGCGAACAGCAACACCTATGGGCGGTCAGTCGCGAACGGCGGGGGAGGGCCACCATTGCCGTGCTCAAGCCGTACTCCGGCAGCGGCCCGTCGAACGATGACCAAGGCATGCTGGATCTGAGCGGCGAAGCCGGTGGCACATCTGCCGGAAACACTGCCGCCGAAAACAGCGATGTCAAGTTCCCCACAACAGTCGCCTTGGACGATGTCCAAGATCGTACGGCGGCGATTCTTGACGCACGCGCCGAACGGCGTAAGGCCCAGCGCTTCCAGAAGCGGGCGGGCGATGCGGCGATGGCCCGCGCCAATCTCTCCGGCGCGACTTCGCCGGGTGGTGCCGCTCTGCCGGGTGGTGCCGCCGCGTCTGGCAACGCTACCGGACACCATCCCAAGCCCGACTGGCGCGACGCCTACCTGCCCGGCCGCGACGTGGATGCGGTGATGGGCATCGACATCGAAACCACCGGCATCGATCCGGCACGTGACTACATCATCGACGTCGGCTTCGAGTTCATGAACATGGCCAGTCCGCGCCCGGCCGGCGAACCCGAGACATACGCCTATGAGCAGGGCTATTACGCCGCCGGCGACGCCTACGGCCAGTCCCGCCTCGCTTTTGGCGTGCCGCCGGAAAACGCGGCGCTCGGCAACGCCCTCATCGCCAAACTCACCGGCATCGATGTACGCGGCCGCAGCAGCGAGGCCGGGTACCGACTCTTCGACGAATGGCCCCAAGCCCAGGCCGGCCTGCTCGCGCGGCTTACCCAGCAGCCGTACGTGGCGCATAACGCCACCTTCGAACATAGCTGGTTCATGCTGAACGTCGCCGGATACGCGGAAAGCTACCGCGCCGGGCGCATCACCATCATCGATACCCTGCCGATGAGCCGGCAGTGGGACCCCGGCGCGGTACCCACCAACGAGCATCCTTACGGAGACAACACGCTCGACGCCTACGCCAAACGTCAGGGCGCGCTTGATTCCGCCCACAACGAACGCCACCTGGGCCTTGAGGATTCGCACATCATGCTGGTGGCCATGAAACACCATCTGGCGGCGCTGAAAGCGCAAGGGAAAGGGCCGTGGGGGTCCACCGGCAGGGCGGGCGTCGGCGGCAAGTCCTGCGGTCGTAAGCGGTGAGTACACTATTGGTCTCGTGAGTAACTATCAGGACAGCCGACAGCAGCGTGAGAACCGCCGCCGCACCATCGTGCGTGTGGTGTGCGTGGTCATAGCTGTGGCCATGCTCGGCTCCCTGGTCATCCCGGCGATTTACGCGGGGCTTTGACGTTGCCTTCGCATATTCGTGCCCGCAGTTGAACACGTCTGATGCGAGGGATTCGTGAGGTCGCCCGGCCGGTTATCGGCAAGGCAGGCCCGGAACCTTCTGACAGCATGGATTGCAGGCGGATGCGCGTGTGGCGCGGCAATGCCCGCCAACGCCAGAGGAATGTGCGAAGGCTGTCAACAAGGACGTGACTTCCCAAGGAATCTCAAAGAATCAACAGTAAGGTAAACCACGATGGCAGAATTTGACTTTACCCAGGCGATCGGCGAAGCCCGCGCCAAATACGAATCCATCGCCAAGGCGCTGGACGTCGACCGACTCAAGGCCGATATCAAGGATCTCGAAACGCAGGCCGCGGCCCCGGGCCTGTGGGATGACCCGGAAAACGCCCAGAAGATCACCAGCCGGCTGTCCGCCGCGGAATCGCAGCTGAAGCGTCTGAACTCCGCCTCCCAGCGCATCGATGATGTGGAAACGCTCGTCGAACTCGGCCACGAGGAGGGCGATCAGGACTCTCTGGACGAGGCGCAAAGCGAAATCGGCGAGATCCAGAAGGATCTCGACCAGATGGAGATTCAGACCCTGCTTGACGGCGAATATGACGAACGTTCCGCCGTGGTGACCATCCGCTCCGGTGCCGGCGGCGTCGACGCGGCCGACTTCGCGCAGATGCTGCTGCGCATGTACCTGCGCTACTGCGAGCGTAACGGCTTCAAGGCCAAGGTCATGGACACCTCCTATGCCGAAGAGGCGGGCATCAAGTCCGCCACCTTCCAGGTGGACGCCCCCTACGCTTACGGCCGACTGTCCGTGGAAGGCGGCACCCACCGTCTGGTGCGCATCTCCCCGTTCGACAACCAGGGTCGCCGCCAGACCAGCTTCGCCGCCGTGGAAGTGGTGCCGCTGGTCGAGGCCACCGATCACATCGACATTCCGGATACGGACATCCGCGTGGACACCTACTGCTCCTCCGGCCCCGGCGGCCAGGGCGTGAACACCACGTACTCGGCCGTGCGCATCACCCACCTTCCCACCGGCATCGTGGTGACCATGCAGGATGAGCGTTCGCAGATTCAGAACCGCGCCTCCGCCATGGCCGTGCTCCAGTCCCGACTGCTCGTGCTGCGCCACGAGGAGGAGGCCAAGAAGAAGAAGGAGCTCGCCGGCGATATCAAGGCCAGCTGGGGCGATCAGATGCGCTCCTACGTGCTGCACCCCTACCAGATGGTCAAGGATTTGCGCACCGGCTACGAAACCAGCCAGACCCAGGCCGTGTTCGACGGCGACATCAACGCGTTCATCGAGGCCGGCATCCGCTGGCGCCACGAACAGCGCCGCGCCGCCGAAACCGAGGAGTAAGCAGCATTATGGCGCTGATCTCACTGGACAATGTGTCCAAGATCTATCCCAAAGGCACCCGACCGGCGCTTGACGACATCAACCTCGATATCGAACGCGGTGATTTCGTGTTCCTTGTGGGTGCGTCCGGCTCCGGCAAGACCACGCTCTTGAGCCTGCTGTTGCGCGAGGAAGAGGCCACCAACGGCGAGATTCGCGTGGCCGGCAACGATCTGCGGCGCATCACCAACCGTCAAGTGCCGCAGTACCGCCGTTCGCTGGGCTTCGTGTTCCAGGATTACAAGCTGCTCAATAACAAAACTGTGTGGGAGAACGTGGCGTTCGCCCTTGAGGTGATCGGCACACGGCGGTCCACCATCAAATCGTTGGTGCCCAAGGTGCTGGATACCGTGGGGCTCACCGGCAAGGAAAAGAACTACCCGCATGAGCTCTCCGGTGGCGAGCAGCAGCGTGTGGCCATCGCCCGCGCCTACGTGAACCACCCGCAGATTCTGCTGGCCGACGAGCCCACCGGCAACCTCGACCCGACCACTTCGCTGGGCATCATGGAAGTGCTGGACGCCATCAACCGCACCGGCACCACCATCGTCATGGCCACGCATAACGAAGAGATCGTCAACTCGATGCGCAAGCGCGTGGTCGAACTGCACAACGGCAAGATCGTGCGTGACGAGGCTCATGGCTCCTATGATTCCGCCCTGTTCTTCCCGGATGCCGAAGTCGAAGCCAAGTCCGACGCCGCCCATCATGTGCTGGCGGCGGCGACCAAGGCCATCGAGGGCAGTGACGAGCCGTCCGAAGGCATCGCCCGTCTGGCCAACTCCGTGCATTCCGGCCGCACCGGCCGCTATGGCGAGACGTTCGCGCCGCTGGAAGACACGCTGACCTGGGGCAAGGGCATCCCGTTGGACGAGCAGGCCGCCGCCCTGGAAAGCACCCAGGCGTTCGACCCGTTCAATGACGAGTCCGGCGAGACCGCCGCGGTTGCCGATACGTCCGTGTCATCCGCCGCCGAGCCGCCGGCCCCGCCGGAACCGCCCGAGCCGCCGGCCCCGCCGGAACCGCCCGTACCGCCTGTCGGCGAGCAGTCCGCCGCAGACCAAACATCCGACGATCAACCCGCTGAGGGCGCGAAGGAGTAAGGGGGATCATATGCGAGCACGATTCATTCTGTCCGAAACGTGGGCCAACCTCACCCGTAACCTGTCGATGCTGCTGTCGCTGACGCTGGTCACCTTCATCTCATTCCTGTTCATCGGCGCTTCGGTGCTTACTCAGGCGCAGATCACCAAAGCCAAGGGCGACTGGTACGACAAGGTCGAGGTCGTGGTGTGGCTATGCCCCGACGGCACCAGCCAATCCGCGAACTGCGCTTCCGGCAAATCGCCCTCAGCCAATGAGATCACGGCACTGCAGAAAACCATTCGCGACGAACTCAACGACGTGGTCTCCAACATTGACTACGTCAGCAAGCAGGACTTCTACGACAGCACATTCACCAAGCAGTACCCGAATGGCGAATTCCAAGGCCGTACGCTGACCGCGGACGATATGCAGGACTCTCTCTGGCTCAAGCTCAAGGACCCCACCAAATATCAGGTGGTCTCCGAAGTGCTCTCTGGCAAGGAGGGTGTGGAAGACGTCACCGACCAGCGCCAGATCTTCGACCCGGTGTTCGCCGTGCTCAACCGAGCCACGGCGGTTACGGCCGTGCTCGCCGGCGTGATGGTGGTGGTCGCCATCCTGCTGACCGGAACCACCATTCGCATGTCCGCCGCGTCCAGACGAACCGAAACCGAAATCATGAGGTACGTGGGTGCCTCGAACTGGACGATTCGTCTGCCGTTCATTCTGGAGGGCGCCATCGCCTCGCTGATCGGCTCGGTGCTCTCGTGCCTGATGCTTTCGGCTATCGTCAACGTGTTCGTCACCGGCTGGCTGGCGAAATCCATTACATGGATTCCTTATGTGAATCAGCTCACGGTACTGGTGATATCGCCGTTCCTGGTTGTGGGCGCGATACTGCTGTCCATCATCGCTTCAACCATTTCGTTGCGGCGTTATTTGAGGGCGTAACGCGACCGGCTTACCCGCGAGAAATGTGATGACATCGTGTGCAAGCCTCTCAGGTTCGCATGTTATGGTATTGGCTTAAGTGAGCGAAAGGACCATTCACATATGACGAATGTACGTGTGATCAAGCCCGCACTGGCGGCATTGGTGGCCGCCGCAGCCTGTGTGGGAGGTCTGGCGTTCAGCTCGGCACAGCCTGCCCAGGCAGACACCTATTCCGACCTGATCAATGCGCAGAACCAGCACGCCGCGTCGGTACAGCGCGAGGCCGAACTCAAGCAGCAGTTGGCCGGTGTCAACCAGGAACTGGCGGATAAGGTACTTGAGCTGGATGATTTGACGAACAACAAGATTGTCGCCGCCCAGAACAAGGTCACGCAGGCCAACGAGGATGCCGCCACCGCTCAGGACGAGGCCGACGCCGCATCCGGACGTCTTTCCGCCGCACAGAAAGACAAGGAGACGCTCGAGGAGCAGATCAAGCAGACCGGCAAGGACTACGATGACGCGCACGCCGCCGTGGCCCAGCTGGCCCGTGACGAGATGCACGGCTCGAATGCTTCCGACGTGATGAGCGTGGTCACGGGTGCCACCAGCACACAGGACTTCGTCAACTCCATGCAGTCCCGGGACGCGTTGTCCCGCAACGAGGCGAATGCGGCTTCCTCCGCCGCGAACTCGCTGAGCACGTCGAAGAACCGTGGCGAACGTCTGTCGGCCATCGAAAAGCAGATCGCTGTGCTCAAGACCCAGGCCGATGAGAAGGCCGCTTCCGCGCAGACCGCCGCCGAAACCGCGCAAAGCGAACGTGACGCTTTGGATAAGCTGCGTCAGGAAGGCGAAGCAAGGCGTAACGAACTGTCTTCCATGATCGACAGTCTGGATTCCCAATCCGCCAAGCAGGCGGCCCAGACCGTACTGATCGCCTCCCAGGTCGATTCCTACAATCGTCAGTACCAGAAGGAGCAGCAGGACGCCGCCAACCGGGTGGACACCGGTAACCAGGGCGGTACGCCGACCACTCCGGTGACTCCTACTCCCACTCCCACACCGACGCCGGCCCCCACCCCGACGGTTCCCAGCGGTGGCGGCAACAGCAGCGGCCAAGGTACATCGAACGGTGATTACGGCAACGCCTATGCCACCGGCCAGTGCACGTATTGGGCGTATGAACGCCGTAAGCAGATGGGCATTGGCACGCCGTCCTATCTCGGCAATGGCGGTTACTGGTGGCGCAGCGCCCCCTCGTACGGCTTGCGCGTGGACCACAACCCTCAGGTCGGTGCGGCGCTCTCCTTCTTGCCTGGTCAGGACGGTGCCGATGGTACCTATGGCCATGTTGCCGTGGTCGAAGCCGTGTATGGCGACGGCACATTCCAGATTTCTGAAATGAACTGGGGTGGTCCGTGGATCATGCACTACCGCACCTTGACCAATTTGGGTCAGTACTGGTTCGTCCACTGATCGGTTGGTTCGGCCGATATATACGGTTGAAGGGTTCCTCTTGAAGAGGAACCCTTTTTCGTATTCGAGGCCGGTCCGTGATATCGTCGGATGTTGCGTTGCTACCCACGAGTTGCTACCCACGAGTTATTGCCCACGAAAGGAGGAGACATGCCCAAGGAAACCGGTGAGAAACTCATCGTCCAGAACAAGAAGGCCCGGCATGACTATGCCATCGAAGACAAGTACGAGGCAGGGCTGGCCCTGACCGGCACCGAGGTCAAGTCGTTGCGCGAAGGCCGCGCATCGCTGTCCGAGGCGTTCATCTCCATCGACCGCCGTGGCGAGATGTGGCTGGAGGGCGCGAACATCCCCGAATACCTGAACGGCACATGGAACAACCATGCGCCCAAGCGCAAGCGCAAGCTGCTGCTGCACCGACTGCAGATCACCAAGCTCGCCCGCGGCATCGAAGCCAAGGGATACACGATTGTGCCGCTGAGCCTGTACTTCAAGGACGGTCGCGTCAAGGCGGAGATCGCGCTGGCCCGAGGCAAGAAGGAATTCGACAAGCGCCAGGCCCTGCGCGAAGAGCAGGACAAGCGCGAAGCCCTACGCGCCATGCGCTACGCCAACATGCGCCACTAGTCCCGCCCCTTGGCTCCCCTCCGGAGGGGAGCCAAGAGTAGGATGTCCACGTTGTGGGCCATTTCGCCCACGATTAACGCTTCCGTAGCATTGCACTCCTACGCTCTGGAACCATCTGGGAAACATACCCGCCCAGCTGACTATCCGGAGAGAGGAAATCCAATGTCTCTAAGCAAGGGAATACAATCCGCTGCGGCCGCCGCCCTGAGCGCGGCCATGCTGATCGCCGTGGCGGCCTGTGGCACGACTGACGGCACCAAGAGCGGCGATTCATCCAAGGACTCGTCCAGCACTTCGATTCAAGGCTTCGACACCAGCAGCATCCAGAAGGACGACGAGATCGCCGCACTGCTGCCCGATTCCGTGGCCGGCGACGGCACGCTGACCGTCGGCACCGATACTTCCTATGCCCCGGCCGAGTTCCTGGCCGAGGACGGCAAGACCCCGGTCGGCTTCGACGTCGACCTGTCCAAGGCGCTGGCCGCAGTGTTCGGACTGAAGGAAAACACCGTCTCCTCCACGTTCGATTCGATTATCCCGTCCGTCGGCTCCAAGTACGACATCGGCATCTCCTCCTTCACCGTGACCAAGGAACGCATGGAGGCCGTCGACTTCGTCACCTACTTCAAGGCCGGTTCCACGTTCGTGGTGCAGAAGGGCAACCCGAACAAGGTCGACTCCTCGAACCTGTGCGGCGTGAAGGTGGCTGTGCAGACCGGTACCACCCAGGAAGAGGAAGTCAACAAGGCCAACGAGCAGTGCAAGGCGGACGGCAAGGATGCCATCGACATCCAGTCCTCCAAGCTGCAGACCGATGTGACTACCGCCGTGGCTTCCGGTAAGGCTGATATCTTCTACGCCGATACGCCGGTTGCCGGCTACGCCATCAAGCAGACCGGTGATACGCTCGAGGCCCTCGGCGAGGACGTTGGTGTGACCCCTGAGGCCGTGGCCGTCAAGAAGGGCGATTCCAAGACCGCCGAGGCCGTACAGAAGGCCATCCAGAAGCTGATGGATGATGGCACGTACAAGAAGATCCTCGACACGTGGGGCGTCTCTTCCGGCGCCGTCGACAAGGCCGAGATCAACCCGTCCGTCGAGTAGTTTCGGTTACTATGAAGACTCCCGTTGCCCTGCGGCGGGAGTCTTTTTGTATATGTATGCACTGTAGTGTATAAATATGCTTAACCGTTGATCGTTGCCGTTGAAGCGGCGTAAGAGAGAAGAAGAAACGATTATGCAGTCCACCAAACTGAAGTCCATTATGGCCATTGCACTGAGCTCGGCCATGCTGTTCGCCACCGCCGCTTGCGGCACCTCCGACAAGGCCGATGCCGGTACGGATTCCGCCAAGGGCTCCGATGCCGCCACCATCACCAGCTACGATGTCAGCTCCGTGGAGAAGGATGACACCATCGCCGCACTGCTGCCTGAATCCGTGACCAAGGACGGCAAGCTCACCATCGGCACCAACCCCTCCTACGCCCCGGCCGAATTCCTCGACGCCGACGGCAAGACCCAGATCGGCTACGACATGGATCTCGCCCGCGCCATGGGCAACATCTTCGGTCTCGAGACCGAAATCGTCTCCTCCAACTTCGATACGATCATTCCGGCCATCGGCTCCAAGTACGATCTGGGCATCGCCGCCTTCACCATCACCAAGGATCGCATGGAATCCGTCGACTTCGTCTCCTACTTCACCGCAGGCATGGGCTATGCAGTGGCCGCAGGCAACCCCAAGAACGTCGATGAGAACGACCTGTGCGGTCTGAACGTTGCCGTCGAGACCGGCACCGTCGAGGAAGAGGCCATCAACAAGACCGCCAAGCAGTGCAAGGCGGACGGCAAGAAAGACATCACCATCCAGTCCTCCAAGCAGCAGACCGACGCCACCACCGCTGTGGTGACCGGCAAGGCCGACGTCTTCTTCGCCGATTCCCCGGTTGTCGGCTACGCCATCGCCCAGACCGATGGTCAGCTGGAACAGCTCGGCAAGGACTTCGATGAAGTGCCGAACGCCATCGCCATCAAGAAGGGCGATTCCCAGACCACCGAAGCCGTGCAGAAGGCCATGCAAAAGCTCATGGACGACGGCACATACACCAAGATCCTCCAGCACTGGGGCGTCGAATCCGGCGCACTGGACAAGGCCGAAATCAACCCGGCCGTCGAATAGTCGACAAGCTGTCGCGAAAATTCGAATGGGGCGCACTGTTTGTAACACAGTCGCCCCATTCGTGCACTAAGGTTCAATGCTAGTTGCAACTTGCAGTTCAGGCTGCCCAACACATCCAAGGAACCAGATTATGGCGAAGAAAGAAGTCGACGGTGAGGGGCTGAACATCCCCAATCGCATCAAGGCGCTGCCGGTCAAGCGCCCCGGCCCGATTGTGGCCGCAGTGATCGTGGTACTGCTCGCCGCGATGCTCATTCAAGGCTTGATTACCAATCCGCGACTGGATTGGCCCACCGTCTGGAAGTACCTGTTCAACGAGAACGTGCTTGAAGGCATTCGCTATACCTTGGAGCTCACCGTGATCTCCATGGTCGTGGCGATCATCCTGTCGGTGATTCTTGCCATCATGCGCAAATCCATCAATCCGGTGCTGCGCGGCGTCAGCTGGTTCTTCATCTGGTTCTTCCGCGGCACGCCTGTGTACACGCAGCTCATTTTCTGGGGTCTGTTCGCCGTGCTGATTCCCAAGATCAGCCTCGGCATTCCGTTCACCTCGGTGGAGTTCTGGAGCATCGACTCCAACGTGGTGGTCACCGCATTCAACGCCGCATGGATTGGTCTGGCTCTGAACGAGGCCGCCTACCTGTCCGAAATCGTGCGTGCCGGCCTTGAAGCCGTGGACCCCGGCCAGACCGAGGCGGCCAAGGCATTGGGCATGAACCGCACGCTCATCATGCGCCGCATCGTGCTGCCGCAGGCCATGCGCATCATCATCCCGCCCACCGGCAACGAGACCATCGGCATGCTGAAGACCACCTCGCTGGTCACCGCCGTGCCGTTCACCCTCGAACTGCAGTTCGCCACCAACGCCATCGCCAACCGTATCTACAAGCCGATTCCGCTGCTTCTCGTGGCCTGCTTCTGGTACCTGCTGATCACCTCCATTCTGATGGTTGTGCAGTCCCGCCTCGAGGCGCACTTCGGCAAGGGCTTCGATGCCCGACCGGTGGGCACCAAGGGCAAGCAGACGCCATTGCCGGGTAAGACCGACGGTGAACCGAAGGATGACGTGGACAAGCTCAACCAGACCACATTTGTCGGATTGAATGCATAAGGCGGGAGCGCGATTATGACTACGAATGACATCACCAGTGTTGCCCCGGTCGTGCGCAAGGCGGCTGACGGTTCCGTGATTCCTGCTGTCAAGGCCGTGCAGGTGCACAAGGCGTTTGGGCCGCTGCATGTGCTCAAGGGCATCGATCTAACCGTTATGCCCGGTACTGTGACCGTGATTCTGGGGCCCTCCGGTTCCGGCAAGTCCACGTTCCTGCGTCTGATCAACCAGCTGGAAACCCTGACCGGCGGTTCCATCGAGGTGGACGGCGAACTCATCGGCTACAAGCACGTGACCAAAAACGGCCAGGACATGCTGCAGACCCTGGACGATAAGGAGATCGCCGCACAGCGCTCTCGCCTCGGCATGGTGTTCCAGCGCTTCAACCTGTTCCCGCACATGACCGCGCTGGAGAACGTGATGGAAGCCCCGATCCACGTGCAGCACCAGTCCAAGAAAGCCGCCTGCGACCTGGCCGTGGCCGAGCTTCAGCGCGTCGGTCTGGGCGATCGCATGGACTATTACCCCTCCCAGCTGTCGGGTGGTCAGCAGCAGCGTGTGGCCATTGCCCGTGCTCTGGCCATGAAGCCGGAGATCATGCTTTTCGATGAGCCGACCTCCGCCCTTGACCCCGAACTGGTGGGTGAAGTGCTCAACGTCATGCGTTCCTTGGCCAAGGAAGGCATGACCATGGTGTGCGTGACCCACGAAATCGGCTTCGCCCGCGAAGTCGCCGACCAGATCGTGTTCATGGACGGCGGCGTAGTCGTAGAAAAGGGCGGCCCCGACATCATCGACCACCCCACCGAGCCTAGGTTTAAGGACTTCTTGCAGCACGTGCTGTAGGAAGGCTCGTTGTTGCAGCTCCAAAAACGTACGCTGATGAACTCAGCGTACGTTTTTTTGCGACGCCTAATCGCACCCCCATCTCGTGAAGAACGTACGCTGAGTGGTAGTCAGTGTACGGTTTTCACGAAGGGGCATGTTCCAATCCTGCAAAGGCGGCGGGTTGGATTCGCTTTGCGCAATAATCGTCCGCTAGGCTGGTGAACCATGTGTGGAATCGTTGGATACGCGGGAAATATTGAAACGGCATGCGGCAAGCCTTTGGAGGTCTGCCTGCAAGGCCTGGAACGTCTGGAATACCGAGGCTATGACTCGGCCGGTGTGGCGCTGACCGCGCCCGGCATGGATAAGGTGGTCGTGCGCAAGAAGGCCGGCCGTTTGAAGAACCTGGTCGAAGACATCGAGCGTAAGCCGATGCCGCTTGCCACGGTGGGCATCGGCCACACGCGCTGGGCCACCAATGGCGAGCCGAGCGACGTGAACGCCCACCCGCACACCAGCATGGACGGCAAGGTGGCCATCATCCATAACGGCATCATCGAAAACGCCTCTCAGCTGCGTCTCGACCTGCAAGCCGAAGGCTACCGATTCGCCTCTGCCACCGACACTGAGGTGGCCGCTAAGCTGCTCGGCAAGATCGTGGACAAGATTATCGCGGACGAAGGCAAGCCAGACCTGTTCAAGGCTGTGCGCCGCATGGCCCGCATGCTTGAAGGCGCGTTCACCATTCTGGCCACCGACTGCCGCCAGCCGGACATCGTGGTCGGAGCCCGCCATGATTCGCCGCTGGTCGTGGGCCTTGGCGAGGGGGAGAACTTCCTCGGTTCCGACGTCGCCGCATTCGTGGCCTACACCAAGCGCGCCATGGAAGTCGACCAGGATCAGGCCGTATGCGTGTCCGCCGACAAGGTCATCGTCACCGATTTCGACGGCAACGTGGTCGAAAACCCGAAGACCTACACCGTGGATTGGGATGCTTCGGCCGCCGAAAAGGGCGGCTGGGATTCCTTTATGGACAAGGAGATCCACGAAGACCCTGCCGCAGTGCAGCGCACCCTGCTTGGCCGCTTCGACACGAATGGCGGCATCACCCTTGATGAAGTGCGTATCGACGAACACGACTTCAAGGCCATCGACAAAATCATCGTCGTGGCCTGCGGCACCGCTAGCTACGCCGGCCAGGTAGCCAAGTACGCCATCGAACACTGGGTGCGTATCCCCGTGGAAATCGAACTCGCGCACGAATTCCGTTACCGTGACCCAATTCTGACCCCGCGTACGCTCGTGGTGGCCATTTCTCAGTCCGGCGAAACCATGGATACTCTGATGGCCCTGCGCCACGCGCGCGAACAGGGGTCCAAGGTGCTGGCCATCTGCAACACGCAGGGTGCCTCCATTCCGCGCGAATCCGACGCCGTGCTCTACACACACGCCGGCCCGGAAGTTGCCGTGGCATCCACCAAGGCGTTTGTGGCGCAGATCACCGCCGCCTACCTGCTGGGCCTGTATCTGGCGCAGGTCAAGGGCGCGATGTTCCGCGATGAGATTCATCAGGTGCTTGACTCCCTGAAAGACATGCCGCGCAAGATTCAGTGGGTGCTCGACACCCAGCCCAAGACCATCCAGGCGGCCGCCGAGCGCATGGTGAACGCCAACTCCTTCTTGTTCCTCGGCCGTCACGTGGGCTACCCGGTGGCGCTTGAGGGTGCACTGAAGCTCAAGGAGATCGCCTACACGTTCACCGAGGGCTTCGCGGCCGGCGAGCTCAAGCATGGACCGATCGCGCTGGTGGACGAGGGTGAGCCCGTGGTGTTCATCGTGCCGCCGCAGCGCGGCCGCAATGTGTTGCACGCCAAGGTGATCTCTGGTATCGAGGAGGTCAAGGCTCGTGGCGCGTACATCATCGCCGTGGCCGAGCAGGGCGACCCGGATGTGGAACGGTACGCTGACGTGGTGTTCTGGCGCCCCGCCTGCCCAACGCTGATGAGCCCGCTGGTTGACGTGGTGCCGCTGCAGCTGTTCGCCATGGACATGGCAAAGCTCAAGGGCTACGACGTGGACAAGCCCCGCAACCTCGCCAAGTCCGTGACCGTTGAGTAAGCCACATCGGTATGTGATTGACGAGCCTCATATTCCGTTTGAGATGGACGTGCTGTATGAGGACGAGCGGATCATCGTGGTGGACAAGCCGCATTTTCTGGCCACCATGCCGCGCGGCATGTGGTATCGGCAGACCGCGCTGATCCGATTGCGTGAGCGGCTGGGGGAGCCGGACATCACGCCAGCGCACCGATTGGACCGCATGACCGCCGGCGTATTGGTGTTCGTGCGGGATCCGGCCTGCCGCGGCGCGTATCAGATGCTGTTCCAGAACCGGCAGACCGTCAAGGTCTATGAATGCCTGGCGCCCTGCCGGCCGATCAGCCGCCCGCGATTCGGCACGATCATGCAGGTCGAGCCGCCACGCCCGTTCCCATTGCTGCGCCGATCGCACATCACCAAGGAACACGGCACGATGGCCGCATTCGAGGAACCGGGTTTGGCCAACGCCGAAACCCTCATCGAGCGCGGCGACCTCTGTTTCCCTCCCGCTGACGGGAGGTGGCGCGAAGCGCCGGAGGGTGGTCCCCATCCGGGGAATCACCCCATCTGCCGCTACACACTCCACCCGCGCACCGGCAAAACCCACCAATTGCGCGTCCACATGAATTCGCTCGGCCTGCCCATCGTGGGCGACGACTTCTACCCGCGCATCCAGACGCGCCCCTACGACGATTTCAGCCAACCATTGCAGTTGGTAGCACGCATGCTGCGATTCACCGATCCAATAACAGGCGAGAAGCGCGAATTCGTTTCCCGTGTGCCGCTTAAGATCTGATTTCTTATGCATTGAGAGTGTTTTCGCTCATGGTGTCACCATTCATAGAGTTCGGCGGGCTGCGGGGTTTTGCGGACATCCAGCGACAAGCCAAGCTCAGTCAGGGCGCTGAGAATGGTGGAGAATTCGGGATTGGGGACTCGGGCGTGTTCAAATTCGATCAGCCAGCGACGTGACACGCCCAGCCGTTGGGCCATGTCGGTCTGACTAATGCCCTGGCGTTGCCTATGAATCACTGGCAGGTGGATCACTGGCAGGTACCAGTGGATGCCAGCGCATGCCGCTCGTCAGCTGATGTCGAGCACGGAACCGCGTTCAATCAGTTCCGGCGGGATTACGGTTTTGACGCCGACCGGTATCTTCTCGCCTTCGCATTGACGGCGGACCATGGAGAAGGCGGTGGCGCCAATGTCGTCAAAGCGCAGCTTCATGGTCGTCAGGTTCAAGCGCGGGACCATATCGACCAGCGAATCATCGACGCCCACGATGCTGACATCCTCGGGCACACGCTTGCCCACTGACTGCAACCCGAGCATTGCGCCGTACGCCATCTGGTCGTTGGCGGCGTAGATGGCCGTGCAGTCGGGGTCGTGGGCCAACGCCACGCCGGCCTGGTAGCCTGAATCCGCGCACCAATCGCCGATATACATGCTCGGTACGCGTGCTCCCATTTGTTCCAACGCTTCTCGCCAACCGCGGGCGCGGCTTTCGGCGGCACGCGAGGTGGACGGTCCGGCAATGTGGTAGACGGTCTTGTGTCCCTTGCTCATCAGGTAATCGACGATAGCGGTCGAGCAGCCATACTGGTCGGCGTCAACAGTGGGGCAGTGGTCGGCGGCGGATTCGCAGATGAGCACGACTGGAAGTTCTCGCGGAGGCTTGTATCCGACGAAATCGGAGATGCGTTCCTCCAGCACTACGATGACACCATCCACCGGCTGACGCTGCATGTGATCGATGGCGGCGGAAAGCGTGCGTTCCGCACCGTGACGCATGGTCTGGATGGTGACTGAATAATCGTCATCGGCCGCGTTGGCCACAATAGAATCAAGGATGCGGGCGTTGCCGAACGTGGCGGTGTTGAACATCACCACGCCGATATCCTGGAAGCGGCCGTGCTTTAGGGCTCGGGCCGCATAATTCGGACGATATCCAAGGCGCTCCATTGCAGCTTCGACACGCTGGCGTGTTTCGGGTTTCACCGCATCGCTGCCATTCGCCACGCGGGACACTGTCTGTGGCGAAACGTCGGCGGCTTTCGCTACGTCTTGCATGGACACCTGTGTTGGCCTCGACATTTCACCCTCGCTTGACTCATTAATGTCGGTGTTTCGTTTGCAGCGCTTATCTTAGGCCGCTTACGTTAACGATAACATCGTTGTTTTCGTGACCATTGTAGCAGAGTGACTGAGGAACCCTTAATTCAACACGGTACTCAACACGATTGGACAATGTTACAGATAGTGTTATGATGATAACGCAAACATTTTGGTCAACCTTCGAAGGAGAGGGGTTGGAAATGGCTTCAGCCGATATCGCAGCTGCGCCCGTGCATTCGGGCAAGGCTCGTGTGAATAAGCACAAGGCCGATTGGCGTGGATGGAAGTTCATGTGGCCTTTTGCGGTGGTGTTCGTGTTCGTGTTCATCGTGCCGATCGTGTATGCCGTCTATATTTCGTTCTTCAAGAAGCAGATGATCGGCGGCACCAAGTTCGTGG
>OHVS01000430.1_pt1 | contig 19626 bp, 11 predicted proteins | sample 1579531 | NCBI WGS metagenome assembly OHVS01 (sample SAMEA3882531, study PRJEB24775) | human gut metagenome | biome: human-associated habitat; feature: intestine environment; material: feces | place: Netherlands | collected 2009/2010
GAGCCTCAGTCTTCCAAACTGATTACGCGGGTTCGATTCCCGTCATCCGCTCCACTATATAGGTTTGTGGCTAGGGTACTACCCACAACATTGCCCGTAACACCACCGCCCGCAACAGAACACGGCCTTGGTGAGTCGTATGTTTGCGTTCACAGAAATTGCATGTAGTATGTCTCCGTGTATGCGTAGCGGTATGTGATACTGCACACATGCGGAGCAGTGGCATACTGACGGTCGTCAGTAACTCCGGCCCCCGCGCAGCGGCGGCAAATCCGCCTCAGTTCCCAGATGGTGGGACCGGCACGCCCCGTCGAGAAGAAAAGTGCGTTATCGCAGGGTGGATGACGAGGGTGCCACTTTTCAAAAATTCCAAGGTTCTTTTCAGTGTCGGGTAAAAAAATCCCTCTACCCGGGTGTACGCATTCGTGCTTTTTGCTTAATACCGTAACGCCTTATAAGCGTAACGCCGGGTTTTGGCGTACGTGATCGTAAGAGACAGGCAAGGTTATGAAGAGAATTGCAGAATGGTTCGCAGCGGTAGGGGCCGCGGCGGGCAGGAAAGGCAAACGGTTAGTGGCGATCGTTGCCGCCGTGGCGATGCTCGGTGGCGTCGCCGGTGTGAGCGCGACCGCCATGGCGGACGATGGGAATGCCTCCACGACACAATCGCAGACCACCGATGAGAAGGCGGCCGCCAGCGCGCCTGCTCCTCTTTCCACCGAGGGAACAAACGGCGTGCCGGATGATCCGACGTTGTCTGCTCCGGCCCGCGAGAAGACCGTTACCGCCAATGAAGACGGCACGTACACGGTGGCGTTGAACGTCACCGGTGCGAAGAGCGCGGGTACGGGCGAGATCGTGACGAACCAGCCACTCGACATCGTGCTGGTGTTGGATGTGTCCGGTTCGATGGCCGAAAAGATCGCTAGCGGTTGGAACCAGCCTACGAAGATTGACTCGCTCAAGACCGCGGTCAATAAATTCATCAATGCGACGGCTGCAGAGAACGCGAAGATTACCGACCAGAGCCAGCGGAACCGCATCGCCCTGGTGAAGTTCGCCGGCACCGAGAAGACCAGCGTCGGCAATGACTTTTACCGCGAAGGCTGGTCCTCCTACAACTACACGCAGATCGTCAGCAACCTGACGTACGACGTCTCCGGACTGACGAGCACGGTTAACGGCCTGAGCGCGTCCGGCGCGACCTCCGCCGACTACGCCTTCAACCGCGCCCAGGCGGCGCTAACGTATCAGCCTCGCGCCAACGCGAAGAAGGTCGTCATCTTCTTCACCGACGGCGAGCCGAACCACGGCAGCGGGTTTGACCCCACCGTCGCCGCCACCGCGGTGAACAAGGCGAAGAGCCTGAAGGACGCCGGGACGACCATCTACTCGATCGGCGTCGTCAGCGGTGCCAACCCCGGCGACACCTCGAGCAACCTGAACAAGTACATGCACGGCATCTCCAGCAACTACCCGGATGCCACTGCAACGAGCAGTGAGCATTTGTGGGGAAAGTCTTGGAACGCCAACCTCGGTGACCGCGCCGAGACCAGCAGCTACTACAAGGCCGCCACGGATGCCGGCCAGCTGAACAACATCTTCGAGTCCATTTATCAGGAGATCACCAAGACGGCTGAGTATGCCGACGTGACGATTCACGACAGGCTGTCCAGCTGGGTCGTGAGCTCCGACAGCGCCTCCGAGAATGGAGAGCCCGCGGGCTTCACGTACACGAAGACCCGGAACGGCCAGATCACGGCGTGGGATGACGCCCCGGAGGCGACGGTTGCGGCTGATGGCACCGTGTCTTGGCCGGTCATGTCCAACGACGACACGCTTGAGGACGGCGTCACCTACACGGTGAGCTTCAATGTCAAGCCGACGCAGGCTGCGTTCGACGAGGCTGTTAAGAACCACAAGGACGATGCCAATGCCTCCGGCGACAACAACTTCTACACGAACGACAACTCCAGCGCCACTGTCGACTACAAGACCGTGGTGACCTCCTCGCAGGGCGGCACGACGACGAGCGATCCGCAGACCGCCGCCTACCTGCAGAAGCCGACCATCACCCTTCCGGTCTCCAAGATTACGGTGACGAAGACTTGGTCCGACGGCAACGCGAATCACGAGAATGATTCCGTGCAGGTCCAGCTCAAGCAGGACGGCAACAACTACGGCGATGCAGCAACTCTGAATGCCGCCGGCAACTGGACTCACGAGTTCACGGTGCCTGCCGGCCCTGAGGGGCACACATACTCGGTTTCCGAGGTCAAGGTTGAAGGCTATGACTCCAAGGTTGATAAGACTGACCTCAAGCTACAAGGTTTGACCGCACAATCCGGTGCCTTCACGGTAACCAACACGCCTTCTTACGTGACCTTGCCCGCTTCGGATGTCAAGGTGACGAAGGTTGTGCAGGGACATGCTGCTAATTCGGACTTCGGCTTCAACCTGAAGTGTGTGGATAGCACGGATGCGAATGCTGGTAAGTGCGCTGACGTTACCGGCTTGGCCAACAATGGACTGACTACGACTGTGTCCAAGGACGAATTGACTGCTAGCGGCGCGAGCGCGACGGTTGGCTTCGGCAATGGGGACCTGAAGTTCAGGGTTCCGACCGGTGCTGACAATTTGGTCTACACGTTCGAGGCTTCGGAGGACACCGAAAAGCCTGCTGCCGGTTGGAAGTATGACAACGATAAGGTGACCGTCAAGGTCACGGTCTCCAGGACGGATGCCGTTGTCTCTTACGAGTACGGCGAGAACGATTCCGACCGAACGAATACGGAGTCGGCACAGTTCACGAACAAGTATGTGGCTATCTCCAGTCTGCCGCTGACCGGTGGCACGACTGGTCGTGACTGGATGGTGTTCGGCGGTGGCCTGGGCCTGCTGGCCCTGCTGGCTGCTGCGGGCTACACGGTTTGGCGTAAGCGTCAGCTGGTCTGATTTCAAGAAACTTGAGGTGGTTTTGGCTCCTCTCGCTGAGGGGAGCTGGCCGCCGAAGGCGGACTGAGGGGGGCAATGAAGGCTTCCCTCCCGAAAAAACAATAAGGATTTGCGGATCACGGAGGCCCTGCTGTGGGTCTGCAGCCTCCGCGATTGCAAGAAAATCAATCACAATAAGGAAGAGAGGGTTTCTCATGAAGTTGAGGAAGCTTTTCGCGGGTGTCGCTGCTGCGGCCACCCTGCTCGGTGGCATGGCCTTCGGCGCCACCACCGCCAACGCGGCTGAGGCCAACATCTCCAGCACGACTATCACAGTCAACGCCACGGATGCAAACCAGTTCTACACCAAGCCGGTTGACACCGCTGACCTGCAGGCTAACCTGCGCATGTTCAAGTACGTTGAGCTCGCCAAGTATGTGTCTGATGGCAACACTGGCGTTGAGCTGGAGGGTTTGGTCTCCGGTGAGGCAGTGGATGCTGCTTTCGCTGCTGCTGGTTACAACGACCAGACCAAGGGTGATTCCCTGAACGAGTGGGCCTGGCTGGGCAACACTACCCTGACTGCCGCGCAGACCACCGCTTTTGTGAACGCGCTTAAGGATCTGGCTGTCACGGACATTACCCCGACGGCTTCTAACGGTGGCAAGACCCAGACCTTCACCTTCGCTGAGGGTGGTCTGTACTTGATTGTCGACCAGAGTGGAAAGCTGGTCGTCGAAGATAATGACACTCACAAGCTCGTGTGGAATGGCAATGCTCCGATTCTCGCTGGCACTGCTATCACGGGCGCCGCGCCGTCCGTGAACAACGCCACTGGCGTTCTCGCCGCTGCCGGCGTTGTCGACCTGAAGAGCAGCAAGGAAGAAACCACCAAGGCTGGTGCCGTGACTTGGCAGAAAGTCGACAAGAACGCTGCTGCTCTGACTGGTGCTGAGTTCCAAGTGTACGAAGGCGATGTTAGCGGTCTTTCCGCTGACGAGCTCAAAGCGAAGACTCCGCTTAAGTTCAATGGCTCTAACGGTGCGTATTCTCTGCCGACCGCCAATGCTGATGGCACTTACCCTGAAGGCGCCACGGACACACTGCAATCCAACGCTGAGGGTAAGTACACTCTGAACGGTCTTAAGCTCAACACCATCTACACCGTGATTGAGACGAAGGTCCCGACTGGCTACAACGGCACCTTCGTTGGCAAGTTCACGATCACTACCGGTGCAACCGCAGATGCTGCTGCCATCTTCGCTGGTAAGGATGCCTGGAACCTGTCCAAGGACAACAAGGGAACCTTCCAGGTCACCAACGTCAAGAACATCACCCAGCTGCCGCTTACCGGTGCCGCTGGCACCGCGCTGTTCTCCGTGATCGGCCTGCTGATCGCGGGCGCCGCGGTGACCGTGTTCGTCAAGTCCCGTTCCACCAAGCGCGCTCTCAACGCGTGAGCTTGACTGCTGCTTATAACTGAGCAGCTATAACAATGGCCGATCTGATTATTCAGATCGGCCATTTGTCATATTGACGGCATCTCATACGGATGACTTGTAGGCCATCTCCGAATCTTATGGGCAATGTATGGCATTTTGATTTGAATGTAATGGGGCCGGGCATCGAAAATAACTTGTGTTTCACCACAACAAACGTTTCATGCAGGCTCGGTAACAATCGCCAAGCGGACACAATCATAGGGGGGATGAAGGATGGGCCTGTATACCCCATTCGTGGGCCGATTATCGTTCAGTTGCCGTCCAGCCACTACTCAAGCTCCACTTAAGCGGGGGGGGGTAAAAACGACCCTACTAGGGGTTAGGCATGTACGAATTATAAGTATTATTATCCCGAACTATGGCATGCACCCCATAATCAGGGGGGTGTGCAATGAGCCTTCCAACGAGTGTAAGGGATGAGGATGACCAGTGGTGGAGGGACTTTTAGCCCCGAGGAGATCAAGTATCTGAAGTCGTTGTCGGCAGTGGCGGAAGCCACGGCGAAGCGCATCACCTATACCGATGATTTCAAGCGTTACTGTGTAGTCCACTACAACGAAGGTGCCTCACCCGTGCGCATGTTCCGTGAAGCCGGATTGGATCCGGCTCTAATCGGGTACAAGCGCATCGAACGTTGCCTTGCCCGCTGGCGTGAATCGCAAGACGAAATCCTGAACTCCGGCAATGCCAAAGCCGGCGTGGAAAATAAGCTGGGGGGGGGGGCTTCAGATTCGGAGCTTTTCCGATCGGGAGCCGCGGGCGCACCAAACATTCCGGAGAGTGCGCGAGCAGCGAGAGCTTGGCGCGACTCGGCGGAATCGTCACTTCCGGCTGGTACCGGCAGCGAATCCGATTTCCACGTATCGCCCGAACGTCGCGCCATCATCTTCCCCGTCTCCCGCAAAGAGCAGAACAATGACCTACGCGACTTGCTGATTTCGCAGCAGGTACGTCGTATCGACGAACTGGAGCGTCAGGTCGACATGCTCGAGGCCCTGCTGCACGGCAGGCGGCGTAAGGAACAGGCTGCCAATACGTTGCCTGAGGAACAGACGGATACAGCGGCGGACAAGTCGCCGGATACAGACGGGCAACAGCAGTAGCCTGTCTGTATCCAATCAGTGCGCGAAACCACAGGGAACATCAGGTACTTGCCCAACACGCACGCTAAGATAGGCATCGCAATAATCGGCATGGCAATACATGGCAATAAGCAGGTAATCGGCGAGGCGGTGCATGGAGCAGGAATCCAACGAGCAAGAACCTAACGAGGCGACGGAAATCGTAGGCGGCAAAGTAGAGACCGTCGAGGTTTCCAGGCACCCCGAGGCTTCCATACCCGAGACCGATTTGTCTTTGGCTGATATCGAGCGCCGTCGCTCCCATCCGTTGCGTTGGGCGTTGATTATTCTTGCCGTACTGTGCGCCATCATCGCGCCATACTGGTTCGGTCGCTCGCTGGCGGTGAATAATACTGACTCCATTGTGGCCGTGCTCGGGGGAGTGTCTCCGCAAGGTATCGCACTGGTCGGTTGGGTGGCCGTGGTGATCACGTACGTCGGATTGGCGATGGCGGTGGTCGTCTCGCCGTCCTGGCCATGGCTGATCGTGTTCGTGCTCGGGCTGGCCTGTGAGCAGTTCATCGCGGGACTCAGCATGCTCAATCTCAACTTCTGGTATTCCACGTACGTGGTCTACGGCAAGCAGGCCGGTCTGGCAAATGCCGCGAATCTGGGCATTATGGGGGCGGCGATCGGCATCGCCGTATACGCCCTGGTGTTTGTTGGTCTGCTGGTGATTATCCGGAAGACCTCGCCGCTGAACGTACTGACCAAAAGCTGGGCGAGTTTCATTCTGTACTTCGTGATTGAAACCATCGCCCTGCTCGTGGTGTTGTTCGGCGGATTGCTCACCACTGTGTGAGCGCACGTGAGTTGCCGTACGTCGCTCAGTACTCACCGCTCACTGCTCACCGCCGCGCAAACCGTGTGCCCGATGTCTATTTAGAGGTGCAACACCCCTGTTGGTCCTGCAATTCTAGCAGTTCGTCGGCGAATGCCTCGGCGGGCGTCCGGTAGTCCAGCACGCGCATGGGACGGTTGTCGGCCTCGTCGACAATCTCCCGCAGTTCCCCGGCCATGCCCATCTGGATCTCGCTGCGTTTGGGCAGATACCGGCGGATCATGCCGTTCCGGTTCTCGTTGCTTCCCCGCCGCCGGCTGGAGTACGGGTCGGCGAAGTACGTGTCCATGCCCAGCCCGTCGCGCAGGCGCGTGTGGCGGGCGAACCCGGCGCCGTTGTCGTGCGTGACGCTGACGCGCGCGCCGGCCGGCAGCGGCGAGAACATCGCCAGCCGCACCCCGACGCTTTCCCCGGCGGTCCTGCCGGGCACGATCCCGGCCATGAGGAACCTGGTCTTCCTCTCGACCTCAGTGTGCAGGTCGCATCCGGCGCCGATCACGCCGTCGGCCTCCCAATGGCCGAAACCGCTGCGGTCGCCGGCCTCCGGCGGACGCTCGGAGATGGGAACCCGTCCGGGAATCGGGAAACGCGACGTCCTCCCGCCGCCACGCCTGCGACGCCTCCCGTGGCCGCGTGGAAGGCAGCGCGCCCGGCGTTCACGGCGATGGCGGTCGGCGCGTTGAACACCATGATGCTCACCCGCGTGCAGGTGCGATTCGGACGATACCTGTCCCGCCGATACATGACCGGCGTGCTCGATCGGGAGTTCCCGTTCTTCGTGAACCGTTCCAGTGGTGACCTGATCTACCGCGCGAACCTGGTCATGGTCGTCGAACAGATCGTGACCGGCAGTCTGCCGTCGACGGTCGTGTCGATGGTGTTCCTCGTGGTCTACCTGATCATGATGATCGCCTATTCAGCGCCATTGACGATGCTGACCCTGACGGTGTGCGCGGCGGTGCTCGTCGTATCCGTCATTTATTCCCTGCGCAACAGGACGCTGGTCGAGCGTGCGACCGTCGCGCAGGCTGACGTGCAACGCGCCTTCATCGAAACCTTCTCCGGCATCGTCGGCGTCATCAGCCAGATCATGGCGTTCGCCACCTATATGCGCAAGATTTGCGAGATGATTCCCGCCGGTGAAGGCGACAAGATCGCCATCGTCGGCCCCACTGGCTCGGGCAAAAGCACGCTGCTGAAACTGCTCGCCGGACTCATCGAACCCGTCTGTGGCACGGTGACCATCAACGACGGCGGATGCCGGATTTACGACGCGGACAGCCGATGGAAGGCCGACAGGCTGGCGTATGTGCATCAGGAATCCACGGTGTTCAACGAAACCTTGCGCGACAATATCACGCTGCACCGTCCGTGGCTGACGGATGACGACATCGTCAGGGCGTGCGAGGTTGCCGGCATCAACGAGGGGATGATGGATCCGGTCGTCGGAAGACCGGACTTCCTACTTATGGACGAACCCACCAGTGCTCTGGACAACGATACCGAGCGACATGTCATGACGGCGTTGCTCGACTCCGACAATGCGTGCATCGTCGTGGCGCACAGACTCGCATCGATTCGGGATTTCGACCGCATCCATGTCATGGATCATGGGCAGATCGTCGAATCCGGTACGCATGACGAACTGCTGCAGGCCGGCGGATTGTATTCGCGGCTGTACCGGCAGGAGTGAGTGTCCCCTTACACCCTTACGCCTTTAAACCCTTACCCTTTACACCTTATCCCTTACACCCTCGGCTCATGAGGCCCCCCGGATTCAATTTGTAAGCGCAACGCTTGTGTTCGGGCTGGCTGCCTTCGATTGTAGCTTGGCGATCTCCTCGTCCCATACCTCGTTGGGCGTTTTGTAGCCGAGGAGCTTCATGGGGGTGTCGTTGATCTCCCCGACGATCGCGTCGAGGTCCTCCTGGGCCAAGTCCTCGAACCCGGTTCCTTTGGGCAGATAGCGGCGGATCCTGCCGTTCCTGTTCTCGTTGCTGCCACGCTGCCAGGAACTGTACGGGTCGGCGAAGTACGTGAGCATGCCCAGCGCCTCGTCCACCAGCATGTGCAGGCTCGCCTCCGTGCCGTTGTCCCACGTGCGGTCGACGCGCGCGGCCGGCGGGATGTCCTTGAATATCTCGTATTCGGCCCTGGCCGTGGCGGACGCGCTCTTGTCGTCGACGAGCCGGGCGAACAGCCTGCGGCTCCTGCGCTCCACCTGCGTGTTCATGCAGCGCCTCGACGGCGCGGCGCCGACCACCGTGTCCGACTCGAAATGGCCGAACCCCTTCCTGGATCCGACCGCCTCGGGCCGGTCCGCGATGGGCACGCGCATCGGGATGCGCGGCCCTTTCGCCTTCCTGCCCTTTTTCCTCGTCCGGCGTTTCCTGCCGCGCGCCAGGTACTGGCGCAGGTCCAGCGCCCGCTGCGGCTTGGCGTAGATCCACTGGCAGAGGCACTCGTGGCTGATCCGCATCGACGGGTCGCCGGCGTACTGGGCCTTCAACCGTCCCTCGATCAGTTCCGGGCTCCACCCCCTGCGCAGCGAGTCCAGCACCCAGGCGCGAAGCCGGTCCGAGTCCATGCGACGCGGCTTGCGGGATCCGCGCCGGCGCAGGTCCGCCTTCCTCTGCGCGGCCAGCGCCGAATAGAACGGACCCGAGGTCCACGGCCCGGTCTTCAGCCGTTTCGGCCGGTAGGGACGGTACGACCCGTTCTCGTTGGACGCGAACCACAGGCCGCGCCTCAGCTCGCGTGACACCGTGGACTTGTCCCGACCGATTTCCTCCGCGATCTTCCGGACGCTCAGATGCTGTTCGCAATGCAGCTTCTCGATCAGGATCCTCTCCTCGGACGACAGGTGCGAATACTGTTGACCCATGAGTGCAACACCTTCTTAAGTTAGAAACTTCGAACACTTCCAACCCTAGACAAGGTGTTGCACTTCTATTTAGAACCCGGGGCGTAAACACGATTGCCTTCAAAGAAGATGGTCGTGACTGTGCTGGAATCAATGTTCGGTGCTATGAAGCGAAGCGTTGGTTGTGTGTCTAAGCTGGCCGCATTGTTGAATGAGGCTCAACTTCGGGGTGTCGTTTTATCGGCTGTGATGTTATTGTGGCGCGACACGCCAGCTTTATAGGCGATGAGTGGTGGCATCAGATGAGTTCGCTTGTACGTCTCCATTCTTTGTTGAAATATGTTATGCAAAGTGTGTAATTGGCATATGAAACTGTCATATTTGATGTGTTGCGTTGCGTTTATGTGAACTTATTTTCATTGTGCATATCGTTATCAATTTGTTATCAAGGACGATCGCGAGTGAAATGCGCTCATTTATACAATGGCTGTTGCATGGCTGCCCTTGAGGGACGTTCCTCTGGCATGGCTTTGCAATGAGCCGCGATGTGGTCGTAACCAACGTGGGATTCGATTGTGCGGCGAAGAAAAAATGATGGGGGGGGAGTCGCCCTCCATCATTCAGGAAAGGGAACTGAATGGTTTATAACATTCACATATTGCAAACAAGGAAAACCGGTCGTGTGGTTGCTGCTGCGGCTGCATCCGTGCTGTGTTGCATGGGGGCTGTATTTCCAGCGACTATCGGAGTGACTGCGGCGTCGGCCGATGAACCCGTCGAATTGGTCGTCAACGGCGGATTCGAAGACGATCTTAATGGTTGGAAGTCTGGAACGGTGTGGAATAGCTCCGCATCGTCCATTGCCGTCACTGCGGATGATGTGCATGGTGGCAGTGGCGCCTTGAGCGTTACTGATCGTACATCCTCTGATGCTGGTGCAATCCAGTCTCTTGATGGCAAGGTGGAAAAAGGACAGACATATACCGGAAGTATGTGGGTCAAGGCCACGGAAGACGGTGAATTCAATATCACTGTTTGTTCGGGTAATGGTTCCGGATGTGACCAGATTGCGACCGGAACGGCGAAAGCGGGTGAGTGGACACAAATTTCAGGTACTGGAACGTTAGGTGGTAGTGGTGATTTCACCAGTCCCTCGCTGGTGATTGAAAACAAGTATGGCACGAGCAATGCCGACTTCATTGTCGACGACATTTCCGTAACCGGTTCGGATTCTGGTTCCTCATTCGTGCCGCCGACTACGGGTACGGCAACGGCAGCCAAGGCTTTCGGCGACTATTCAAACCCGATTATCGATTATTGGTATGGCGCCGATCCGTGGGCTATGGAATACAACGGACGCGTATATATCTACACTACGGGTGATGGCACTTCTGTGAATGCTGATGGCTCGTTGAATTATGACTATGAATATGACAGTACTGGGCAGATCAAGGACAATTCGTTCGCTCAAGTAAAGACCATCAATGTTCTGTCCAGTGATGACATGGTCAATTGGCGTAATGAGGGTTACATTCGTGTGGCTGGAGAACAGGGGGTGGCCACCTGGGCCAGCAATTCCTGGGCTCCTGCCGTCGCTCATAAGACCATCAACGGTAAAGAGAAGTTCTTCCTGTATTTCGCCAATGGCGGCAGCGGTATCGGTGTGCTGACCTCGGATTCTCCTGTTGGTCCGTGGAAGGACGAAACCGGTGAGCTGTTGATTAAGGGCGGTACTCCTGAATCCGCTGGTGTGGTCTGGCTGTTTGATCCCGCGGTGTTCGTGGATGATGACGGGCAGGGCTACCTGTATTACGGAGGTGGTGTTCCGACAGGCGAGGAAGAACATCCGAACACGGCTCGCGTTATTAAACTGTCCGATGACATGCTGCATACCGAAGGTGAGGCTCAGGCCATAGACGCACCTGCCATGTTTGAGGACTCCGGGATTGCCAAGATAGGTGGTACTTATTACTACTCGTATTGCACTAATTTCAGCCATGACAACGTAATTGATGGTAACACGGTCGGTTACGGCAATATCGCGTATATGACTTCAGACAACCCGATGGGGCCGTTCACTTATCAGGGTGAGATTCTGAAGAATCCGAGCACGTATTTCGGTGTTGGCGGCAACAATCATCACGCGATGGTTCAACTTGGCGACCAGTGGTATATGACCTACCATGCGCAAACGGTGGCAAAGGAATTGATGAACGGCGGTAATCTTGACGCGGCGCATGGCTACCGAAATACTCATCTCGATCCGATTACGGTTAACGAGGATGGTTCCATTGCCGATATTGCAATGACATATGAGGGTCTCTCTTCGGTGAAGAATCTGGACGCGTATCAAGATGGAGGCATTCCAGCTTCCACCATTGCATGGGATTCCGGCATTCAGAACGCATATGACCTGACTTCTGGTGTGCGCGTGGTCGATATGACTACAGACAATTCCGAAGGTCAGAAGCTCAGCAATATTAATAATGGTGAGTGGACGTCTTTGGCGAATGTCGATTTCGGGAATAACGGCGCCTCTTCGCTGACTGTGACTGCAGCTGGCAAAGCCGGAGGCATCCTTGAGATTCGTCTTGATGATCCGGATTCCGAACCTGTGGCTTCTATTTCGATTCCTGCCGGTGATGGATCCGAGTACGCCGATTACACGACCACCCTTGAGGGTGTGACAGGGGTGCATCATGTGGTGTTCTCCTTCAAATCCGATGGTGGTGCGAATGCTCAGGATGAGCTGTACGACATCACTACGTACACTTTCACGGAGTCGCAGGATGAAACTCCTTCGACTCCGGTGGACAAGTCTGATTTGCAGAGCGCAGTGAATGAGAATTCCGGCCTGAACGCTTCCGATTACACGGAAGAGAGCTGGAAGGTGTTTGCTGACGCATTGCAGAAGGCTCAGGCGGTATTGCAGGATGAATCCGCTACTGAACAGCAGGTTCAAGATGCGCTTGCTGCATTGAATAGTGCACGTGCCGGTCTGAAGCTGGCTGATGATTCCACTGATGGCAATGCCGACGGCTCCAATGACACGGATGGCGTGGATTTGGCACAAACCGGTTCCTCTGTCTTGCCTGGTGCTGTGATTGTCGCTTGCTTGGCTCTCACTGGTGTGATCGTAGCGCGAGTGCGTCGCGAGATGCGCTAGTTACCTCTTGGTAATGCGGTCATCCCGTAGCGGCAGCCTCGGGATGACCGCACATGAAACCTAGAACTGGTACTTGTTCAAGCGTAAGTTTTGGCAGTGGTAATGTCCATCACTTATCCATATGCGGGAATGTCTTATCGTCATTCATTGCTGATTTGTGCGGGCATGCTATTGGAATACGCACTCGATGTTGAGTGCTTATCATGAAAGGTTAAAAGACTTATGAATTATTTACGACAAAAAATTTCGGCTAGTGCTATCGCGGTGTTGTCGACTTGTGGGTTGATTTTGGCGCCAATGCCGGTCTTTGCGGATGATTCAACGCCATCTTCAACGCCATCGGATGGCAGTTACACCACGACTGATAGCGGTGATGGCACGTATTCCATTCCCATGTTGAACACGGATGTTCCGGATATCAGTGTTATTCGTGTGTCGAAGGACGATCCGAATAACAAAGACGGTCGTGATGTGTATTACATGGTGAGTACCACTATGGAGCTCAGTCCCGGATCTCCAATTATGAAATCCTATGATCTGGTCAATTGGTGGATAGTCACGTACGTGTATGATCGCATTTCTATGAGCGATGCTTCATCCTTGCGCAATGGAGCTAGCTCGTATGGCGAAGGCGAGTGGGCTCCGTCGCTGCGCTATCACAATGGCCGCTTCTACGTGTTATTCAATACGAACAACCTTAATGGCGCTTATATCTACTACACCGATGATATTGAGAATGGTCCTTGGACGAAGATTGCCCTTAATCGGGGATTCCATGATCCGTCATTGTATTTTGATGAGCAAGGGAGTCCTTGGATTATCTCCGGCGTCAACCAATATAGGCTGTCCGATGATTTAACCACGGTGGTGGAGAGCCATGAGAATATCATCTCTGCCGAACAGTTCACTGATGATCTTGGTGAGACTCCTACCGGATTTGAAGGATCTCAGACTTTCAAAATCGGTGATTATTTCTATACTCCAACGATTTACTGGGGCAAAGACGGTCGTACGGTGATGCTGCTGCGCACCACTGATTTGCTTGATGGCTCCAAATACGAAGCCAAAAAGTATTATCTAGGTGCTTTCGCACAAGGTAGCCTTGTTGAAGTCGACAACGGTGATGGCACGACGTCTTGGCATGGATTCTTCTTCCGAGACACATATCCGACCGGACGTATTCCCGGTTTGATTCCTGCAACGTGGGGTGATGACGGATGGCCTGTGTTTGGGGACAATAATCAGGTAAGCGCGTCGGACACCTACGACAAACTGATTGATTTGCCTGCTGATTTGGAGAATCTGGTTCGCCAGCGTTCCCTGGTCAATTCGGACGATTTTGATAATGACGCGCCTCATCAGTCTTATCAGGATCAGGATTGGTGGACTCTGGAGGAGCCTCCTCAGGTTGACGATTCTCTGATTGGAATCGAGCTGGTGGACAATGGCGATTTCGAAAACGGGACTGAATCGTGGACCCCTCAGTGGAATGGTACGCTTACCGCGATTACGGATGGTTCTCTTTCTGGAACCACGAGTCTTGCTGTGACGAATCGTGGCGAATACAATGGCGCTGGCCCGGGTCAATCTATGGATGGAAAATTGCAGCAGGGCGTGACATATCGTGCCAGTGCAACGATTCGATACGACCATGAGATGGACGGCGTCGATTCATCGGCTGTGACTTCCCACCTGTTTTATGTGGCGATTCAATATGCAGACGGCACAATTAATCGTGTGGCCACAGGAACAGTGAAACGTGGGGAGACGACTACTATCACAGGTGAGTTCTCCATCCCATCCGACGCTAATGTGGAAGGTTCCAAACTCATTGTCGAAACCGCGTGGGGTGCGGAAGGCACGTGCATGGATTACGTCATCGACGATATTTCCCTGATCGGTCTTGCTGATGAGAAGGAATATCCGGTCGCCGAAGAATACCAACCCAATGGTTCGAATCTTGATTTGGTATGGGAATGGGGACATAATCCAGATAACCGATATTGGTCTCTCACTGATCGTGAAGGCTGGTTGCGTTTGACCAATGGGCACAAGGTTTCCGCCACGGCCAAATATATGAAAGGCACTTATGGCGACCTGACATATTTTGAAACCGCCCGTAACGTTTTGTCGCAGCGTACCTTTGGCGGATCCATGTCTGTGGAAACCCACATGGATGTCAGTCATATGAAGGATGGAGACACCGCAGGCCTCGCTACATATACCCGTAGTTTTGCCTATGCCGCTGTGCGTCAAGAAAATGGACAGCGAACGTTGGGTGTGGTCAAGCGTGTCTACGACAATGGCGTGAAGGACGCGGACGGTAATATCGTTGACGATACGATTGATCGTGACGCTGAAGAGGCCTTTGTATCGGGCGGCACAGTGACATTGCCAGATGATGCGACCAATGTGTGGATCAAGTCGGACAACACACTGGATAATGCGAGTGGTAAGTTGACGATTCAGTATTGGTACAGTCTGGACGGTAAGCAATGGTCCAAGCTTGGCGACGAGCAGGGGCCGCTGACTTACGATTGGAGCTTGTCGCACTTTAAGGGGTATCGAATCGGCTTGTTCAATTACGCCAAGGAGAATACGGGTGGTTATGTCGATTTTGATTACTATGACTTGAGCGACGTGTTGACTTCTGACGGCAAAGCTGTGGATACGTCTAAGCTGCGTTCGGCCATTGATCAGGCTGACTCTCTGCAGTCTGCGGAATATCCTATGGATGAGTGGGATAAGATGCTCACGCTACTTGATAAGGCAAAGCAGGCGTTGGCATCCGATCCTTCCACGCAAAATGAGGTGGATGCCCCGCAGCGTGCACTGAGTTTGCAGCTCGCGCAATTGGCGGTTGACCGTCAGTCTGGTGATGGCGGAAATCCTGGTGGTGGTGATCAGACCGGTGATGGTGATCAGACCAGTGACGGTAACCAGTCGGGTAACGGCGATCAGACCGGTGATGGCGGCCAGCAACAGTCTTCTACTGCTGATGATAATTCATCTGAACTGTCATCAACTGGTTCGTCCGTAACACCGATGGTGCTGTCTGCAATTGCCCTGATGCTGGCTGGCATCAGTGTCATTCGGATACGCCGCTCTTCGCGCTGAAATATCGCCGCAGCCTGTTGGTTGCAGCGATTGAATGTGCGGAATCAGTGATGTGTCGCAATGGTGGGTTGTGCGAATGCTCGGCAACGTGGATTCGTACAACCCATCCTGTTATGTTGAGACCGCGGCGTGAGACATGGTGGAGCATGACATCGGCGTAGAATGTGCGATTTTGGAAACAAAGGAGCTGGTGTGTGGGCGGCTGGCAGTTTTCATTTCGAATCGACGGCGTTCTCCTGATATCAAGTATGGCTGTGTATCTATGTTGCCGTTATGTGGTGATGTTAGCGGAGTGAGTAATTCGGATATGGTTCGCCCTTATGAACATATGTATGGCTTATGTCGTCCGCCGAAGCATGGTTGCGATTAGCGAAAATCAGGTATTGCGGCGTTATGTCCGGCGCCATGTCATTATCGTATGGCGCACTCACGATACAATACCGTCCTAGCATGGGCGTCGCGGCATGAGACGACGCATTGTGCAGACAGGTGTGGCGTCGAACAACGAACGCGAGGTAAACGTAGATGGCGGTGAATTCCAGCGTGGAGAAACAGCCGGTCGACCAGCAGGCGAGCGGTGAGGTGCAGGCTGAAATCGATACGCGGTCCGATGGTGTTTCGCCCATGCCCAACGATGTTTCCAAACATAACGATGTTTCCAAGCATCCGGTGGCGTCCATTCCCGAATCGACGCTGTCGCTGGCCGATATTGAGCGTAAGCGCTCGCATCCTGCATTGTGGCTGGCTTATGCGCTGCTGGTGATTGCGGCCATTGTGGTGCCGTATTGGTGGGGGCGTGCGATTGCGGTGAACGATACGCAGTGGCTGCTTGATAATTTGAGCGCGCTTGAGCCGCGCGGCGCCGCGTTTGTTGCCTGGACGGTGACGCTGATTGCCGTTTCCGGCCTTGGTCTGCTGGTTGTTGACGCCCATCGGCGCTTGTGGGGCGCGGTTTTTGTGATTGGCTTGGCGGCGGAGCAACTCATTGCCGGCCTGCGCATTCTGAAAATTGATTTTTGGTATGCGACATATGTGGTGTACGGAGAGTCGTCGGCATTGGCGAATGCGGCGAATCTTGGCATTATTTCAGTTGGTATTGGCGTTGCCGTTTTCGCGGTGCTGTGGGTGGGATTGTTGGTGACGATTAAAAAAGAGTCGCCGTTGAATGTGCTGACGCGCAGTTGGGCGTCGTTTATCTTTTTTTTTTGTGATTGAGACGATTGCTTTGCTTGTTGTGATGTTTGGCGGCCTGCTGACGTTGGTCTGATTCGTGGTGTCTGGTGCTCCTGTATAATTGACCCTTGGCGTATTTCGCCCGCGGATAGAGAGCGCGCCGGCATCGGGCCGGTAGCACCGCGCAGCAATATAAGGAGGATGCCGTGGCACTGACGGCTGAAGAAAAGCAGGAAATCATCGCTAAGTACGCGACCCATGAAGGTGACACCGGCTCTCCGGAGGTCCAGGTTGCTCTGCTGAGCAAGCGTATCGCTGATCTGACCGAGCACCTCAAGGAGCACAAGCACGACCACCACTCCCGTCGTGGTATGCAGCTGATGATCGGTGACCGTCGTCGCCTGCTTGACTACCTCAAGCGCGTTGACATCAACCGTTACCGTTCCCTCATCGAGCGTCTGGGTCTGCGTCGATAATTGAAGACTTCCGCCCGAGTACCTAGGATGGTGCTCGGGCGTTTTACATATCGCCAGCCAACGGCAACAACGGCAAGAGGGTTAGAGGATAGGCCAGCAGGTAAGGCCGACAGGAGAACCCGAATGAAGGGGTTGACACGAGGAACGACGGCCAAGGGGTCAGTCGAAACAAGGTATGTGACGTCCGCTGAAGAGGACAGTTGCGGTTCAAGCGAGTCGCCGAACCGCAGCACAGTATGTAGGAATAATTAGAAAATTAAAGAAGGAGGAACCCTATGGAGGGTCCCGAAATCAAGGCCGTTGAGGCCGTAATCGACAATGGATCGTTTGGCAAGCGCACGCTGCGCTTCGAGACCGGTCGTCTCGCCCAGCAGGCGGATGGTGCCGTCGCCGCCTATCTTGACGATGATTCGATGATTCTGTCCACGACCACCGCCGGTTCCAGCCCGAAGGAGAACTACGACTTCTTCCCGCTGACCGTTGATGTTGAAGAGAAGATGTACGCTGCCGGCAAGATTCCGGGCTCGTTCTTCCGCCGTGAAGGCCGCCCGAGCTCCGAGGCCATCCTCGCCTGCCGCATCATCGACCGCCCGCTGCGCCCGCTGTTCCCGCACACCCTGCGCAACGAAGTGCAGGTCGTCGAGACCGTGCTCGCCGTGAACCCTGATGACGCTTACGATGTCATCGCCCTGAACGCCGCTTCCGCCTCCACTATGATCTCCGGCCTGCCGTTCGAAGGCCCGGTCTCCGGTGTGCGTCTGGCGCTGATCGACGGCCAGTGGGTCGCCTTCCCGCGTTGGAGTGAGCGTGAGCGCGCCGTGTTCGAGATTGTGGTCGCTGGCCGCGTGATCGAGAACGGTGATGTTGCCATCGCCATGATCGAGGCCGGTGCCGGCAAGAACGCCTGGCACCTCATCTACGACGAGGGTCAGACCAAGCCCGATGAGGAGGTCGTTGCCGGTGGTCTTGAGGCCGCCAAGCCGTTCATCAAGGTGATTTGCGAGGCTCAGGACGAGCTCAAGAAGATCGCCGCCAAGGAGACCAAGGAATTCCAGCTCTTCCCGGAGTACACCGACGAGCTGTACGCCCGCATCGACGAGATCGCTCACAAGGATCTGGACGAGGCCCTCTCCATCGCCGAGAAGCTGCCGCGCCAGGACCGCATCCACGAGATCAAGGAGCACGTGCGCGAGGTGCTCGCGGACGAGTTCACCGATATGGACGATGCCGAGAAGGACAAGGAACTCGGTAACGCCTTCAAGGAACTGCAGCGCCAGATTGTGCGTCGCCGCATCCTGACCGAGGACTACCGCATCGACGGCCGTGGCCTGCGCGACATCCGCACCCTGTCCGCCGAGGTGGACATTGTGCCTCGCGTGCACGGTTCCGCCCTGTTCCAGCGTGGCGAGACCCAGATTCTGGGCGTCACCACGCTGAACATGCTCAAGATGGAGCAGCAGATCGACGCGCTGTCCGGTCCGCAGTCCAAGCGTTACATGCACAACTACGAGATGCCGCCGTACTCCACTGGTGAGACCGGCCGCGTCGGTTCCCCGAAGCGCCGCGAAATCGGCCACGGCGCCCTCGCCGAGAAGGCTCTCGTGCCGGTGCTGCCGAGCCGCGAAGAGTTCCCCTACGCCATCCGACAGGTCTCCGAGGCCATCGGTTCCAACGGTTCCACTTCGATGGGTTCCGTGTGCGCCTCCACGCTGAGCCTTTTGGCTGCCGGCGTGCCGCTGAAGGCTCCGGTTGCCGGCATCGCCATGGGCCTCGTGTCCGGCGACGTTGATGGCAAGCACATCTTCAAGACCCTCACCGATATTCTGGGTGCCGAGGATGCCTTCGGCGACATGGACTTCAAGGTGGCCGGTACTTCCGAGTTCATCACCGCCCTGCAGCTCGACACCAAGCTCGACGGCATCCCCGCCGACATCCTGGCCGCCGCTCTGCAGCAGGCCAAGGAAGCCCGCGCCACGATTCTCGAGGTCATCAACGAGTGCATCGACGGCCCGGCCGAGATGAGCGAGTTCGCTCCGCGCATCATCACCACCTCCGTCCCGGTTGAGAAGATCGGCGAAGTCATCGGCCCGAAGGGCAAGATGATCAACCAGATTCAGGAAGACACCGGCGCTGAAATTGCCATCGAGGATGACGGTACCGTCTTCATCTCCTCCGAGGGTGGCGAGGCTGCTGAGAAGGCCAAGGCCATCATCGACCAGATTGCCAACCCGCACGTGCCCGAGGCCGGCGAAACCTACAACGGCAAGGTCGTCAAGACCACGTCGTTCGGCGCTTTCGTGAACCTCACCCCCGGCACCGACGGCCTGCTGCACATCTCCCAGATCCGCAACCTGGCCAACGGCGAGCGTATTGACGCTGTCGAAGACGTGCTCAAGGAAGGCGACACCGTTGAGGTGGTCGTGCAGGGTGTTG
>OHVS01000434.1_pt1 | contig 19440 bp, 12 predicted proteins | sample 1579531 | NCBI WGS metagenome assembly OHVS01 (sample SAMEA3882531, study PRJEB24775) | human gut metagenome | biome: human-associated habitat; feature: intestine environment; material: feces | place: Netherlands | collected 2009/2010
AGCCAGAACCGTACCAGAAGCGTACCTCCCACGGCATGATCCTGGGCCTGAACCCCCATGCCTTTGAGAACCAGCCCGATGCCGAGCGCAAGCGCCTGCTGGCCGAGTACGGCGACGAGAAGGGCGCGCGCAAGGCCCTTGTCGAGAAGTACGGCGAGATGGCCGAGCACCCCATCGTCAAGATGTCCAAGTCCCTCGGCAACGTCGTCAACCCCGACGATGTGGTCAACGAGTACGGCGCCGACACGCTGCGCCTGTATGAGATGTTCATCGGCGACTTTGAGAAGGCCGCCCCGTGGAACACCTCCTCCATCAAGGGCTGCAAGCGCTTCCTCGATAAGATCTGGTCGATGAGCGAGAAGCTCGTTCCCGGCGAGGGCGTCCGCCCCGAGCTGGAGGCCGTTGCCAACCGCACCATCAAGAAGGTCGGTGAGGACATTGACGCGCTGAAGGCCAATACGGCCATTGCCCAGCTGATGATCTACGTCAACGCACTGAGCGATCAGGGGGGTGCGACCAAGGCCGAGTACGAGCTGCTGCTGCAGCTGCTGAACCCGTTTGCCCCCCACATGACCGAGGAACTGTGGCAGCAGCTGGGCCACACCGAGCAGCTGGCCTACCACGCCTGGCCGACCTACGACGAGGCCAAGTGCGTCGAGCAGACGATTGAGATCGCCGTGCAGGTCAACGGCAAGGTCAAGGCCCGCATCAAGGTGCCCGCCGCCATCGAGAACGCGGACGCCATCGCCGCCGCCAAGGCCGAGCCCGCCGTAGCCGAAGCCATCGCCGGCAAGACCATTGCCAAGGAGATCTACGTCAAGGGCAAGCTGGTCAATATCGCGGTCAAAGGCTAAAATTTTATAAGCACTCTAAGGCAGAGCGAAGGCTCTGCCTTTTTTGGTGGGCGGCTGCCGCAAAGTTCCCCGGAGCGGTCAAGACCGCTCCCTACAAAGCACCCGTGAACGCGGTACTGTAGGGAGGGGTCTTGACCCCTCCGATGACGCTGCCGTTATTGCGATGCAAATATTTCGCCGCCCCTAACAAAGCGCACGTGGTTCAATAGTCTCTGTTTACAAACTTCGTCAACTACGGTATAATAAAAGATACTAAATTACTTGACGAAAGCAGGTCCTACCATGCTCATCAGTCTGATCGTACCCTGTTACAATGAAGAAGAAGCGATGCCGCTTTTTTATAAAGAAGCCTCCCGCGTGGCGGCGGAGATGAAAGCCAGCCACGGCGCGGAATTTGAGTTTATCTTTGTGGACGACGGCTCCCGCGACGGCACGCTGCGCGTCGCGCGTGAGCTGCACGCGCAGGACCCCCGCGTGCGGTATGTCTCGTTCAGCCGCAACTTCGGCAAGGAGGCCGGTATCTACGCGGGTTTACAGGCCGCCAAGGGCGATTACGTCGCCACGATGGACGCCGATTTGCAGGACCCGCCCGCGCTGCTGCCGCAGATGCTGGACACGCTGCTGACCGGCGAGTACGACTGCGCCGCCACCCGCCGCACGACCCGCAAGGGCGAGCCGCCGCTGCGCAGCTGGTTTGCCCGCAAGTTCTACCAGATCATCAACAAGATGTCCGATACGGAAATTGTCGACGGTGCGCGTGATTTTCGCCTGATGAGCCGCAAAATGACCGACGCTGTGCTCAGCATGGCCGAGTACAACCGCTTCAGCAAGGGCATTTTCAGCTGGGTCGGCTTCAAGACCAAGTGGTTCGACTATGAGAATATCGAGCGCGTCGCCGGTACGACCAAGTGGAATTTCTGGGGCCTGTTCAAGTACTCCATCGAGGGCATCGTCGGCTTCTCCACCACGCCGCTGCTGATCGCGGCGGGGGCGGGCGTGCTGTTCTGCATCCTCGCGTTCATCGGCATCCTCTTTGTCGTCGTCCGCGCGCTGATGTTCGGCGACCCGACCTCCGGCTGGCCCAGCATGGTCTGCATCATTCTGCTGTGCAGCGGCGTCCAGCTGTTCTGCACCGGCATTGTGGGCGAGTACCTCGCCAAGACCTACCTGGAGGTCAAGCACCGCCCCATCTACATCGTCGCCGAGACCGAAGAGGACAAAAAGTAAATCATGCGTGATATGACCAAGGGTGCCCCGCTGGGGCACCTCTTTCTGTATGCGGTGCCGCTGCTGCTGGGAAACTGGTTACAGATGGCGTACAATGCGGTGGATTCCATCATCGCAGGGCGGTTCATCGGGCAGGACGCGCTGGCCGCCGAGGGCGTGGCCGGGCCGGTCATGAATCTGGTGATTTTGGCCATCAGCGGCCTGTGCATCGGCGCGGGCGTACTGATGAGTGAGGCGTTCGGCGCAAAGCGGACCGCCCGCTTAAAAGAGACGTTGGCAACGACGCTGCTGTTCGGCGCGGCGCTCTGCTGTGCCGCCGCGGCGCTGGGCTGCGTGCTGACGCCGTGGATCCTGCGCGCGCTGGCCGTGCCGGACTCGATTTTTAGCATCACCGGCATCTACCTGCGCATCACGTTCCTGGGCGCGCCGTTCACGTTTTTCTATAACGCGCTGGCGGCGGGCCTGAAAAGTGTCGGCGACAGCAAAACGCCGCTGAAATTCCTGGCGTTCTCCGCCGTGTTCAACGCGGTGCTGGATCTCATTTTAATTGGCGGGCTGGGCTTCGGCATTGTGTGCAGCGCCGTGACCACTGTCGTGGCCGAGGCCGCCAGCGCGCTGCTGGCCGCCGTCTACATGGCACGCCGCGTGCCGGAGCTCTGCCCCGGGCACGGGCAGTGGCGCATTCGCAGCGACCTGCTGGGGCCGATTTTGCGCTACGGCGCGGTGACGGCGGTGCAGCAGGCCGTGCAGCCGATCTGCAAGGTGCTCATTCAGGGGCAGGTCAACGCGCTGGGGGTCGGGGCTATCGCGGCGTTCAACGCGGTCACGCGGGTGGACGATTTTGCCTTCACGCCGGAGCAGAGCATTGCCACGGCCATTACGACCTACATTGCCCAGAACCGCGGCGCCGGGCAGACCGCCCGCATCCGCCGCGGCTTTGCAGTGGGCCTGCGGTTGGAGCTGGGCTATTGGCTGCTGATGGGCAGCCTGACGCTGCTGCTGCGCCGGGGCATCCTGTCCCTGTTTGTGGCAGGGGAGGGGACCGCCGACGTCATTGCACTGGGCAGCACGTACCTGGGCTGCATGGCGGTGTTCTACGCCCTGCCCGCGCTGACGAACGGTTTCCAGGGCTTTTACCGCGGCATGGGCAAGATGACGACGACGCTGATCGGCACCTGCATACAGGCGGGGCTGCGCGCTGCCGCTGCTGCGGTGCTGGCCCCGCGGGTGGGCCTGTCCGGCATCGCCTTTGCCTGTGCTTTCGGCTGGTGCGTCATGCTGGCGTTTGAGGTGCCGTATTATTTTTGGACATGCAGGGAGTGGAAATTGCCTAAGGCTTCCCCATCGGGGCTGCGCCCGCAGGCGCGTGTCGAAGCGCAACCGCCGGAGGCGGCTCTTAGCGCGGAGACTGAAGCTGGCAGCGGCCCCGTCCGCTGACTGATGAGGGCAGAGCTATTGCGGCATCCCGTAAAATGGTCGATTCCGGTAACTTTGCCCTCATCCGACCCTGCGGGGCCACCGCACCCCTTCTGGCGCTGCGCGCCACCTCCCCCGCATCGGGGGAGTCTGTCCCCGAGGGGAAGGCAAAGAACGGCGGTCAGGGAGCTGGCCGCCGCTTTTTTATTCTGTAAAATTTCCCCAATATCTCGCGTTTCCGATTGTAATTTCTTCGACAAAATGCTACACTAATACTGTCTATCCACAGCATAAAATCTGCCCAAGAGAGGTAACGCACCGTGCCAGAAGAACGCAAAGTCTACCGCCGCCCTGCCCGGACGGCTGCGCCCGCCCCGCAGGCCGGGCAAACGGCCCCGCGCCCCGACGCGCCCCCGCCGCCGAAGAAAAAGAAACGTCCCGGCGCCAAACGCCGCCGCAGCCGCCTTGTGCTGGGGCTGTGTTTGCTCTGCCTGCTGGTCGTGGTCATTGTGTCGGTGGTGCTGGTGCGCTGCTCGGCAGAGGAGAAAGGCCCCGCCGAGGCGGACTTCGGCACGCCCGCCGCGGCCTGGCAGAAGAACGATCTGGGCTACTACTTCAACACAAGCGGCCGGGCCATGCCCGCCGCGGTGCTCAAGGGCATGGACGTATCCAAGTTCCAGGGCGAGATCGACTGGGAAAAGGCCAAGGCTGCCGGCATCGACTTTGCCATCATCCGCTGCGGCTTCGGCGGCGAGTGGGACGGCCAGGAGGAAAACTGGGCGCAGGATGACCCCCAGTGGCGGCGCAACGCCGACGAATGCACCCGGCTGGGCATCCCGTTCGGCGCGTACCTTTATTCCTACGCCACGACGGTGGAGGAGGCCCGCAGCGAGGCCGACCACGTTGCCCGCCTGCTGGGCCTGGTTGCCCCGCCGCAGGAGGGGCTGGACGACTACACCGCCGCGCCCTACCGGCTGAGCTACCCGGTCTACTACGACCTCGAGGATAAGTACATCAGCGGCGTTTTCCCCTCCGAGATGGCCGAGATCACGCAGGCGTTCTTTGACCGCCTGACTGAGTACGGCTACACCGGTGCGCAGGGGCTGTATGCCTCCCGCAACTGGGTACGCGCCCGCTTGACGGACCCTGCCTTTGACAAATGGCGCGACAATCTCTGGATCGCGCGGTTCTCCGACGATCTGGACTACGCGGGCACCTACGATATGTGGCAGTGCACCTTCAGCGCCCCGGGCGCGGACTACGGTGTCCAGAGCGAGACAGTCGATCTGGATTTTGTCATGAAACCGTTCAAATTTACCGGTGTGTCCGCCTGCAACGGCAAGACCGCCGCGCCGGTGCTCCTGAACGATACCTACACCGACGAGCTGCACATGGACGGCAAGGACGCCTACGCCACGCTGGCGACGAACGAGCCGGGCGAGGAGGACGGCGGACGCAGGGTCTACTGGACGACGAGCGACAAGACCGTGGCCACCGTGGACAAAAACGGCACGGTCCGCGCCCGCACTGACAGCGGGGAATGCACGATCACGGCCACGCTGGCCGACGGCACCGAGAGCCTGACCTGCCGCGTGCGGGTCGGGGACATCACGGTCCCAATCTTTGCCACGGCGGGCCTGCGCGGAGACCGCGCCACGCTGGCGGATGCCGCCGCGCTCAAGGGCGCGACCCCGGATTCCATCCTGCTGGACGCGGGCGACAGCCTGCACGGCACTGAGAGCGCCAGCCTGACCGGCGGCATGGATATGCTGTCGGCGTTCTCGGCGGCGGGGTACGACCTGCACGCCATGGCGCTGACCGACTTTGCCTACGGCACGACCCGCCTGGTCAGCGATGCCAACATGGGCAGCGGCCCGTCGCTGGCGTCCAACCTGCTGAACAACGAGGGCACCGCTGTGTTCTACCGCTCCACAAGCTGGAGCCGCAACCGCGTGACCAATGGCCGGTACACCGTCGTGGAGCGCGCGGGGTATAAAATCGGCTTCTTTGTGCTGAACGACCCGGCGCAGGCCGCGGTCATCTCGGCGTCCAACGGGGAGTTCATCACGGCCCGCGACTGGAACGACACCGCCGCCGAGCAGATCACCGCCCTGCAGAACGCCGGGTGCGATGCCATCCTTGCGATTGTCTCCACCGCCCCGGCGGGCGACTGGCAGAAGGCCCTGCTGAGCCAGGGCGTGACGGCCATTATTGACGGCACAACGGCGGAAAACGGCACGAACGTGCTGGGCGCGGGCCTGGGTCTGACCGGCGTGGCGCAGCTGGACCTGGTCTTTACCCAGGGCGGCGGCTGCCGCGTCGAGCTCCGGCAGCCTGTGGCGGCTGCCGAGATGGAGAGCCGCCGCGCCACCTGGCTGGCGATGAGCACCGCCGACGCCGCGCAGGCCGACACCGCTGCCGATGCCGCCGACCCCGGCAAGGACACCGAGGCCGTGGGCGGCAGTGACACCACCGCCCCCACCGAGACGGCAGACGAGGCCCAGCAGGCCGGTGCGGACGCCTATACCAGCGCCGCGGCGGAGATCGCCACGCTGGACGCCGACGACCAGAGCATCCTCTACACGCCGCTGTTCACCTACGCGGCGAACCCCGACGCCAACAAAACCATCAGCTTCGGCAACTATCTGGCGGCGCTCTACGCCGAGATCGTCACAAATGACCCGGCCACGGGGCTGCCGGAGGGAGCGTCCGTCGAGGCGTTCGCGGGCGGTGTGACCGAGCCGGAATACGGCGAGATCACCCGCGGGGATTTGATGGCCGCCCTGCCCGCGATAGCGCGCATTCAGCTGGTCAGCACCACCGCAGAAGCCGCCCGGGCGCTGGCCGACGGCGGTACGGTCAGCCGCGTCTACCAGAACAGTCTGACCGAGTACGCCCCCGAGGGGGATGTAGTCTACATCGTCACCGACACGGCGACCCTGGCCGGTCTGGGTGCGGAGTACACGGTCCTGCGCGATTACGGCGATGTCTTTTGGAGCGTTCGGATGAACATCAACGACCTGACCGCCAACTTTACCACAGAGTTTGTGCTGCCGGAGGCCCCGCAGTACGGGGTCGGACGCAGAGGCTGAACCGGGGACGGCAGCCTCCCGCCAACTTCCCGAACCCTTCCGGCCTGCTTCGCGGCCACCTCCCCTGATGGGGAGGCTTTCCCCGCGGGCTCCGCCCGCGCAAAAAGGCTCCCCTTTTAGGGGTGACTCCCCGCTGCGCGGGGAGATGTCGCGGAGCGACAGAGGGGTCCGGGCCCGAAGGGCTGGCCGAGCTTGCGAGGCCTGAAGGGTCCCGACGGGCTTTCCGTGGCCGCCCATTCCCGGTTCCACCCGCAACATCCCCAAATAAAGGAGGTTCTTCCACATGAAGCTCACATTCTTAGGCGCTGACCGGGAAGTGACCGGCAGCTGCACACAGCTGGAGGCGGCGGGACACCGCTTTCTGATCGACTGTGGCATGGAGCAGGGCCGCGACGTGTATGAGAACGCCGACCTGCCCTGCGCGCCCGGCACCTATGAGGCACTGCTGCTGACCCATGCGCACATCGACCACTCGGGCCGCATCCCGTACCTGTACAAAAACGGCTACCGCGGCCCCATCTATACCACCGATGCGACCCGCGACCTCTGCGCCATCATGCTGGAGGATTCCGCCCACATTCAGGAGCAGGAGGCCGAGTGGAAAAACCGCAAGGCCATGCGCAGCGGTGCTGAGATGATCGAGCCGGACTACACCGTCGAGGACGCACAGAACGTCATGAAGCAGTTTGTGCCCTGCCCCTATGAGACGTGGCAGACGCTGTTCGACGGGCCAACCGGCAAAATCGAGATGCGCTTTACCGATGTGGGGCACCTGCTGGGCAGCGCGTCCGTCTCGCTGCGCATTGCGGAGCCGGGCCGCACGCCGGAGATCATCGTTTTCTCGGGCGACATCGGCAACACCCATCAGCCGCTCATCAAGGACCCGTCCAACCCGGGCCACGCGGATTACCTTGTCATGGAATCCACCTACGGGGACCGCAGCCACGGCCCGAAACCGGATTATATCGGCGATTTGAGCGCCGTGCTGCAATCGACGTTCGACAAGGGCGGCAATGTCGTCATCCCCAGCTTTGCCGTGGGCCGCACGCAGGAGCTTTTGTATTTTATCCGTCAGATCAAGGCCGAGGGCCGTATCAAGGGCCACGAAAACTTCCCGGTCTTTGTGGACAGCCCGCTGGCGAGCAAATCCACCACGATTTTCCGGGAAAACTTTGCCGAGTGCTACGACGACGAAGCCCTCGCCCTGGTGCAGAGCGGCCAAAACCCCCTGCAGTTCCCGGGTCTGCACGTCAGCGAGACGAAAGAGGAATCCATGGCCATCAACGGCGACCCGACGCCCAAGGTCATCATCTCCGCCGCCGGCATGTGCGACGCGGGCCGCATCCGCCACCATTTAAAATATAACCTCTGGCGGCCCGAGTGTACGGTGCTGTTCGTCGGCTACCAAAGCCCCGGCACCTTAGGCAACGCGCTGGTCAACGGCGCGCAGGAGGTCAAGCTCTTTGGTGAGCCGGTGCAGGTCAGGGCCCGCATTGCGCAGCTGGGCGGGCTTTCGGGTCACGCCGACAAGGACGGGCTGGAAGCCTGGCTCCGCGCCTTTGACGAAAAGCCGAAGTTCGTCTTTGTCAACCACGGCGAGGACGCCGTCGCCGAGCACTGGGCCAACCATCTGAAGGAGGAGGGCTACGAGGCCGACGCCCCCTACAACGGCTCGATCTGGATCGCCGCCGAGGGCCGCGTCGCCTGCGCCGAGGTCGGCAACACCCAAAAGATCATCAAGACGAAATCCGCCGAGACCGTGCGCACCAGTGCGGCCTATGACCGGCTGGCCAACATGGGCCAGCGCCTGCTGGAGGTCATCCGCCACAACCAGGGCGGGGCCAACAAGGACCTTGCAAAATTTGCCAGCCAGATCGCTGCGCTGTGCGACAAATGGGATCGATAACATTGACAAAAGCAAAAGGAATATGGCAGACGCTGCCCGCACCCCTGCGTGGCGCGGCGACCCTGCTGGCAGTGCTGGCGCTGGCCGCGCTGCTGACCACGGTGCGGCACAATGCCAGCGCCTACCTGACCGGCGTGTGGGATACAGGCTCCCAGACGCTCGTCTATGGCCGCATCCACCAGATGGAGCAGGGGCAGCACGCCCCCGGCGGCTTTCTGGGCGTCTACACCGACGATTGGAGCGACGACACGAACCGCGCACTGTTCCGGGACGACACCCCCACCGACGCGGCGGCGTTCCACCCCTACACCCACCAGTCGGGCTTGCAGGGCTGGCTGTTCGGCGGGGTCAACCGTCTGCTGCGGCACTGGCTGCCCGACGGTCTGGCGCGGGAGACCGCCCTCTACTGGCTGAACAGCACGCTGTTCTACGCGGCGGAGCTGCTTGTGGCGCTGGCCGTGTGGGAAGAATTCGGCCCGCTGGCGGCAGCGCTCGGGTTTGCGTCGGTGCTGCTGGCCCCCTGGCTGCAGCGCGGCATGAAGGACCTGTACTGGTGCCTTTGGACCTGGCTGCTGCCGCTGCTGGCGGCGCTTTGGCTCTGCCATTGCACCCGCGTGCGCGGCAAAACGCCCCGCGGGTGCTGGCCGCTGGTGGCCGCCGCCTGCATGGTGCGCTGCATGTGCGGGTTTGAATTTATCACAACATTTTTGATCCTGTGTGAGATCCCGCTCTGCTACGCTGCCGCCAAGGCGTATTTTGTGCGGCGCGACCCGCACGGCGCGCTGGTCTGGCTGGGCCGCACCGTCGGGGCGGGTGTCTCGGCGCTGGGCGGTGTGACTGCGGCGCTGGCGCTCTGGTTCGCACAGGAATGGCTCTGCTTCGGCAGCGCGGCGGACGCCTGGCAGAACATGACCCGGGCTGTCACGGACCGCGTCAGCCTGACGGACGGCGCGGTGCGGGACGTGAACGTGCCGCAGGTGCTCGCGCAGTATTTCCGTGAGAGTACGGAGCCGCTTTTGCAGCTCGGGCCCGTCAGCGTCACGGCATGGCAGCTGCTGCTGTTTGCGCTGCTGGTCGGCGCGGTGAGCGTTGTTGCCTGCCTGCGCCGCGGCACGGCGGCGCAGCTGGTGCCGCCGTGCATCGTCTGGGGGCTGGGGCTGGCGGCCCCGGCGTCCTGGATGGTGCTGTCCAAGGCGCACGCTGCGATCCATACCCACCTTGTACCGATGCTGTGGCACTTTGCGTTTGTGCCGATCAGCTGTATGCTGCTGCCGGTGCTGGCAAAACTCATGATCCCGGGGAGGAAAAAAGACCTTGTGGCATCCCATTAAACACTACAAAACGATCCGCCATCACAAAATGCTGGTGATGAAAAACTGCTTCCGCTGCGGGCTGTACTGGCAGGGCCTGACCCACGATTTAAGCAAGCTGGCCCCCGTGGAGTTCTGGGCCGGGGCCAAATACTGGCAGGGGACGTGCAGCCCCAACAACGCCCAGCGCCAGGCCGAGGGTTACAGCGCCGCCTGGCTGCACCATAAGGGCCGCAACAAGCACCATCTGGAATACTGGATCGACTACGCGCCGGACGGCGACCATGCCATGGCCGGTATGCGGATGCCCGCCCGCTACGTGGCCGAGATGGTCTGTGACCGCATTGCCGCCAGCAAGAACTATAAGGGCGACAAGTACACCGACGCCGCGGCGTGGGAGTACTATGACCGCAGCAGGGACCACTACATCCTGCACCCCGAGACCCGCAAGGAGCTGGAGACCTGCCTGCTGATCCTGCGCGACGAGGGCGAGGACGCCTGCTTCCGGTATATCCGCACCGAGCTGCTCGGCAAAAAAGCATAAGAAAAAGACCCCCGCAGCGTCAGTGCTGCGGGGGTCGGTGTTTTATGTGGGTTGAGTTCCGTCATTCCCGGCGGGAACGTCTGCATCGGAGGTGCTCTCCGGGGGCGTGGGTGTCGGCTCCGCGGTCGGCTCGGGGGGTGTCGGTGTCGGCTCTGTAGTCGGCTCAGGGGGTGCTGGTGTCGGCTCTGTAGTCGGTTCGGGTGTGGGACTCGGCGTTGCAGTCGGCTCAGGTGTCGCGGTCACCTCAGGTTCCGGGGTGGCGGTGGCCTCGGCCTCACTGCTGGCCGGTGCCTCAGTCGCCTCGGGCTCGGGCGTGGCCGTCGCCGTGGCGGTGCTGGAGGAGCTGACCACCGGCACCGTGTAGACCACGGCGTCCTTGTCGCCGGTGTGCTTCGGGATCGTCGTCAGCGCGGGGCGGTCATCCTCGGTAATGTAGCTGTGGGTGCGGATGTAGTTGAACAGCGCGTCCATCGCCGTGCGGGTCAGATGAATGCCGTCGCTCGTCTCCACATAGCCGCTCTTGGCGTAGCCGGTGACGGAATCCTTCAGCACCTCGGCGCTGTTCAGGAACTTCCAGCCCTTTTCCTGGCACATTTCGACGAGCGCTTTGTTGTACTCGTCCACCTGGGTCTGGGTCAGGCTCTGGTTGGAGTGCTGCTGCCCGATGGGCGGGATGGCGTTGACGATGATGTCCACGCTGGGGTAGGCGGTGACGATGGCCTCGATGCCGGTCTGGTAGTTTTTGACGAAGTCCGCGGCCTTATAGCCGGGGTTCAGGTCGTTCGTTCCGAAGGTCAGGATGACCCGGCGCGGCTGCAATTTCGCCACGGCCTGGGGCATCGTGATGTAGCCGGACGAAGTGCTTACCTGCACGCAGGCAAAGGTCGCCAGGCTCTTGGCGGTCATGCCCACCGAGCCGATGGCATTGTCGTAGCTGCAATAGTCGAACATGCGGTACATGCGGGCTGTGTTGCTGTCGCCCAGAAACAGCGTCTCGTCCACATAGCTGTCGCCCGCGTCGGCGGCCTGCTCAAGGATCGTCGAGGTGTAGGCCTGGGTATCAATGGTGTTTTCCTCTTTATTATAGCCGCTCTCGACGACCATGGACGCGCTGTCCACGGTGGAGACGCTCTGGGCGTCCGCGCCGCCGAGGTCAATGCCGCCGATGAGCACCAGCGAGATGCCGACGCTGACCAGCAGCATGACGCTGCACAGAGCCAGCACCAGATACATCTTGCTGCGCATATCCAGCGCTTTTTTCTTTTGTGATTTGGTTTTGCCTGCCATGAAAGGCTCCTTTCGCGTGGGAGCATGGAGTGTTTACACAATATGTAAACTCATTTTACACCATTTTCCACCGGAACGCCAGTCTTTTCGCAATTTTTACATAATTTGCCGCAAAACAAAAACCCCGCCGAAGCGGGGGTAAACAGAAATGAGGATGTTGAATTGAAAAGGCTTCCCCTGAGGGGGAAGCTGTCCGCGAAGCGGACTGATGAGGGCGGAGTTTGCCAGCAGTACCCCGTTTACGGTCTGCATCCGGCAACTTCCCCCTCATCCGGCCCTGCGGGGCCACCTTCCCCCCAAGGGGAAGGCTTTGGGAGAATCACTCCTTCGGCAGCAGATGTGCCTTCTCCAGGGCGGGGCGCAGGGCGATGTACAGGACAACGGCGCAGACGGTGGAGAGCAGGGAGTTGACCAGCGTCACACCGCTGGCGATCTTGGTCACGACGGAGACGAACTCCGCGGGCTGGCCAAAGATGTACAGGTTGCGGAAGTAGCCGATGAACGGGTCGGTGAACACATTGACCAGCAGGCCGCTGAAGGCCGACGCCGTGACGGCGGCCACGTACTTGAACTTGCTGCCGGTGGGGAAGGTCCTGAGGTGGATGACCTTGTGGGACACCGCGCCGCAGACCAGACCGATGATGAATTTCAGAATAAAGGTCGTGATGGCGTAGCCCGGGTCACCGGCGACAACGTCGGCCAGCGCCAGGCCGATGGCACCGGCCAGACCGCCGGACACACCGTCCAGCAGCATGGCGGTCAGTGCCGTGAAGGTGTTGCCCAGATGGAAGCTGGACCCCGTGCCAAAGACGTTCGGGATGCGGAAGAACTCATACGCGACAAAGCTCATCGCGGCCATAATGCCGATGATGCTGATTTTCTGCACGGTGAATTTCGTTTTGGTCAGCGCTGCAATCAGCAGTGCCAGGGCTGCTACGACGAACAGCAGCAGCCACATCGTTGCGGTAGACATAGTTTCGTACACCTCTATTGACATTTTCCTTCCGGGAAGGTATGTTTTTATTATACTGATTTCTGGCTCTGAATAAATGCTCAGTTTTTAAATTTTTTATGGGGCCAGTGTGGAGGACTGTCATGATAGAGTTGGATGCCGACCAAAAAACGCCGCTGTATGAGCAGCTGTACGCCGCCCTGGCGGATGAGATCCGCACCGGCCAGCGCGTACCCGGAACGCCGCTGCCGGGCCGCCGCACGATGGCTGCGCAGCAGGGCGTCAGCGTCAACACGGTGGACGCCGCCTACCAGATGCTGGCCGCCGAGGGTCTGGCCGAGCCGCGCCCCCGCAGCGGCTTTTATGTGCAAAAGACCTACGGCATGCTGCACAGCCGCGCCCGCCGCACACCCGCCGCCCCTGCACCGCAGCCGCCTGCCGCGCCGCAGCCGGTCTACGACCTGTCCACCGGCAGCGTGGACACGGCGCTGTTCCCGGCGCGCAGCTGGGGACGCATCCAGAAGGAGCTGCTCTACCAGCGGCCCGAGCTTTTACAGCGCGGCGAAATGCAGGGCGACGCCCCGCTGCGCACACAGATCGCGGAATATTTGTCGGTGTACCGCGGTGTGGAATGCACGCCGGAGCAGATCGTCGTCGGCGCGGGCATTGAGTATCTGCTCGGGTGCCTGGCACACCTGTTCAGCGACGGCATGGCGGCCATCGAGAACCCCGGCTACTTCCGCACGCGGACGGTCCTGCAGAACAGCGGCATTCCCTGCACGCTGGTGGACATTGATCGCGAGGGCCTGCCCGCCGACGCGCTGGAAAAAAGCGGCGCAAACCTCTGCTATCTGACGCCCAGTCATCACTTTCCGACGGGTGTTACGATGCCCGCGACCCGCCGCGCCCAGCTGCTGGCCTGGGCAGCGGCCCGGCCCGGGCGGTACATTTTGGAGGACGACTACGACTCGGAGTTCCGCTTTGATACGCGCCCTCTGCCCAGTTTGCAGGGCATAGCGGGCCCGGACGGCCCGGTGGTCTACCTGACGACGTTTTCAAAAAGTCTGGCCCCGGGCATCCGCATTGCCTGCATGGTGCTGCCGCAAAGCCTGCTGGTGCGCTATCGCCGGGATTTTGCGACCTACGCCAACACGGTCAGCCGCTTTGAGCAGCAGACGCTTTGCGAGTTCATGGCGGGCGGGTATTTCACGCGGCATCTTGCCCGGATGCGCCTTGCCTACAAGCGCCGCATGGAGGCGTTTGCGGCAGCGCTGCGCGCTGCGCTGCCGGGCGTGGAGCTGGACGGCGTGCACAGTGGGCTGCATTTTCTGCTGACGCTGCCGGGAGCCGGCGGCGAGCGTGCCATGGTCGCCGCCGCGGCACAGCAGGGCGTGCGGCTGCGCGGCCTGAGTGAGTATTATCTCGCCCGGCCCGAGCTCTGCCGGGCAGATACCGTGGTAGCGGGGTACTCGGCCTTGAAAGAGGACGAGGTGGAGAAGGTGGCGCAGGCGCTGGCGAGGGCGTGGCTATCATGAATGCCCCTGTAGGGGCCGGGCATGCCCGGCCCGCAGCCCTGCCATTGCCACCCGTTTATCTTTTGCATTGTAGGGAGCGGTCTTGACCGCTCCGCGGGGCGTCGGGGACGCCGCCCCCTACAGCGGCGATCCGTAAACCTTCCGCTGCCGCACACGCCTGCGGGCGGATATGGAATCCGCCCCTGCGCACAAACAAAAGCCGCTGCCCATGTGTAACCACAGGCAGCGGCTTTTTATTTTTCAATCAAGGCTTATTCATACAGCGGGAACTTCTTCGTCAGCTCCTCGACCTTCCTGGCGACCTCGTCCTTCTTGTTCGCAAAGTCAAACACGCAGTCTGCAATGCAGTCGGCGATCACCTTCATCTCGTCGGGACCCATGCCGCGGGTCGTGACGGCGGGGGTGCCGATGCGCACGCCGCTCGTCACAAACGGGCTGCGCTTCTCGCCGGGGACGGTGTTCTTGTTCGCGGTGATGTGCACCTCGTCCAGATTGTGCTCCAGCTCCTTGCCGGTGCAGTCCTCGTCGGTCAGGTCGATCAGCAGCAGGTGGTTGTCCGTGCCGCCGGAGACCAACTTCACGCCGCGGGCGGTCAGCTCGGCTTCAAGCGCCTTCGCGTTCTCAACTATTTTGCGGGCATACTCCTTGAACTCCGGCTTCAGCGCCTCGCCAAAGCAGACGGCCTTCGCGGCGATGACGTGCTCCAGCGGGCCGCCCTGCGTGCCGGGGAAGATGGCGGAGTTGATGCGCTTGATGATATACTCGTTGTTCGTCAAAATCAGGCCGCCGCGGGGGCCGCGCAGCGTCTTGTGGGTCGTGGTGGTGACCACGTCGGCGTAAGGCACGGGGCTCTGGTGCTGGCCGCCTGCGACAAGACCTGCGATGTGCGCCATATCGACCATCAGCATCGCGCCGTAGCCGTGGGCGATCTCGGCCAGCTTCTCAAAGTCGATGGCGCGGGGATAGGCCGATGCACCGGCGACCAGCAGCTTGGGGCGGACCTTCGCGACCTGCTTGGCCAGTGCGGCGTAGTCGATGCGGCCATCCTCGGCGGAGACGCCGTAGGAGACAAAGTTGTAGTTCTTGCCGCTCATGTTCACGGGGGAGCCGTGGGTCAGGTGGCCACCCTGGGACAGATCCATGCCCATGACGGTGTCGCCGACGTTCAGCAGCGCAAAGTAGACGGCCAGGTTGGCCTGTGCGCCGGAGTGCGGCTGAACGTTGGCATACTTCGCACCGAACAGCTTGCAGGCACGGTCAATGGCGATCTGTTCGACCTGATCGACGTACTGGCAGCCGCCGTAATAACGGTGGCCGGGGTACCCTTCCGCGTACTTGTTCGTCAGCACGCTGCCCATGGCCGCCATGACGGCGGGGGAAACGATGTTCTCGCTGGCAATCAGCTCAATGTTCTGGCGCTGGCGGCCCAGCTCACGCTGCATAGCCGCGCCCAGCTCGGGGTCGTAGCGCTCCACAAAGCCGATGGTGTCGATGATGTCCTTGTACATACTGCTTTCCCTCCTAATGTATATGCTGTCCACGGCGGGAAACGGCTGCGGGCGGATTCTTTATGCGCCCGTCGTTCCCGCCGCCGAGCATCTCCCTTACAGCGTCCCCTTGGTGGACAAAACGCCGTCGATCCGCGCATCTCTGCGCGTCGCGGCGTCCAGCGCCTTGGCAAACGCCTTGAACATGGCCTCCAGCTTATGGTGGTCATTCTCCCCGTAGAGCACCTTCAGATGCAGATTCATCATGGCGCTGTACGATACGGCGTAGAAAAACTCCCGCGCCATCTGGGTGTCCATGCCGCCGCAGCTCTGGCCTGCAAAGCTGGCGTCGTACACAAAGTAGGGCCGCCCGCCCAGATCGACGGCGCAGAGTGCCAGCGTCTCATCCATCGGCAGCATGCAGCTGCCGTACCGCACCAGCCCGGCCTTGTCGCCCAGCGCTTCTTTTATGGCCGTGCCCAGCGCAATGCCGACGTCCTCAATTGTGTGGTGGCAGTCTACGTCCAGGTCGCCGCGGCAGGTGACGCTTACATCAAACAGGCCGTGGCGGGCGAAGCCGTCCAGCATGTGGTCAAAAAAGCCGATGCCCGTGTGCAGGTCGGCCCTGCCGGTGCCGTCCAGGTCAATCGTCAGCGTGATCTGTGTCTCCCGCGTATTGCGGGTGACCGTTGCGGTGCGTGCCATAGGAGTCCTCCTCTTTAGTGCTTTAAACTAACTATAGCACGTTGGGGCGTGTGCGTCAACATTTTCTTGGCCTTCCCCCTGGGGGGAAGGTGGCCCTGCAGGTTTATAAAATTCGCCCTAATTTATTTACGAAATCGCAACACTTTTCCCGGCGGCAGGCGCTACAATAGAATTATGATTCAAAAGTGTCTTTTTTGAAAGGACAAGCACCACCATGGCAAAAATAATCGGAATTGACCTGGGGACTACCAACAGCTGTGTGGCGGTGGTCGAGGGCGGCAAGCCCGTCGTCATCCCCAACGCCGAGGGGCAGCGCACGACGCCCTCTGTCGTCGCGTTCACCAAGGTGGGAGAACGGCTGGTGGGCGAGCCCGCCAAGCGCCAGGCCGTGACGAACGCCCCCCGCACCGTGTCCAGCGTCAAGCGGCTGATGGGCAGCGAGACCCGCGTGCCCATCGACGGAAAATGCTACACGCCGCAGGAGCTGAGCGCCCTCATCCTGCAAAAACTGAAGGCCGATGCCGAGGCGTATCTCGGTGAGCCTGTCACCGAGGCGGTCATCACCGTGCCCGCCTACTTTAACGATGCCCAGCGCCAGGCCACGAAGGACGCCGGGCGCATTGCCGGGCTGGACGTGCGCCGCATCATCAACGAGCCGACAGCCGCGGCGCTGGCCTACGGGCTGGACAATGGCCGCACCCAGACCGTCATGGTCTACGACCTCGGCGGCGGCACATTTGACGTGTCGCTCATCCGCATCGGCGACGGCATCGTGCAGGTGCTCTCGACCTGCGGCGATAACTTTCTGGGCGGCGACGACTTTGACGAGCGCATCGTCAACTGGCTGGCAGACCGGTGCAGGGCCGAACACGGCGTGGACCTGACGAATGACCGCGTGGCGATGCAGCGCCTGCGCGAGGAGGCCGAAAAGGCGAAAAAAGAGCTTTCCAGCGCGAAGCAGACCGACATCAATCTGCCGTTCCTCACGATGGCGGCAGACGGTGCGCTGCACCTGCAAACTACGCTGACACGCGCTAAATTTGAGGAGCTCTGCACCGATTTGATCGAGCGCACCGCCTTGCCCGTGCGCAACGCCCTGAGCGACGCACGCCTTTCGGCCAGCGACCTGGATCAGGTTTTGCTGGTCGGCGGCTCGACCCGCATCCCGGCGGTGCAGGCCAAGGTCGTGCGGATGACCGGTCTGGAGCCGTCCAAATCGCTGAACCCCGACGAGTGCGTTGCACTGGGCGCGGCGGTGCAGGCCGGACGTCTGGGCGGCGAGATGCTCTCCGGCCCCGGCGAGGATCTGCTGCTGATGGACGTGACCCCGCTGACCCTTTCCATCGAGACCGTCGGCGGCGTGGCAACGCATTTGATCGAGCGCAACTCCACGATCCCGACGCGGTTCAGCAAGGTATTCACCACCGCCGCGCCGTTCCAGAAAACGGTGCAAATTAAAGTGCTGCAGGGCGAGCGCGAGTTTGCCAGGGACAATAAGCTGCTGGGCACCTTCACGCTGCGCGGCATCAAGCGCGCCTGGGCGGGCGTGCCGAAGATCGAGGTCACGTTTGACATCGACGCCAACGGCATTGTCAAGGTCAAGGCGCGCGACATGGACACCGGCAAGCAGCAGAGCATCACGATCTCGGGCACATCGAACCTGACCGAGGATGAGATCAAACGCGCCAAGGAGAACGCCGCCGCCTTTGCCGGGCAGGACAAGGAGCGCAAGGCCGCGCTGGAGGCGCTGAACGCCGGCGAGGCCGCGCTTTACCGCGTGAACACCGCGCTGGGCAGCAAGGCCGGCAAGGCGCTGGACCGCGAGACCCGTACTAAAATCAAAGAAGCAGAAAGAACGCTGGAGCGCGTTCTGAAGCACAAAAAGGCCGACAAGCTGACCCCCGTGGACGTGAATGCCATCAACACCGCACGGGAGGCGCTTTCCGCTGTGGCCGCCCCGCTGGTGGCCCGGTGGGAGAGCGAGAAGGCGTAAAACGAGGCGGCAGCCGCAGGGCCCCGGGTCGATGCAAGCATCCGCCCGTGCCTGTTTGCGGTACAATTGAACAATGCCTTTTCCCCGCTTGCGCGGGGAATTTTTTTGTGCTATACTACCCAACATAGCACTTTAGTAGATTAAAGAGGAAAAGAAAAGTGAAAACGATTCGTTACGCCTTTGTGCGGTCCCTGCCCATCATGGCGGGGTATATCGTGCTGGGGCTGGGCTTTGGTGTGCTCTTGCAAAGCAAAGGCTACGGCGCGGGGTGGGCGCTGGTCATGAGCGGGCTGATCTACGCGGGCAGTATGCAATATGTCGCAATTGACCTGCTGGCGGGCGGCGCGTCACTGATCTCGGCGGCAATCATGACACTGATGGTCAACGCGCGGCATCTGTTTTACGGAATTTCGATGCTGGAACGCTATAAAGACACCGGCGCGGCCAAGCCGTACCTGATTTTTGCGCTGACCGATGAGACCTATTCCGTCGTGTGCAGCGGCAGCGTGCCCGAGGGCGTGGACCGGAAAAAATACTATTTCTGGGTGTCGCTGCTGAATCAGCTTTACTGGATCGCGGGCGGCGTGGCAGGCGCACTGCTGGGCAGTGTGCTGCCGTTTGACACAACGGGCATCGACTTTTCGATGACCGCGCTGTTCCTCGTCGTTATGACCGAGCAGTGGAAGGCCAGCCGCGACCATACCCCCGCGCTGGTGGGGCTGGGTGTTTCGCTGATCTGCCTAGTCATTTTCGGCAGCAGCAACTTTCTGATCCCGTCCATGCTGGGCATCACGGCGGCACTGACACTGCTGCGCGGCCCCATGGAAAAACGTGCGCAAAAGGAGGAAGCCGCCCATGTCGATTGATCTTCACGGTATGGCGTTAGTGGCCGTGGTGGCTGCTGTCACGATGCTGATTCGGTTTCTGCCGTTTCTGGTGTTTGGCTGCGGGCGGCCCACGCCCCGGTTCATCACCTACCTGGCCGGGGTGCTGCCCTGCGCCATTATGGCTATGCTGGTGGTCTACTGCCTGCGGGGCGTGGACTTACTCGGCCCTACCCGCGGCCTGCCGGAACTGATCGCCGCCGCCGCGGTGGTGGGTTTGCATTGCTGGAAAAAGAATACCTTATTAA
>OHVS01000436.1_pt1 | contig 19362 bp, 19 predicted proteins | sample 1579531 | NCBI WGS metagenome assembly OHVS01 (sample SAMEA3882531, study PRJEB24775) | human gut metagenome | biome: human-associated habitat; feature: intestine environment; material: feces | place: Netherlands | collected 2009/2010
AGGTCCAGGAGCCATTCACCAGTATGCCCCACGAGGGAGTGGCGCGCCACTCCAGCCCGAGGTCGGGCGTGAGCGTCACCCAGCGCAGCAGGTTGGCGCGCAAGGCGAAGCGATAGTCCTCCGCCCGCTCCTGCGCCGCGAGGGGCAGGAAGAGCAGGGCCAGGAGCATAGCGAGCAGGTGTCTTCTGAATTTCGTCATGTCATGCATATGCGTTATGTTATAGGATTTACGTCTAGGGACGCCGCGGCATACGGGCATGGATGAACCATGCCCGTATGCCGCGGCGGAGCGAGGGAAGTCGAGATATCTTCCGCCGTTCCTTTGTCTGTCAAGGGAAAATTCGTATCTTGACGCGCGTGAGCGTCTGCCTCTAAATATATGAGAGAGAGAGAGAGAGAGAGAGTATAAAAATTCCCCGAATACACAAATATTCAGGCCACTTTTTTATGGGAAAACCAAATGCCAAGGGCACCATAAGGCGAGAGTCCGCCCCCGTGGGGACAGACATTGGCAATGGGCGATGTTTCCACGTGAGATGAGGCATTCTTCTTCTCTGTTTGCGTTTCATACATAGGAACCCGCCGCCAGGGGAGAACCGGTTTCCGTTTTCGCCTCCAAATATAATCAATTTTAGTGAAACAAGAAACATATAGAGGAAAGTTTTCGCGCATTTTGTGGATATTTCCCCCACAGGGCGAAGAAAAGGGGTACGCTTTCCCTTGCCCCAACAGCCTCGCCCTGGGCAAGGAGATGGCGGAGAATCTGCCAAATTGGCAGTCCCTCCCGCTTTAGCACGCTATTTGAACTTCCACCCCCTGAATACACATTATTAATATATACAGAAAGGAGAAAAACATGACATTCGACAAATTCACCATCAAGGCGCAAGAGATTGTGCAAGCCGCTGTCAACAAGGGCCAGTCCCTGGGGCAGCAGACCATAGAGCCTGTCCACCTGCTGGCCGGCGTGATGGACAAGGGCAAGGACATCACGAACTTCCTCTTCCAAAAGCTGGGCGTGAACCCGCAACGGATAGAGACGCTCGTGGACTCGGAGCTCAACTACCTGCCACGCGTGCAGGGCGGCGAGCCCTACTTCTCCAACGACACCACGCGGGTGCTCAACCAGGCGCAGGACATCGCCACCCGCATGGGCGACGAGTTCGTCAGCGTGGAGCCCATCCTGCTGGCCCTGCTCAGCGTGAACTCCACCGCCTCCCGCATACTGAAGGACGCAGGCATCACCGAGAGCGAGCTGCGCAAGGCCATACAGGAGCTGAGGCAGGGGCAGAAGGTGGAGTCGCAATCGGGCGACGAGAACTTCCAGGCCCTGCGCAAGTACGCCAGGAACCTGGTGGAGGACGCCAGGCAGGGCAAGCTGGACCCCGTGATAGGGCGTGACGAGGAGATACGCCGCGTGCTGCAGATACTCTCCCGCCGCACCAAGAACAACCCCATCCTCATCGGCGAGCCGGGCACCGGCAAGACCGCCATCGTGGAGGGACTGGCGCAGCGCATCGTGAGGGGCGACGTGCCCGAGAACCTGAAGAACAAGCAACTCTACTCGTTGGACATGGGCGCGCTCTTGGCGGGCGCCAAGTACAAGGGCGAGTTCGAGGAGCGGCTGAAGGGCGTTGTCCGTGAGGTGACGCAGGCGCAAGGCGAAATCATCCTCTTCATCGACGAGATACACACCCTGGTGGGTGCCGGCGGCGGCGAGGGAGCCATGGACGCGGCCAACATACTGAAGCCTGCCCTGGCCCGCGGCGAGCTGAGGGCCATCGGAGCCACCACGCTCGACGAGTACCAGAAGTACTTCGAGAAGGACAAGGCCCTGGAGCGACGCTTCCAGACCGTCATGGTGGACGAGCCCGACGAGCTGTCGGCCATCTCCATACTCCGCGGACTGAAGGAGCGTTACGAGAACCACCACAAGGTGAGGATACAGGACGATGCCTGCATCGCCGCCGTGAAGCTCTCCGAGCGGTACATCAGCGACCGCTTCCTGCCCGACAAGGCCATAGACCTGATGGATGAGGCCGCCGCCAAGCTCAGGATGGAGCGAGACTCCGTGCCCGAGGAGCTGGACGAGATAGACCGCAAACTGAAGCAGCTGGAGATAGAGCGAGAGGCCATCAAGCGGGAGAACGACACCGAGAAGATAGCCCAGCTGGACAAGGACATCTCCGAGCTGAGAGACCAGGAGAAGACCCTCAGGGCCAAGTGGGAAGGCGAGCGCGAGCTGGTCAACCGCATACAGCAAGACAAGCAGCGCATGGAAGACCTGCGCTACGAGGCCGAGCGAGCCGAGAGGGAAGGCAACTACGAGCGGGTGGCCGAGATACGCTACTCCAAGCTGAAGCAGTTGGAGGATGACATCAAGTCCATACAAAGCCAACTGCAATCCACCCAGGGCGGCAACGCCATGGTGAGGGAGGAAGTCACCGCCGATGACATCGCCGAGGTGGTAAGCCGCTGGACGGGCATACCCGTGAGCCGCATGATGCAGAGCGAGCGCGAGAAGCTGCTCCACCTGGAGGAAGAGCTGCACCGCCGCGTCATAGGCCAAGAGGAGGCCATCACCGCCGTGAGCGACGCCGTGCGCCGCAGCAGGGCCGGGCTGCAAGACCCCAAGCGGCCTATCGCCTCGTTCATCTTCCTGGGCACCACGGGCGTGGGAAAGACGGAGCTGGCCAAGGCCCTGGCGGAGTACCTGTTCAACGACGAGTCCATGATGACCCGCATAGACATGAGCGAGTACCAAGACAAGTTCAGCACCACCCGACTGATAGGCGCGCCTCCCGGATACGTGGGCTATGACGAGGGCGGCCAGCTGACCGAGGCCGTGAGGAGGAAGCCTTACTCCGTCGTGCTCTTCGACGAGATAGAGAAGGCGCACCCCGACGTGTTCAACACCTTGCTGCAAGTGCTGGACGACGGACGGCTCACCGACAACAAGGGCCGCACGGTCAACTTCAAGAACACCATCATCATCATGACCTCCAACGCTTCCATGGACATGCTGAAGCATACGTTCCGTCCAGAGTTCCTCAACCGCGTGGACGACATCATCACCTTCAAGCAGCTCACCCGCGAGGAGATAGCGCAGGTAGTGGAATTGCAGATGAACCGCGTCAAGGACATGCTGCAACCGCAAGGCTTCGAGTTGCGCTGGACTCCCGCCGCCATAGAGTTCCTGGCCGAGCGGGGCTACGACCCCAACTTCGGTGCCCGTCCCGTCAAGCGGGCCATACAGGACTACGTGCTCAACGACTTGAGCAAGAAGCTGCTCAACGATGAGGTCTCCCGCGAGCGACCCATCACCATTGACCGACTGGGCGAGCAACTCACCTTCCGCAACGAGTAATCCTCGCCTGCAGAACATAGAAACAGGCCGTAATTGGATGTCAATTACGGCCTGTTTTATTTTTACAAGACCCAAACGGCAACCGCTTAGGCCATTTTCATCTCCTGGTTACTGATGTATATAGACACCGCCCTGTGACTGCATGGTCACTTTCAGCTTGCCATCCTTGCCCACTTTCACCTTCTTGAAGGTAGGCTCACCTTTCTTGTCGTCTCCCACGAGGCTCACCTCCTGGCCAGCCAGCATAGGCAATTGCAACTTCAGCGTGAGGGCTTCCTCGGTGGCGTTGATGCCGCCCACGTACCACTTGCCCGTCTCGGCGCACTTGCGGGCTATCACGGTATACTTACCGGGGTAACCGTCTATGAAGCTCGTCTCGCTCCATACGGTAGGCAAGGCCTTCAGCTCTGCCTTCATCTCTTCGCTCTGTACCTCCAAGGCGTTGGGCGTGAGAGCTACGCAGTTCACGCTACACTGGTTGGTAATGGCAGTGGCCAACTCAAAGGCATCGGTGGTGTAGCGGCGATGGCGGCTCTTGTTGTCCTTGCTCAAGAAGCGGTTCATGATGACACCACCCCAGTCAAAGCTGCCCACTACGTTGCGGGTATAGGGATACATGTTCATCTCGAAGCCTTCCTTCTTGGCGTGATACTCGCTGAAGAACACGTTCTCGCTGGCCAAGGCGGCTTCGCTACCTACGTAGTTGGGATACATGCGCTCCCATCCCCTGGGCAGGGTGCAACCATGGAAGATTACCTGTATGCCGTAGTCGTTGGCGTCGCTCAAGATGTCCTCATAGAGCTTCATTGTCTCCTGCTTGTCTCCGCCGAAGAAATCCACCTTGATACCCTTCACGCCGACGCGCTTCATCCAGGCCATTGCTTTCTTGCGCTCTATGGTGTTGCCCATGATACCGCGAGGACCCTGGGGAGCGTCATTCGCATGGCCGTTGGAGTTATACCACAACAGCAGTGAAACGCCCTTGCCCTTGGCATACTGGGCTAATTGCTCTATGCGGTCATAGCCTATCTGGGTGTCCCACAACGCGTCCACCAAGATATACTCATAGCCCATCTCAGCGGCCACGTCGATAAACTTCACCTGGTCTTCATAGATGGTGGAGCCGTCTTGCCATATCAGCCAGCTCCAAGTATAGCGACCGGGCTCATAAACCTGGGACGCCTCATAAAGAGGTTCTACCACGTCGTATTGTATAGTGGTCTCCACGATAGGCTTCAAGGTCTTGCCCAACGCGATGGTGCGCCAAGGCGTGTCGAAAGGAACGGGCACAGAAGCGGTAACGGGACCATAGCCGTTATTCTCCCCCTCTTGCGGGAAGTTGACGGTGTAACCCTTGCCCTCCTCGTAGTCTGTCAAGCGGCAACCGGGATAGTTGCTGTTGGTGCCCGTCTCAGACACCAGCACCCATCCATCAGCACCCACCTTGAACAGGCAGGGGAAGGTATAGCCCTGTCCGAAGGCGGACTTCTGCTTCAAAGGCTGGTCTGCATGATACTCCTCCTCATAAGAGGGCTTGGTGCGCTCAAAGCCCACCATGGGCACGCTTTGGGGCGTGAGGAAGGTAGTGGTGTACTCCGGGAAATTGAAGGCACTCGCCTCGTTGTAGATGATGGCGGTCTTGGGATTGTTGCGCTTAGGGCGCACCAAGGTATAGCGATAAGCCACGGCGTTGTCAGACACGTGGAAGACCACCTTCATGGTGTCCGTCTTGGCGTTGGTGAACGCCACGGTCAGTTCCTTTGCCTTATGCGCCACCTTGGCCACCTTGCTGCGGCTGAGCTCGTAGTTCACGTCCACATTCTTTTCGCTTGCGTTCGCCAAGGTCAACTCCTTGGTGAAGTCTCCATAGCTGGTGTTAAGTCCAAGGGCTGAACGGGTGAGCATAGGTTTTCCGTCGTAGTCAATGGTGTAAAAAGCCTGTCCGTTCTCCGCGGAAACACTTACCGCCACCTTACCGTCGGGCGAGGTGACAGTCTTAGTATCGGCAGCCACGGAAAGCGCCGATAAAGCCATAAGGCCTGTAAACAATACTTTTATCATGTGATACAGATTTAAGTTAATTAGTGGCAAAGTTACACAAAATATCCCGCTTGCCAAAATCTTTCTCCCATTTCTCTCCCTTTCTGATACGGGACATAAAGAAAATGCGCTTTTCCGCAAACGTTTTCGTAAGTTTTTCGCATAAAACGACCCCGATTTTTTTGACTTAAATCAATTATATCGTATATTTGCATCATCAATCACGCATAGATTTTCAAGAAACAAAAATCATAACTACATAAATAACAACTGCTGAAACATTCAAAATCGAGGGAAGCTTCGACGTGAGTCAAAGCTTCCTTTTCTGTTTATAAGGTATTAAAAGTCGCTATCATCCGCAAGCGGGAGACCTCTTCGACTCTTTCCCCCATGCGGTTATGAAATCTTCCCTGCTGGAAAACAAGTTAAATTGCTCTCGAAAACAACTTATTTCACAAATGAAAACAACTTGTTTCGCTCGGCAAAACAAGTTAAATTGCCAGGCAAAACAAGTTGTTTTAAAATCGAGCGGGATTTTACTTCTGCTGGGAGACCCGCTTGATAATGGAATAGGCGTCATAGAGCCCCAGCTCTCCTGCCTTGCTGAGATCGCTAATGGCCTTGTCAGTGTTCTTGGTGGTAATCCTGACAATGCCCCGGTTATAGTAAGCCTCCGCCAAATTGGGGTCTAGGTTGAGAGCGATGGTGTAATCGTCTATCGCCTTGGAATACTCATTGCGGGCCACGTGCATGTTACCCCTATTATAATATAGGTATGCGTTATTGGGATTGAGCTTTATGGCCTCGCTGAAGTCAGCCTCCGGTGAGGCCAAGCTGGTGGAGGAGCCGCCTTGCGACTTGAAGAAAGCGTCCATCTCTACCTGGCAAACCGCCCTCATCCAGTATGGCATGGAAGCCTGTCCGTCCATGTGCAGGTAGTCCGTGAAATCACCCATGGCGGCCTGGAAGTCGCGCAAGACGGCGTAAGCCACGCCTCTTTGCATGAGCAGGCGCTTCTTGCTCTCCTCGTCCTTGGCCACGGAGAGTTGGGCCGAGCACTTGTCTATGAGGGCAAAGATGGCGGAAGAGGTGTTCTCGTCGAGCCGCTCGCGGTTGCAAACGATAAAGAAGGGGTTCTTCTCCACCTTGGCGTTAAACTCTTCCACTTCCTTGTCAAACACGTGGGCGGCGGAGATGCCCGTCTGTGTCTGGAAATAAGAGAGTTGATACATTGGCATATAGTCCAGCTGCACAGCCCTGTTTTGTATGCGCCCGCGGTACTCGCTCTTGTATTCGTGCTCCGACTTGATGTTGTCATCGTCTTCCACGATGAGATTGTTGTATTTATCGATATCTATCTCGGAACGCTTGCGCACCATTTTCTTCATGCTGGCGGTCCAGCGGGGCTGGATTCCGATATGCTTGTCCATCTGCGCCTTGAATATGCGGAACTCGTCGGCCTCCGCCTTGGCCGTCATGCCCAGCCTGCGATAGCAGCTGGCACGATAGGACAATCCTGTCCAGAAATTGGGGAACTGCGCTATCACCTTGGAATAGTCCGCGATGGCCGCGCGCAAGTTACCCGTCTTGTCGTGGAGCACGCCTCGGTTAAAGAGAGCCAGGAAGTTTTCCGGCTCCATCTTGATGACAAAATCGAAGTCAGTAATGGCCCGGTTGTCATCGCCTAATTGCATACGGAGCAAACCACGATTGTAGTGTCCCAGGAAATTATTGGGATCCAAGTCCAAGGCCATGTCATAATCCGCCATGGCTCCTCGCAGATTATTGAGGTTGATACGGGCCAAGGCACGGTTAAGATAATTGTTCACGTTATTGGGGCGCAAGTGGATGGCCTTCCCCAAAGCATTGTCGGCATCGCCCCACTCCTTTCTGGAAAGGGCCATAGCCGCCCTCGTGCCCCAAGCGTCAGCGTCATAGGGGTCTATCTCCAAGCTCTTGTCCAACCATTTCTCCGCGGAAAGGGTGTCTTGCTGGCGCAAATAGACTTCCGCCTTCAGGGAATAGGCGTTGGCGAACTTAGCCCACTTCGTGACAATGGTGTCCAACTGCACTTGGGCGGAATCATAGTGGCCGCCCTGCATCAGGCACAACGCCCGGTTGTACCAATAATTCTGGTTGCGAGGCTCTAGGCGAATGGCTTCATCATAATCGGTTACCGCCTCGTCATATCGTTCTTGCCTAATCTTGCAGATAGCGCGCAAGTCATAAATGTCATTGATATAGGGATTGAGCCCGATAGCCTCTGTGGCGTCATTCTCCGCGCCCTGGAAGTCATCGAGATTGTATTTGGCGATACTGCGGTAATACCAAGGCTCGTAAAGGTAAGGCTTGGCGGAGATGGCCAGGTTAAAATACTTGATGGACAACACGAAGTCATCATAATAGAGGGCACTGCGGCCTGCCGTTATCAGCCTGTCTACCCTGTATTGCGCTTTTACCGCGGTGAGCGAGAGAAGCAACAACGTGAGGAAAGCGAACCTTTTCATGCGAATCCAATTACCTTAATGAGAAAACCTTGCCCTATCTTACCCCCATAAATCAGCGTCTCACCTTCACGTGATAGGAACAGCTGAACTTGCCTTTCATGATGTTCTTCAGCTTGCCGCCTATCAGGTTTTTGCGCAAACCAGAAAGGCGGTCCACGAACATCAAGCCCTCCAGGTGGTCGAATTCATGCTGCATCACCCTGGCCAGGTAACCATCCACCCACTCGTCATGGGGCTGGAAGTCCTCGTCCATGTACTTCACGTGGATACGGGTATGGCGAGTGACCGGCTCGTGAATGCCAGGAATAGAGAGGCAACCCTCTTCCATGGTCTCACGCTCGCTTTCCTCGTCCACCTCCAATATATGGGCGTTGATGTAAGCCTTGCGGAAATCCTTGTACTCGGGCAGGTCTTCCGCCAAAGGAGTCAAGTCTATGACCACCACGCGGATGGCCTTGCCTATCTGGGGGGCTGCCAAGCCTACGCCATCACTGGCAGTACACGTCTCGAACATGTCCGCTATCAGTTTCTTCAACTCAGGATACTCGGGCGTGATGTCCTCCGCTACCTTGCGCAACACAGGCTGCCCATATATATAAATAGGTAATTTCATGCTTGTTACATATTGACAGACTTCATGAATCAAGCCCTCAACGGCGGGCGTTCATGTAGTCTTGCAGTATAATGGTGGCGGACACTTCGTCTACCAACCCCTTGTTTTCTCTACGTTGTTTTTTCTTCACGCCTCCGTCCAAGATAGCCCTTTGGGCCAAAACAGAGGTGAACCGCTCGTCATAATAAACGACGGGTATCTCGGGATGGACCTTCCGCCACCTGTTGACAAAAGCCTCCACCCGCGGCAAGTTCTCGCTGGGTTGCCCGTTGGCCTGCGTAGGCTTTCCCACCACGATACGCTCCACCGCCTCTTGGGCGACATACCGTTCCAAATAGGAGAAAAGCTCTGACGTAGGAACAGTGGCCAACCCGTTGGCGATGATTTGCAACGGGTCGGTCACTGCCAATCCTGTTCGTTTCTTGCCGTAGTCTACGGATAAGACGCGCATTAGTTCTTATAAAGCAGCCATGCGTCGGGATAGTTGCCCGCACGGAATTGGTTGCGGCTTTGAACCGCTGCGGCCTTGTCCGCGAAAGTAGAAGCTACCACGCGATACATATTGCGCTCTGCGTTATAGACTATCTGGGCGGCGTATCCTGCGGACTTCAAGGTGCTTTGCAAGCCTTCGGCGTTGGCCTTCAGCTGGAAAGAGCCCACGATAACGCTATAGGTCTGCAAGCCAGCGCCATCAATCAGCTCCACGTTCTCTTGCCTTACGGTAGCGTTCTCTACCATGGCCTCAGCGGCGGGCTTTGTCTCCAAAGGTGTCACTACAGGAGCTTCCTCCACGGCGGGAGTGGCGTTCTGGGCCTCCTGGGCCTTGGCCTTCTCGTAAGCTTTCTTGTAAGCGCTTTCGCTGGATTTACAACTAGAGAAAGCCAATACGGCGCAAGCCAGCGCGCAAATCATTGTCAGTTTCTTCATCATTTTCTGTTTGGGTTTATGGTTTATAGTTTATTTTATGATGCGAAAGTACAAAATATATCGCAAAGAATAATCAAATCGCCGCATAAAGTTTGTTAAATCCACATTATATCACACTTTTAACTAAAATTTAGAGACAAATCGCTTGCGGTTAGGGAAAGAATTCGTATTTTTGCGGTAAGACATTTGTTTAACTCTTAATAAATTCAACGGTTATGAAGACATTAGGTATCATTGGCGCGTTCCTGGGCGGTTGCATCGCCGGAGCCGCAGTAGGTTTGCTTCTCGCTCCCGAGAAGGGTAAGGACACTCGCAGCAAGATAGCCGACACGGTTACTGATTTCTGCAAGAAACACAACCTGAACCTCTCCAAGAAAGAGGAAAGTGACTTGATTGACGACATCAAGGAAGCTGCGGAATAAATCTGCCCATGCTCTCTAGCGACAAGAACATAGAGACCATAGAACAGCTTGTCAAGCTGTTGAAACATTACATCGGACTTCGGAGTGAATATCTGAAGTTCGATGTCAGTGAAAGGATTATCCGCGTGCTGACGGGACTTGCGGTGTTGCTGGTCGCCTTCATATTGATAGCCATCATGTTGATATACCTTTCTTTCGCCATCGCATTTGCCTTGGCTCCCTATACGGGTGCCGGAACCGCTTTTTGCCTGGTGACCGGTTTTTACCTGCTAATCCTCTTGCTTTTCCTTGGCTTCCGCCACCAATTGGTAGAGAAACCTTTGGTAAGGTTCTTGGTAAGTGTTTTGCTTAAGAAATAATGACGAAGAGTTATGCCCACACCCCTCATTGACCAAACCAGCTATAACACGTTGCAAGACATCACCAATCGCAAACAGGTGTTGCGTGAGGCGATTAAAGACGATGAGTCGCGAATACAAGAAAAATGGCAACAGCTGTTTAAGGCTCCCGCCATGTTCTCCAATAACGCGCCCGCCTCAAAAAGGATAGTCAGCGTACTCTCCAACGGATGGAAATTGGTGGATGGATTTATATTGGGATGGAAGCTTTACCATAGGTTTAAAGCCAAGAAGCGTTAACTTAAGGACATAAAAAAAGGACTACCGCCGTAGTCCAACCTTGTTAACCTTAAATCTAATACTATGAAAAACACGTTGCAAAGGTATGAATATTTCTCCATACCCGCAAGCGTTTATACCATTAATATATATTTAATTAACACGTTTTAACTACAAACGTCTGAATTTTCCTTGCCGTTAACTTATTTCAACATATAGGACCTATCCTATATGTCAAAAGAAAGGCCATCAAATCCAAAGAAGAAACCCTCGGGCAGACGGCTATTCGCCTCGTCATGGAAGCCAATCTCGTGGGTAACATGGGTAAAATAAGTACGCTTCGCCCCAATACGGCGAGCCACGGCAATTGCGTCGTCCACCAACTGATGGCTATGGTGCGGTCTGTTAAAGCGCAAGGCGTTGATGACCAAGGTCTCTACGCCTCGCAAGTAACGATATTCGTCTTCCTCTATGGACTTCATGTCCGTGATGTAGGCAAAAGAGCCGAAACGATAGCCCACGATAGGCAACTCGTCGTGCATTACACGGATAGGCAACACGGGGATATCGCCTATCAGAAACTCCCTGTGGGGGAATACGGGATGGAGATTTAACTTTGGCGCGCCTGGATACAGCTTCTCGCCCTGGGGCGGGAAACAATAGGGCATGGTATGCCGCAAGCCCGCTATCACGTTATCTTCCGCGTAGATATTGATATCTCCAAACACGCAAAAAGCCCGCAAGTCATCTATTCCCGCCACATGGTCGTAATGAATATGAGTGAGCAATACGCCGTCCAGCTTGCGGAAAGGAACCCTAAGCAGGGACATACGGATGTCCGGGCCGCAATCTATGAGAAGGCGTGTCGTCTGGCTCTCTATCATCGCGGCCGAACGGAAACGCTTGTCCCTAGGGTCTGCGCTATGGCACACAGCGCAATCACAGCCCAAGACGGGAACACCAGCGGATGTTCCAGTTCCCAAAAACGTCACTTTCATAGGATATTCACTTCCGGATATATCTCCACGCCAAAGCGTTGCCGAACATCATTCCTTATCCGTTCACACAGTTGAAGTACATCCTTGCCCGTGGCCCCTCCCCTATTGACGAGCACCAGGGCTTGCTTCTCATGCACGCCCGCGGGTCCCAGGCTCTTGCCTTTCCAGCCACATTGCTCAATCATCCAGCCTGCCGGTATCTTGTATTCTCCCTTCTCGCCGGAAACGACATAGTAGGGCATCCCGGGATAGCGCTCCGACAAGGCTCGCCACTTCGCTTCATCCACTACGGGATTGACAAAGAAACTTCCAGCGTTGCCCAATTCTTTGGGGTCGGGCAGCTTTGAGGCGCGAATAGCGCAAATCGTCTTGCGCAGTTGCTGTGCGGTGGGTTGTTCTATAGCCTGGGCTTGAAGAGCACCGCGGATATTTCCATAATCCAAGCGCGGGCGAAAATCGCGGGAAAGCCGATAGGTGACGTATGTTATCAGGAACCTACCCTTCCAGGCAGTCTTGAATTTGCTTTTACGATAGGCGTAATCGCATTCCTCTTGCCGGAAAACGACAAGTTTGCCCGTGGCTATTTCCACAGCCTCTATCTCATGCAGTACATCCTTGGCCTCCACGCCGTAAGCGCCGATGTTCTGCACGGCACTCGCGCCCACCTCGCCAGGAATGGCGGACAGGTTTTCCAGTCCATGATAGCCATGGGATACGGCATAGGAAACCATTTCGTCAAAGACCTCTCCGCTGCCACAGCGAAGATATACATGCTCCCCGTCGGGGTCATGCGTGGCCTCAACACCCTTGATGGCGGAATGGAGCACGGTGCCTTGGTAATCCTGGGTAAGCAAGAGATTACTGCCCCCACCGATAACCAACAGAGGTTCATCCGCCCCGGAAAGGGAATGAACCATCCGCACGGCCTCCTCCACGGAATCAAATTCCAAAAACCTTCGGCATCGGGCGTCTATCCCAAAGGTGTTGTGCTCCAAAAGACTATAGTCACGCAGGTCTCTCATGTCAGGTATTCAACTTGGTAAGTACCCATTTATCTCCATCGTGCCGGAAAGTGAGCCACATCTCCAAGCCATTGGCGATGCCCCTCAACATGAATATCTTGGTATGGCTCTCACGATGGTTCTTGCCGTAAATGATATTATATATAGTACCCGTGGGCAATTGCGGGGCAAAGGCAGGCCATGTCTCTGGGGCTATCTCGCCCGTCATGGTGCCAAAGTCATCATCAGGATCTGGCCCGCTGAAGTAAACGGGATCTTGCAAATGACGCTGCTGGAAAGCGGAATCCGTGGCGAACGCCTTATAGAAACTCAGGAACTCGCCGTTGCGGTTTGCCCCCATCTCTTGCTGATTGATAGAGGTCATTTTCCATTGTCCCTCTATCCTGTTAAAGAGATATTGCCTCACGACATTGTCATCCAGGAAAATCTTCTCCACCACCACGTGGTTGACCGTGGTGTCCTTGCCCGCTTCTATCTGTCCCATGTCGTCCAGGATCAAAGTGTAGAAGTCTTGGTCCATAAAAAAGCGTTCCATCTTCCATTGCTGGCGGCTTACCTTGCCCACCAACTTCCCGTCATGGTATTCCCGCAAAGGAAACTGCACGCGGCGCAACTGCAAACGCTTGTTAGCCCCAAAATTGAAGATGAAGTCGTCAAACAACTCGTCCGCCGCCTTCGGCATAGGAGCTTCCGCTATCAGTGCAGCCACCGTGTCTACCGCGACAGCCGTATCAGCGACAAGCGTATCAGAATACACGGAATCTTGCGCCGGCGCTTTTTTCTCGGAACATCCCGTGGCGGTAAAGCACGCGATGATAAGTGCCGACATGAAAACCAGGATAAAAGAGAGTCTTCTCATAAACCAATCATTTCCTCAAATTTTCCATGCAAAAGTACAACTTTATTTCGAGAATCTTTCTCCATTCATGGGAAAAATAGTATCTTTGCACTCAAAATAGACAATTTTATTATATGTTACTGGAAAAGATAGAAAAACTGCTGCAAGAGGTAAACACCCTTACCGCCAAGAACGCGGAAGAGCTGGAGCAGCTAAGACTAAAATACCTGAGCAAGAAAGGAGAAATCAGTGCCTTGATGGCCGACTTCAGAAGCGTGCCGGCGGAGCAGAAAAAAGCCATCGGCATCAAGATCAACGAGCTGAAACAAACCGCGCTGCAAAAGATAAACAGCCTAAGGGAGCAAATGGAGGAAAGCGAAGCCGCCGCTGACGACATCGACCTTACCCGCACTCCTTACCCCATCCAACTGGGTACGCGCCATCCGCTCACCATCGTGAAGAACAAAATCGTGGACATCTTTTCCAGGATGGGCTTCGTGCTGGCCGAGGGTCCCGAGATAGACGACGACCTGCACGTGTTCACCAAGCTGAACTTCGCCGCCGACCATCCCGCCCGCGACATGCAAGACACCTTCTTCATAGAGCAAAGCGACCCCAACGACGTGACCAAGAACGTCATCTTGCGTTCCCATACGTCCGATGACCAGGCTCACTATATGGAAACCCACCAACCTCCCTTGCGCATTCTCTGTCCCGGCAGGGTCTACCGCAACGAGGCCATCAGTGCCCGTGCCCATTGTTTCTTCCACCAGGTGGAGGGACTCTACGTGGATAAAAACGTGAGCTTCACCGATTTGAAACAGGTGCTGCTTACCTTCGCCCGCGAAATGTTTGGCCCAGAGACCAAGATACGTTTGCGCCCCAGCTATTTCCCCTTCACCGAGCCTAGCGCAGAGATGGACATCTCGTGCCATATCTGTGGCGGCAAGGGCTGTGGCTTCTGCAAGCACACGGGATGGGTAGAGATATTGGGCTGCGGCATGGTAGACCCCAACGTGTTGGAAGCCTGCGGCATAGACTCCAAGATATATAGCGGTTACGCTTTTGGTATGGGCATAGAGCGCATCACCAACTTGAAATACCGCGTGAGCGACTTGCGCATGTTCTCGGAAAATGACATCCGCTTCTTGCGCCAGTTTGAGTCCGCCCGGTAAAAGAGGGATATTCCGATCATCTATACTTCCCGCGCGCATACATATATAAATGTACGCGCGCGGTCTTTCATTTCCGGGACCTCAGGTCCGCGACCCACAACTCGCCAGCACATCACGGCTCCGTGGGAATGCCATGGGATAACAAGAGATTGGCATGGTAGCGGCAAATGGTGCGCGAGTCGTTTCCGGGCATGGGTCACGTGGGTGAAATGTCAAGAAATCGTACTTTTTGGTTTTCTCGGGAGCGGAAGCCCCGGACAGCCCATATACAGGCGGTGGGAAACGAAACTAGTTTCAAAGGGTCACGCAACTAGTTTCATCGGCCATCGCAACTAGTTGCGAAGCCCTACGCAACTAGTTGCGTTTTTCCCCGCACCCATAACCGATCCCGACCCTATCCTGATTTGTCAAGATTCATTCACTTATCCCTCCCATTTCCCATGCATGGCGTTCACGACATCTTCGCGTATTCCCGGGCACCGCAAGAAAAGAACTTGTTATTCTCCACTAAAAATCCACAGATCCCATAAATGAATGTCCTTACGTATGTTCCTCGTTGCCATGCGACGTGTCACGGCACGTCGCTACTGAGCGTCCAGCAATCCATGCTCCGTGAGAATATCCCGCACGCATTGCTCGAACGCCTTGCGGTCGAAGGTCTTCCGCAACACTACGGGGTAGGTCATGGTTTCTATACAGCGCATGAACTCTTGGGCAAGCACCTTCATACGTTCCTTGTGGGAGGACGTGTTCACATATTTATCGTAATCCACGAAGAAGTCCATCTCTAAAAGTTTGAATACATGCACCTTAGGGGTTACAGATTTGTTATCTGTTAATGTTCTGTCAGCATAGTATTTGGGCCTGACGGGCTTGGAAAAGTCACGTGTTTGTTGCTCTAAACAAATCAAGTGCATATACCAATCCTTTACTGTATCTGAAAGGAATCGCCCAGCTAGTTCATCTGCAAGCAAAGTCCTAAATGCATGCATGGCATCAATATACCCCTTTGGAAGATCAACCATCGTAATAATTTGATATGAAAAATCCATCATCTAAGAATTTAATAATTAAAAATATATTCAACTATTTAGTGCTTATTGCCAGGAGGCAGTTGCCCGTGCTATATAAGAAGTGTTTTTCCATATACGCTATACCAACCTCACAGCAACCCATGCTCCGTGAGGATGTCCCGCACGCATTGCTCGAACGCCTTGCGGTCGAAAGTCTTCCGCAACACCACAGGGTAGGTCATGGTCTCCAAATAAGACATCAACGCTTTAGCTATTACTTTGAGGGTCTCCTGTCCGAGTTCCGCCTCATAGAGAGCTTGAAAATCTATCTCAACAAATAATTGTAAACGCTTCTTCCACACTTTTGTGCCGGGAATATTATCTTTTCCTTTCCATTCCTTCTCTGCGTAATATTTAGGACGAGGAAGCTTTTCAAAATCATGAAAAATTGGAGATTTACACACAAATATGATAAAGAACATGTCCACCATCTCAGAACAAAACTTTTCTTGCAACTTCTCGTTGAGCATTTTCCCGAGATTTCTGGCAAGCAAACACTTCGCATATGCTATTTCGCGAGAGATGTCAAATGCAAATTGAAACTTCATAGCAAAATAATTAAATACATAATTAATGAAATCTTTTGTTTCCAGGAGGTAATTGCCCATGAGTTATGAAATAATCCCGAAGCAATTGTTTTTCACGTATCAACATTTTATAGGTATAGGTGGTGACCAGTTCCAGCGTGGTGGCCTGCGTGAGCCTGCCATAATCATCGTAAGCGTATTCCTTCACCTTGCCATTGGCATCCGTCTCCTTGAGAGAGATTTCCCGAGGCATCGTATTCATAGGTAGTCGTGCCAAAGCTGGAGCTGTCAGCCTTGCGGGCTATCACCGGACCGTAAATGGAAGAATAAACCGAGTCCTCATATTGCCTGAACCGTTCTTCTGTCCACCCCTCAAACTGTTTCGCCCAAATGGAGACGCTATCCGCCTCCCGTGAGGAAGCCATTATCTCGCTCGTATCAAAGAGCAGCGAAACGGCTATATATATAATAAGGTATAGGTATCTTTTCATGGCACTAGCAGGGTTACAGGCTTTTACTTCTTGACTATCTTCCAAGTAGAAGAATCGCCACCATTTTCCGTAGTGACGCGCAGGATATAAAGCCCTTTTGGCTGGGAACTGATGTCCAAGGCCACACGGCCAGGTCCTGAATTAGTGGTAAGCACTTGCTGCCCGGAAATATTGTAAATGTCAAAGCGACACGCTCCATCTCCCGTAATTTCCACTGTCAATTGACCTTCCGTAGGATTAGGATAGATACGGATGTCTCTGTCATTCAACATCTCTGAATAGCTTTCATTGGTGAACTCTTCCGCAGCCCTCGTCTGCAATACGATTTCCCTTTTCACGCGGTTGCCGGCAGCGTCATAGGCATAACTCACGTTTTGCCCGAATGAGGAGCAAAAAATAGTAGACAACAATATGCCTAACAGGGTGATTTTCTTTTTCATGGTCTTTCAAGTTTGGGCTTAAGTAGATTACTATGCGCGAATATAGGAAATAATCCGATACGTTGTTCCCTGAAGGGCGAAAAGATTTTCACCCAAAAGTATCCTTACTTACTTGCCCAACGCACCTATATTAAAATCGAAACTCACCTTAGTGACTTGGCTTGGTCACCTAAGGTGGCTTTTCAAGGCATCCTTACCTCTGTGTCATATAGAGTTATCCCATTCTTACCATCCCCGCCAGCTGCACGAAATAATCATTTGACCAAATGTCAAGTTCCTTTGGATTGCGCACGAAAGGCAATACATCTTCTTTCACTTGTTTTATATCAGCCGTAGAGAGACGCTCAATGAGTTTCTCTTTGAATAACGCCGGGGTAATATCCTCATTGTTAAACTGCTTGCATCGTTCTGCCAAATGGGCAAAATCCAACGGAACATTATGGCGTACATACCATTCAAAATCGTACCAGTCACGACCTTTGACCCTATTCTTCCATACACGATAGACCAGCGCGTGCATCTTGCCCGCGAACAAGTCCGGAAGTGTGAAACAACGGGTCATAAATGAATGTGGCTGAAGCAATAGCTTTTGTTCCGTCTTGAAGTTCAACGGTGGAAAAGTATCCACTTCAATCTTTATCTTTATTGACTTCTCTGCCTGGAAAGTAACATCATACACATCGGTATTATCTTTAAGAAATGCCGATTCGACCTTACCAAAACTCTTTTTGTCCTTCTTTTTAATCTCCACCTCCCGACCGACAATGGCAAATTCATCGATTATAGGCTGGAAGTATTTCGTGAAATCGAACTTGTCATCGGAAGCCAAAAGAGAAAAATCCATATCCTCACTAAAGCGTTGGAGACCATGAAAAATTCTGAGGCAGGTATCGCCATAGAAAGCGGCTGATTCAAAGAAGCCTCCAGCATACAGGCCTGCAAGTATCATTTGTTGATTGACTTCAAATATGGCGTTTCTCTTATGTTGCTCCGTGGTTAAATCATAACGGGAGAGCATATTGTCGAATATTTCATTTTTCATCGTCTTAAGAATTTTAAAAGTATACGAATAAAAGAAAACCCTGCCAGCCCGGAAGGGAGTGGCAGAGTTTTCATATGGCTGTTGTGGAAATATAGTCAGGCTCTGGCGCATTCTTCAATAAGATCAGTGATCTTACTGATGGAATCTACCTGGCCGTTTCCTGCCATAGCATCTGTATATTTCTGACGATCGGTATAGAGCTGGCGGATGGTTTCCAGAAGCTTTTCTTCTGTAATCTCCTCTTCTTCCAGCACTTTACTGAAGCCCTGGCGTTCGAAGGATCGAGCATTAAGGATCTGGTCACCACGACTGGCTTTGGCAGAAAGCGGAATCAGAAGATTTGGCTTATGAAGTTCGCGGATCTCACAGATCGCGTTAGCGCCTGCGCGGGAGATCACGATATCAGCCATGGCAAACAGATCCGGAAGCTCGTCCTGGATATATTCATACTGGACGTATCCGGCAGTACCGTTGAGAGATTCATCGGTTTTTCCCTTTCCGCAGAGATGAACAACCTGGAATTCCTTCAGAAGTTCAGGTAGGATCTTGCGGACATTATCATTGACAGAAGCAGCTCCCAGACTACCACCGATAACCATAAGTACCGGTTTGTCAGCAGTGAAACCACAGAATTTACGACCGTTTTCCGCATTTCCGGAAAGAAGTTCCTGGCGGATCGGAGTTCCTGTAAGAACTGCTTTGTCAGCAGGAAGATTGGCGACTGTCTCAGGAAAATTACAGCAGATTCTAGATGCAGAAGAGAGACAGAGTTTATTGGCAAGACCTGGAGTCATGTCGGACTCGTGGATCAATGCGGGGATTTTTAAACGTTTGGCCGCGATTACAACGGGAACCGTAACGAAACCGCCTTTAGAAAAAACAACGTCCGGTTTCAGCTCTTTCAGAATCTTTCTGGCCTGGCTGAATCCCTTCAGTACACGAAACGGGTCAGAGAAGTTTTTGAGATCGAAGTAACGTCTCAGCTTTCCGGATGAGATTCCGTAATAAGGAATATTCATTTCTTCAATAAGCTTTTTTTCGATTCCATCGTAGGATCCGATATAGGAAATTTCGTATCCAAGCTCCTTAAGGCGTGGGATCAGAGCAATATTCGGAGTCACATGTCCGGCTGTGCCGCCGCCGGTGAGCACAATATGTTTCATAGAGATTCCTCCTGTTTTATTCTGAATAGTTACAACAATTCTATAAAAGACTGCAGGGAATATGTGAAATCCTGCGAAAATGTCCGGATTCATTATTTTA
>OHVS01000465.1_pt1 | contig 18689 bp, 18 predicted proteins | sample 1579531 | NCBI WGS metagenome assembly OHVS01 (sample SAMEA3882531, study PRJEB24775) | human gut metagenome | biome: human-associated habitat; feature: intestine environment; material: feces | place: Netherlands | collected 2009/2010
CGCAGAGCGTGCAGCCGCAGAGCGTGCAGCCGCAGAGCGTGCAGCCGCAGAGCGTGCAGCCGCAGAGCGTTTCGCGCTTTCGCCGCGCGAGCGCGATGTGATCGCGTCGCTTGGCTAGCGCGAAACTAATCAGGAAGGAGGCCGCAGGTGCCCAAGAAGGACAAGCCGCTCACGGCGAAGCAGGAGGCGTTCGCCCGCGAGATGGCCAAGCCCCGCGCCAAGCAGCAGGACGCGTACCGCGCGGCCTACGACTGCAAGCGGATGAACTACAACTCGATAAGCTGCGCCGCGTCCAAGCTGATGCGCGACCCACGAATCGCGCACAGAATCCAGGAAATCCGCGACGCGGCCGCCAAGGACTGCCGCTGGGAGCTGCAGGACGCGGCCGCCCCGCTGTTCGAGGTGCTGGACGGCGCGCTACCCATCTTCCGCCGCCAGGCGGCCGAGGGCAGCATCAACGGCGACGCGCGCCTGGCCATAACCGAGAGCGTGAAGCTGCTCAACGACATGTTCGGCGTGGACGGCGCGAAGGCCGCCATGGCGGAGGCGGGGGTGACCATCGTTGACGACCTCGGTTAGGCTCTCGGACGTCGTGGCCTCCGTGTTCGCCGGCGTGTGGCGCTCCATCAAGGCGCACGAGTTCACGCACTACTGGTTCAAGGGCGGGCGCAACTCCACCAAGTCGTCGTTCATATCCATCGCCATCGTGCTGCTGATCATGCTCAACCCGGAGGCCAACGCCGTCGTGCTGCGCAAGGTCGGCAACACGCTGCGCACGTCCGTGTACGAGCAGATAGGCTGGGCGTGCGACGTGCTGGGCGTGGCGCACCTGTTCGACTTCGGCCTGTCCCCCATGGAGGTGACGTACTGCCCCACCGGGCAGGTCATACGCTTTGTGGGATGCGACAAGCCGAAGAAGCTGAAGTCCGCGAAGTTCCGCACCGGCTACTGCGCCGTGGTGTGGTTCGAGGAGGTAGACGAGTTCGACGGCATGGACGAGGTGCGCAGCGTGCTGGCCACGTTCCTGCGCGGCGGCGACATGTTCTGGGTGTTCTACAGCTACAACCCTCCCCGCTCGGCTCGCAACTGGGTGAACAAGGAGGCGCGCGACCTGGAGGCCCACCCGGGCGAGGACGGGCGCTTCATATGCCACACCACGTACCTGGACGTCATAGACGAGCACCCCGAGTGGATAAGCGCCGCGGCGCTGGCGGAGGCCGAGCGCAGCCGCCGCAAGACGCCCGACTCCTACCGCTGGCAATGGCTCGGCGAGGTCATCGGCACGGGCTCCGAGGTGTTCCCCGACGAGCTGCTGGACATACGCCCCATCACCGCGGAGGAGCGCGCGTCCATCGCCCTGCGCTCGTTCGGCGTGGACGCGGGCAGCGTGCACCCCTGGGTGTTCATGGAGGCGGGCTACGACGAGAACGAGCGCGTGCTGTACCTGCTGGACGAGGAGAGCCGCCAGGGAATCGAGGCCATCGACGTCAAGACCGCCGAGCTGGTGGCGGCCAAGCTGCAGGCGGCCGAGGACCCCGCCGCCGACGTGTGGTGCGACAGCGCGGCGCGCGGCATGATCCTCTACTACCAGGAGCAGGGCATCGGCGCGCAGAAGTCGCTCAAGCAGGGCCTGAACGCGCCCAAGAGCCGCATCAGGTGGATGCAGAACCTTACGCGCATAGTCATCGACCCCGACCGCTGCCCGCTCGCCGCCAAGGAGTTCCCCGAGTTCGAGTACGTGTCGAACGGGCAGGGCGACATAACCGAGACACTGCCGAAGGTGAACGACGACGCGATAGACGCGGCGGGCTACGCCGCAGGACTGTGGATAAGGAGCAACCTCTGATGGAGAAGCGAGGCAACACGGGCTACGCCGAGGCGTGGCTGCGCCGCATGGGATACCAGCCGGACACCCGCATGCAGGGCATGGTGGGCGTCTGGTTCGGCTGGTTCGCGGCGAACAACGGCTGGTACCACTACAGCGAGCGGCGCGGCTTCCGCGTGTACAAGCGCGAGCGCGCCAGCCTGCACCCGGCGGCGCTCGTGGCCGACGAGTGGGCCAGTCTGCTCATGAACGAGAGCACGATCATCTCCAGCACGAGCGACGAGCGCCGCGCCTGGATGGCGCGCTACTTCGCCAACCCCACGGCGACGGGCGGCGTCGGCGACGAGGGGCACGAGGACGGCCAGGCCGCGCCGCAGCCGACAGAGGACGGCGACGCGCCCACATCGTTCGCCATGGACAACGCCGACTTCATAGCCCGCGCGTTCGCCATGGGCACGGGCGCGTGGGTCATCGAGCCGCGAGGCGTGACCGACAGCGCCTACACGCCCGACGCCGAGCTGCGCATCGTGCGCTACGACGCCACGCAGATAGTCCCGCTCACGTGGAGCGCCGACGACTGCACGCAGTGCGCGTTCGTGGGCCGCGTGGAGGTCGCCGGGCGCGACTACGACCAGTGCCAGGCCCACGTGCTCAAGGGCGGCACCTACCACATCCTCACGCAGCTGTTCGACACCAAGACGCACAAGCAGGTGGCGGTCGAGGGCATCAGCGCCGACATGGACACGCACTGCACCCGCCCGCTGTTCAGCCTGGTGCGCCCCGCCGTGTCGAACCGCTACTACGACTACTGCGCGATGGGCGCGAGCGTGTACTGCAACGCCGTGGGGGCCATGAAGGTGGTGGACGAGGCCGCCACCTCCCTGCTCGACCACATTCGCGTGGGCCGCCCGCGCACGTTCGTGGACAAGACCCTCATAGAGTCCAAGACCGACAAGGGGCCGGACGGCAGCCTCACGAAGACCTACTACGCCTTCGGCGAGGCCGACGACACCATCTTCAGCATGAACCCCGGCGACGAGGGGTCGGCCAAGATTCAGACCGTTCAGAGCGACCTCAAGGCCGACGAGAACGCCAGCGCCATCAACACGGGCCTGCGCCTGCTGTCGGTGGCGTGCGGCTTCGGCAACGGCTACTTCTCCTGGGAGTCGCACACGGGCCTGAAGACCGCCAAGGAGGTGGCGGCCGACAACTCGCAGCTGATGCGATCCATCCACCGGCACGAGAACGCCCTGCGCAAGTCCATCGTGCGCCTCGTGAACGGCATGGCCGACGCGTGCCGCAGCATCAAGGGCGAGGCCGTGCCCTACGGCGACGTCACCGTGGACTTCGACGACTCCATCATCAGCGACACGCAGAGCGCGCGCGAGATGGCCATGAGCGAGGTCGGCGCGGGCATCATGGCCCCGTGGGAGTACCGCCGCCGCTTCTACGGCGAGACCAGCAACGAGGCCAAGGCCAACGTGCCCGAGCAGCAGGGCGGCGCGTTCGACATGCTGGGCGACGGGCTCGCCTGATGCTGGGGCCGGACTACATAGAGCACTTCACCGATGCGGCGCAGGGGGCCATGGACGAATACACCCTGCGCCTGGTGTGCATCTACGCCGCGCTCATAGGCTCCATCGACTTCGAGGGCGACAGCGCCTACTCGCAGGCCGCCCGCAAGGCGGCGCTTGCCGCCAAGGACGTGCAGAAGGCCATGAACGAGGAGGGCCGCAGAGCCGCGCGCGAGGCTGCCAAGGCTGCGGCCGAGGCCGTGGCCAAGAGCGCCGAGGCCGACCTGGCCACGCTGGGCACGGCCATGGGCGCGCTGTCCAAGACGATGCAGTGGAGGCTGCACAACTCAGCGCGGGCCACGGCGGCGGGAGTGCAGGACGTCGTGAGCCGCGACAACCTGAAGATGCCCGCCAACGTGCAGCGCGCCTACCTCGAAGTCGTGGCGCAGGCCGTGGCTCGGGTGAACTCGGGCATGGCGGGCTACGAGCAGGCCACCCGCGAGGCCGTGCTGAAGCTGGCGCGGCGCGGCGTGTCCGTCGTGGACTACAAGAGCGGGGCGTGGGCGCAGCCCGACGTGGCCATGCGCCGCCACATTCGCACGCAGGCGGTGCAGGCCGGCAGCCGCAACACGCTGGAGCTGCTTGAAGAGACCGGGCACGACCTCGTGCAGACCTCCTCGCACGGCGGGGCGCGCGAGAGCCACGCCAAGTGGCAGGGCCGCGTGTTCAGCCTGTCGGGCAAGTCCAAGAAGTACCCGCCGTTCTACCGCGAGACGGGCTACGGCTCTGTCGATGGCCTGTGCGGCGCGAACTGCAAGCACGACTTCGGCATCTACGTGGAGGGCCAGCAGCTGCGGTACGAGCGCGATCCCGATGGCGGCGACGAGAAGCGCGAGGAGCGATACCAGGCAGAGCAGAAGCAGCGCGAGCTTGAGCGCGGCATACGCGCCGCCAAGCGCGAGGCAACGGCCCTGGAGGCCGCCGGGCTCGACAACACCAAGGAGCGCCTGCGCCTGGGCAAGCTGCAGAAGCGCCAGCGCGAGCACATAGCCGCCCATCCCTACCTGTCCCGCGAGCGCACGCGCGAGGCCGCCGTGGAATCGAAGGAGCGCATCTACCCGCTTGCCACGGACAAGACCTGGGTGCGCGAGAAGTTCATGCCGGGCAAGGGCGCGGGCACCGCCGCAGACGTGAGCCGCCGCGCCGTGAACGGCAGGGCCTACCACGACAAGGTGGCGTCCCTTCCCATCCCGAAGCGCGCAAGCGAGGCCGTGTACGCCGAGAGCCGCCGCATCCTGCGCGACCGCGACGGCACGGGCTACGAACGCATGTCCGTCGTGTCGTGGAAGAAGGGCGAGCGCGTCACCGATACCTTCGGGCACGGCCTGAAGAGCCAGGCGTGCGGCCTGACCGCCAAGCAGGTGGAGGCGTGCAGGCGCACCAAGGGCGGCGTGGTGCTGATCCACAACCACCCCATGAGCTCGCCGCCGTCGTGGACCGACATTCGAACGGTGGCGGAAAACGACTGGGTGCGCAGCTCGGTGGTGGCGTGCCACGATGGTACAATCTACGAAATCAAGGTGACCGACCCCGGCGTGGTGAAGGCGTACGAGAGAATGCGGGAACTGGCGAAGGCCAGGTACCCGAATGCCGACGGCAGGTTCATAGAGGACTGCGCAACCGAAATGCTCTACCAGGCGAACGAGGAGGAGAAATGGTTCAGGCTGACAAAAAAGAAGTGACGCCCGAGGACTGGGTGCTGGTCATCGACGACAGCGCCTCCGAATCGAATGCCGCCGAGAAGCTGACCGAAAAGGAACGCGAGGAGCTTTACGCCGAATGCCGCAAGGTCCTGCGCGAAGAGGGCCTGATGCACTAGGCACCGGCGACAACCGAATAGTGACACGGCTACCGGGCCGCCCACGAACGGGCGGCCTTTTCTTTTGCCTGGCGACACCTCGGGGAAGATGCAGGCACGCGATGGGGCGGCGACAACATGCCCCGCACGCGACCACGGCGACAACGGTGGGCCGTCCAAGCGCGCAGGGAAGCGCGACAACCAAACACGGAAGGAGCAAGCGATGGCTGAAGACAACAAGCCCCAGGGAAACGAGGGCGGCGAAGGCCAGCAGACCGAGCCCCAGAAGGAGGTCGTGTCCTACGCGAAGTACAAGCGCGAAACCGACGAGTACCAGGAGCAGGTGAAGGCCCTCAAGGCCGAGCTGGAGCAGCGCGACAAGCAGATCGAGGAGTTCACCTCCAAGGCGGGCAACGCCGAGGAGCTGCAGGCCGCGCTCGACAAGGCCAAGGCCGACAACGAGGCGTACAAGGCCGACGCCGAGAAGCGCGAGGCCGACATGCGCCGCGACTTCGCCATCGACACCAAGCTGGCGCAGATGGGGGTGCGCAACGCCAAGGCGGCGCGCGCGATCATCCCGAACATCGCCGACGCGAAGCTGGACGAGCAGGGCAACCTAACGGGCATCGACTTCGAGGCCCTGAAGAAGGACAACGCCTACATGTTCACCGACCAGCCCCGCGAGAGCGCGGGCGGCGACCCCAAGGGCGGCGCAGGCTCCGACGGCCTGGCCGACTTCCGCGCAGCTTTCGGACTCACCGACGAATCTTCAAAGGAGTAAATCATGCCAAACAACATCGAACTGCCCAAGGGCTACGAGAACGTGCTCATGGAGGCGTACCGCAAGGAATCCCTGACCGCAGTGCTTGAGAGCGCCGCGCCGCAGGGCAACATCGCGCAGATGGAGCAGCTGGGCGAGTTCTACTACCCCGTCTACTCCATGGGCGGCCTGGGCGACGTGCAGGCCAACGGGCGACTGCCGCAGAACAGCGGCGCGTCCCTGACTTGGAAGCCCATCAGCGCCAACTACGACCGCGGCACCATCCTGGAAATCGACCAGAAAGTGGACGCCCAGTCCTTCAACCTGGCGTTCGGCAACGCCGCCGCGCACTTCAACCGCACCAAGGTGGTGCCCGAGGGAGACGCGTTCGTGTTCTCCACGCTGTGCGCAGGCACCGGCATCACCAAGGAGCAGAAGACCTACGCCGACGGCGCGGACATGCTCAAGGGCTTGAACGCCGCCATGTGCGACATGGACGAGAAAGAGGTGCCGGAAGAGGGCCGCGTGCTGTTCATCACCCCCACCCTGCTGGGTATGGTGAAGGACCTGGACACCACCAAGTCCCGCGAGGCGCTGGACGGCTTCTCCTCCATCGTGAAGGTGCCGCAGTCCCGCTTCTACAGCGCCATCGACCTCTTGGACGGCACCACCAAGGACGAGGAGATCGGCCACTACAAGAAGGGCACCGGCGCGGTGGACATGAACTTCCTCATTGTCCACAAGGACGCCGTGGTGCTGCGCTGGAACTTCGCGCACGGCAAGGTCATCGACGCCGAAGACAACCAGCAGGGCTTCGGCCACCTGTTCAAGTACCGCAAGTACGGCGTGTGCGGCGTGCGCGAGAACCTGGCGCACTACATCACCGCAGGCATGAAGGCCGCGTAGGAAGGAGGCGCGACATGCGCACCGTTGGACTGACCTTCGAGAAGAAGGCCCCGAAGAAGGCCAAGCCCGCCAAGGGCAAGGCGGAAAAGCCCGAGGCGAAGGCCGCAGACGAGCAGCCCGCCAAGGGCAAGGCGGAAAAGCCCGAGGCGGCCGAGGACGATGGAAACTAGAGCCCCGACCCACGAGGACTACCTGGCAGCCGGGCGCGGGGAGCTGTCCGCCGAGGAGTTCAAGGCGGCGCTCCCCCACGCCACGGCAGCCGTGCGCGACCTGATCTTCCCCAACGAGCCGGACGGCTCCGAGGAGTGGGCGCGCGCGGTCATGGCGGCCTGCGAGGTCGACGCCGCGTACGGATGCTCGGGCGGCATCATGGAGGGCGGCGGCTTCACCGTCGGCTCGTTCTCGTGGAACCCCGGTACCGAAGGGGCCAGCACCTACCGCAGCGACATGGAGGCCGCCGTCCGCCGCGAGCTGCTTGGAACGCCGCTGCTCTACGCGGGCATCGGGGGTACCAGATGATGCGGGTGCCGCGCTCGGCGCGGCCCTCCACCATGTCCGTCAAGGTGCCCAGGGAGGGCGGCTACGGCGGCGAGTTCGAGCAGCCCGTCGAGGTGCGCCGCGTGCGCTTCGAGCCCGTCTCGGCGTGGCTCGTGCGCGAGTACGCCCTGGGCGACGGCGCGCAGGGCCTCGTGATAGCGGACGGCGCGGACAGCCCCGGCATGTTCGACGTGCCAGTGGGCAGCCGCGTGAGCATCGACGGGGGCGAGTGGATGAACGTGGCGAGGTGCACGCCCCGCCGCGCGTTCGGCACCCGTCCCCACCACTGGGAACTGGAGGTGAGGTAGCCATGCCCGCAGCAGTTACGGTCGACCTGACCAAGCTCATGAAGCGTTTCAGCGCGAAGGAGCTGGAGGCCAAGCAGGTGAAGTTCGCCATGAGTGTGGCCGAGGACATGAACGCGTTCACGCCAGAGGACACCAAGCGCATGCACAACTCCATGCAGGCCGCCTCCGACTTCAGGCAGGGCCTCGTCATATGGGACGCCGACTACGCCGCCTACGTGCGCGACCTGCCCGACAGCTCCATCAAGCACGGCAAGAACCCGAGGGCCAAGGCCGACTGGCCGAAGGCCGCGAAGGAAGCGCATGGCGAGGACTGGGAGCGCCTGGCCGTCGACCTCCTGACCGAGGGGGCGTGACATGGCCCCGGACGTGATGGAGGCGGCGAAGGCCGCCATAGAGGCCCTGGGCTACGGCCCGGTGCTCCTCACCCGCCTGGCAGCATCGCGCGGCCACGACGACGCGGTGGTGCTGCGGCCCATGCCCACCACCGACGTGGTGCGCCACATGGACGGCACCCGCCGCGTGGGATACGTGCTGCAGGTCATCGTGAAGGACACCTCCGAGGCCAAGGCCATGGGCGACGCCTACGACCTGGCCGACGCGCTGGACGGGGCCGACCTGTCCTCGCCCACAGGCTCCTACGGCTTCACGAGCGCGTCGCTGTACACCGAGCCGCAGGAGATAACGCCGCCCGAGGGCGGGCCGTACCTGTGGGAGTTCCGAATCAAAGCGACCATAACCATAGAGAAGGGATAACGATGGCAAAGAACCAAGACCTGGGCTTCGCGCCCAACTACATGAGCGCGCTGGAGATCGACACCACGCCAGACGCGGCCAGCCCCACGTGGGCCATCTTCTCGCGCGGCATCACCGAGGTGAAGCCGACCACCAACGAGACCACCGAGACCAAGGACTACTACGACGGCTACGGCACTCCCACCGACAAGGTGAAGAGCGTGCAGCCGCAGTACGAGGTCACAGGCGACCGCTGCTACGGCGACCCCGCGCAGGACTTCGTTGCCAGCCTGGCGCTTGAGACCGGCGAGGGCCGCACGGGCCACTTCCGCCACACCGACCCCAACGGCGACGTGGTGGAGGGCGACTGCACCTACCTGGGCCTGACCGTCGGCTCGCAGCAGGGCGCGGCGTCCGACCCCGGCGCGTTCTCCTGCACAATCTCGGGCGCTGGCGCTATGCGCTACATCCCCGCCAACAAGCTCAAGCAGCCCACGGGCGTCACCTGCACCGCGCCGACCGGCCCGGCCGTGGGCAAGTCCATGAAGCTCGCGCCGACCGTCACGCCCGCCGAGGCGAACGCCAAGTGCTTCTTCGCATCGGGCAACACCGACGTGGCCACCGTCGACAGCGACGGCAACGTGACGGGCGTGGCCGTAGGCGAGGCGGTCATCACCGTGCGCTGCGCGTCCAAGCCGAGCATCTGCACGCAGGTGAAGGTCACCGTGGCGGCGAAGTAGCCGCAGGCGACACCAGACATAACCTCCTGGACATGGGGGCGCGGGCTAGTGAGCGGCCCGCGCCCCTTTTCTATGCCCGACGCTCACCGCTCACGAAAGGGGCAACAAATGGAACTTCTAAAAAACATCCGCGCGTACGAGGACGTGTTCTTCGAGGACCCCGAGGAGAACCCCGACACGCCGCGCTTCCGCGTGTGGTTCGACGACAAGCACATCGAGGAGTACCTGGCCAAGGTCGGCAACGCCATCGACCGCGCGCAGGCCAACGAGCAGATGGCCCGCGAGGCCGACACCCCCGAGAAGGCGGCCGAGGCCAACGCCGCGCAGGCCCGCCTCATGAAGCGCACCATCTCGGCGTTCATCGGCACCGAGGGCTGGGAGCAGCTGCTCGCGTGGATGGGCGGCGACGAGGGCCCCATCGCGCCCGAGGAGAACATCCGCATCCTGGGCGAGGTCTTCGCCACGTTCCTCAACATGTTGGCGCGCCACGCGACCAGCGAGCAGCTGATGGCGTGCGGCCTTGCATACAGCGAGCGCGCCGATCAGGTCCAGGCGCTCAACCGCGCCCAGCGCCGCGCCAAGGCCAAGCGCAAGAAGAAGGGCGGCAAGTAATGCTGCCAGCCGCGCTCACGGCCGAGCGGGTGCGGCTGCCCGACGGCACGAGCGCCACGCGCTACCCGTGGAACGGCGAGGAGGTGCTGGTGCGCGACGACGCGCTCACGATCATCCGCGTCATCGAGGTGCTGACCGACGAGGGCAAGTCCGACGACCAGCGCCGGGACGAGTTCCTGGCGCTGTTCTTCGTGGACTGGGCGGACGCGTGGTGTGCATGCGACTACGACGCTGCCGAGTTCGTGCGGATGCGCGACGCGGCGGTATGGGACATGTGCGGGCTCGACCTGACCGGCGACCGCCCGCACGAGACCCCGCTGTGGGACTTGGAGGAGGACGCGGCGCGCATACGCACCAGCTTCCGCCAGGCCTACGGCATCGAGTGGGACGAGGTGCGCGGTCGCATCAGCTTTGCCGAGTTCGTGGCACTCGTGGGCGGCTGCCCGCAGGACACGCCGCTCGGCGCGGCCATCCACTACCGCAACCCGGCGACCAAGCCGAAGCCAACCAAATACAACAGGCAGGAGGTCGAGGCCTGGAACGCCGCCCACAAGGCGTTCGAACTCGGCAAAGGCCGCAGCTCACACGGCTCTGAGGAAGGAAGCGACGCGGCGATGCGCGATGTGTTCGCCGCGCTCAAGAGAGCGACGAGGTGAGCATGGACGGCAACGTCATCATCAAAGCGGTGCTCGACACCGTTGACGTATCCAAGAACATCAAGGCCCTGGAGCGCGACCTCCAGGGCATCTCCTGGAAGAACATAGCCGAGGGCGACGAGAAGGCCGCGAAGCTGTCGTCCTCGTTCAAGAAGGCCGGCACGGCCGCCACGGTGACGCTGACCGCGCCCGTGGTGGCCGCCGGCAAGGCCGTATTCGGCGTGGCCAGCGACTACGAGCAGGCCAACGCCCGCATAGCCGCCGCGTTCGGCGTGTCCGGCGAGGAGGCCGAACGTTTCAGCGGCATAGGCAAGCGCATATACGAGGGTGGCTGGGGCCAGTCCCTGGACGAGGTCAACGATGCGCTGATCCAGTGCAAGTCCACCCTTCGCGACGTGTCCGACGAGGACCTGCAGACCGTCACCACCAACGCACTCATGCTGTCGGACACCTTCGGCGCAGACGTGAACGAGTCCATACGCGGCACCAACGCCCTCATGGAGGGCTTCGGGCTGTCCGCCACCGAGGCCAGCGACCTGCTGACGGCGGGCATGCAGCGCGGCCTGAACTACACCGACGAGCTGGGCGACAACCTGAGCGAATACTCCGTGCGATGGGGCGAGGCGGGAATGAGCGCCAGCGAGTACTTCTCGCTGCTCGAAGCGGGCACGTCCAACGGCGCGTACAACCTGGACAAGGTGGGCGACTACCTCAACGAGTTCCTGACGGCGCTGTCCGACGGCCGCATGGAGGAATCCATCGGCTCGTTCAGCGAGGGCACGCAGGAGGTCTTCGAGAACTTCAAGAACGGCAGCGCCACCGCCGAGGACATGCTGCAGGCGGTGCTGGGCGACCTCACGCAGATGCCAAACGAGTACGACAAGGCCGCGCTGGCCTCCACCCTGTGGTCCTCGCTGGGCGAGGACAATGCCATGGGCATGATCGAGTCCCTGGCTGGCGTGCAGGACAGCTTCGGCGACGTGGCGGGCGCTGCGCAGCAGGCCCAGGAGGCCGCCTCCGACAGCTTCGCCGTGAAATCGCAGGAGGCCATGCGCGAGCTGCAGGGCTCCATCGAGCCGCTTGGCGAGCCGCTGCTCAACATCGCCACCAACGTGGCGGGTGTCGTCAAGTCGTTCTCCGAGTGGTTCGCCGGCATCGGCGAGGGCGGCCAGACCGCCGTGCTGGCGATCGCCACGATAGCGGCCGCCATAGGCCCCGTGCTGTCGACGGTCGGCACCGTCGTGGACACCGTGCCGAAAATCGGAGCGGCCTTCCAGGTGGTCGGCAAGCTGGGCACCGGCGCGCTGGGGCTCATAGCCGCGCACCCCGTGGTAGCGGCCATAGCGGCCATCATCGCCGCCGTGGTGCTGCTGTGGAACAACTGCGAGGAGTTCCGCGACGCGGTGACCGCCGTGTGGGATGCCGTGTGCGCCGCGTTCGAGGCGGCCATCCAGGTGGCGGGCGACGTGGCCCAAAGCGTCGGCGAGTTCTTCTCGCAGCTCGGCGAGAAGCTGGGCGGCGTGTGGGACGGCATCTGCTCCACGGTGCAGGGGGCCATCGACGCCATAGCCGGGTTCTTCCAAGGCCTGGCCGATACCGCCTCGTCCATCTGGGACGGCATCTGCAACGTGGTGCAGGTCGCCGTGATGCTGCTGGGCGAGATTCTGAACCTGGCCATCGAGACGCTGCTCATACCCTGGAACTTCATCTGGGAGAACTTCGGCGAGCAGCTGACGGCGGCATGGGACGCAATCTGCGGCGCGGTGGGAGGCTACATCGACGCGGTGAGCCAGGTCATCACCGACGTGGTGACGGCGCTCTCCGAATGGTGGGGCGCGACGTGGGAAGGCATCAGCGGCACCGCCAGCGCCATATGGGAGGCCATCTACGGCGCGGTGAGCGCGTACATCCAGTACGTCAGCGACGTGATAGGCGCGGCCCTTGGGGTCATCCAGGGCGTGTGGGACACGGTGTGGGGCGCGGTGAGCTCCACCGCCTCCAGCATATGGGATGCCATCAGCTCGACGATAGGCGCGGCCATCAATGCCATCAGCTCCACCATATCGGCGGTGCTGTCGGCAATTCAGGCGGTGTGGGACTCCATATGGGGGGCCGTGAGCAGCACGGCGTCGAGCGTGTGGGGCGGCATCAGCTCCACCATATCCAGCATCGTGAACGGCATCCGCGACACGATCTCCAGTGTGTTCAACGCCGCCAAGGACACCGTGAGCAGCGTGTGGAACTCCATCAAGAGCGCCATCGAGACGCCGATACAGAACGCCCGCGACACCGTGCGCAACGTCATCGACTCCATCAAGGGGTTCTTCAACTTCTCGTGGTCGCTGCCCCACCTGAAGCTGCCGCACCTGTCCATCTCCGGCAGCTTCAGCATCGCCCCGCCGAGCGTGCCGCACTTCGGCATCGACTGGTACGCCAAGGGCGGCGTGTTCAACGGCCCCAGCGTCATCGGCGTCGGCGAGGCGGGCCCCGAGGGCGTGGTGCCGTTCAACGAGCGCGGCGCGCGCCCGCTGGCCGAGGGCATCGCCAAGTTGCTCGACGGCAAGGGCGGCGCGGCCCATGGCGACACGAACGTGACAATCAACCTGTACGCGACCGTGCGGGAGGAGGCCGACATCGAGAAAATCTCCCGCCAGATAGCCAAGGAAATCAAACGGCAGGAGTGCTTCGCATGATATACAACGGCTTCGACTTCGCGCCGTGGTTCGACACCCGGCTCGTGACCCGCTCGCTGCTGCCCGAGTACGAAATCGCCACGCGCGACGTGCCCGGGCAGCCCGGCTCGCGCTTCATGCGCGCAGAGCTGAAACCCCTGACGATAGACGTGGCGGCGGCCTGGAGGGCGCGCCCCGCCGACGACATGGCGGCCCTTCGCCGCCTCATGGCCTCGCGCCTGCTGTGCCTCAAGGAGGCCGAGCTGTGGCTGGACGACGAGAGGCACCTGGGCCTGCGCTACATGGCCGTGCTGACCTCGCCGGGCGCGCTCGACACGTTGTGGCACACCGGCGAGGCCACGCTGACGTTCACGGCATACGACCCCGTGGCCTACGGGGCCGAGGGGCGCGCAACCGTGTCGGGCACCTCGGGCGTGCAGGTGGGCGGGACGTTCCGCACCTACCCCACCGTGACCGTCAGGCCCGGCGGCAGCACGTCGGCGCTGCGGCTGACGAACATGGGCACGGGCGAATTCGTGCAGATCGACAAGGCGGTGACGGCATCGAGCGCGGTGGTCATCGACATGGCCGCCCCGCAGGCCACGGTGGACGGCAGCCCCGCGCCCGTGACCTTCGAGAGTGACTTCTTCCCGCTGGAGCCGGGGGCCAACAGCCTCAAGCTGTCCAGCGGCACCGCGACGGTACAGTGGACGGAAAGGTACGTGGGCTGATGATTCTGTGGGCATGCGACCGCTGGGAGGCGTACAAGGGACCCATCAAGACGTTGTTCGAGTGCGAGGACACGCGCGAGGTCAACGGCGAGAACGCCCTGAGCATCACAACGCTGGCGCGCCTGGACAAGGGCGACCGCCTGGTGTGGCGCGACCTCAAGGGCCGCTGGCACGAGAACATCGTGGACGGCGTGGAGGAGGAGCGCGCGAGCGCGGGCATCCTCTACACGTACTACTGCCCGACCTCGGCGCAAATCGAGCTCCTGGGCGACTACCTGGAGGACAAGCGCCCCTACGACGTGAGCGCCTACGCCGCGCTGGCCTCGGCGCTGTCCTCCTCGCGCTGGCAGGTCGGAACCGTGGCCGACCTCGGGCAGGCCGGCACGAACTTCTACCACACCAACGCATGGGCGGCCATCCACGACGTGGCAGACACTTGGGGCGGCGAGCTGTCGTTCGAAATCCAGGTGAGCGGCACCAAGGTGACCGCACGCCGCGTGTGCATGGCCAAGCAGGTCGGCGAGGACAACGGCAAGCGTTTCACCTACGCCAAGGACCTCGTGAGCGTCAAGCGCAGCGTGGACGAGGGCAACGTGTGCACCGCCCTGTACGGCTACGGCAAGTCCCTGCAGACCGCCGACGAGGACGGCAACCTGACGGGCGGCTACGACCGCAAGCTGACCTTCGGCGACGTGAACGGCGGGCAGAACTGGGTGGGGTCGGCCGACGCGCTGGCGCGCTGGGGACGGCCCGACGGCAAGGGCGGCAAGGCGCACGTGTTCGGCGACGTGGAGTTCTCCGACTGCGAGGACGCCGCCGAGCTGAAGAAGCTCACCGAGGCGCAGCTGGCGCAGTCGTGCGTGCCCACCGTGTCCTACACCGTGGACGCCACGGCGCTTGCGCGCGCCGGCGAGGGTTTCGAGGGCGCGGACGAGGGCGACCTGGTGACCGTGGTAGACAAGGTGTACGACCCGCCGCTGCGCGTGCGCACCCGCATCACCAAGGTGGTGGAGGATCAGCTGCGCCCCGGCGAGGTCACCTACACGTTCGGCAACTACCAGACCGTGGCCGAGCTGATGGCCGCCCAGAAGTCCAGCGCAAAGAGAACGGCTTCGAGCATCCGCGCCACCGTGGCCGACGCGGTAAACGCGTCCAACAAGGCATCGACCGGCAAATGGGGCGAGAGCCTGGCGGCCTCCGAGAAGCGCCAGGAGGCGTTCGCCAGGGAGCAGGGCGGCGCGGCCAAGGACTACACCGACGAGGTGAAGGACGCGCTTGACAAGGCCCTCAAGGAGTATGCCGACAAGGGCGACACCACGCTGGAAGAGGCGCTGAAGAAGTACTCCGACGACGGCAACCTGTCCCTTGAGGAAGTGCTCAAGCTCTACACCGACACCACGGTGGAGCAGAGCGAGAGCGTGCTCAAGCAGATAGACGAGGCCAACAAGGAGTACCTGGAAGGCGTCACCGGCTCGCTGGACGAGCGCCTGACGAGCGCCGAGAGCGAGGTTGATGGGCTGCAGAACCAGCTCGATCAGCTGCCGACGGATATCCGCAAGAAGATCGTGGAAATGCTCAACAGCGAGATAAACACCACGGGCGGTTGGGTGTACGAGGAGCCCGGCCAGGGCATCCTCGTGTACGACAAGAAGCCGGAGAACGCGACCAAGTGCGTGAAGATAGGCGGCGGCGTCATCGGCGTGGCCAACTCCAAGTACTCCAGCGGCGCGTGGAAGTGGCGCACGGCCATAACCGGCGACGGCGTGACCGCCGACGAGCTGACCACGGGCCGCATCAAAGGCGGGAACTCGTACTGGGACCTCGACAGCGGGGCCTTCTACCTGCGCGACGGCTCCATCTTCATGACCGACAGCAACGGCAACAGGGTCTATATCAACGCCACCAACGGCTTCCAGATATACGACAAGAACGGCTCCATCATCGCGGGCACCGTGCTGGTGGGCAGCACCTCCATGTTCCGCTGCAACATGGTCGGCACGTCATCAACCAACTACATCACCACCGGCACGACGACGAACAACCACCCGGGAGCGTCGTTCGTGAACGGCTCGACCGAGTACTGCACCATCGAGGCCGTCCACGCGAAGGACAGCCCCACGGCGAGCTCGACCGACGGCGTGGGCATATCCGCCTGCGGCTACGGCTTCCTGGCAGTCAACCGCTACTACCGCCAGACGTGGCTGACGACCCCCTACTACGCGGGCTACATGAGCCATCCCGACGAGCAGCTGTACATGAAGAGCGGCAACAGCAACGCGGGCGGCTCGGCGTACGTGAAGCTGCAGGAGAACTCCAGCAACTACGTGTACCTGGATAGCAGCCGCGCAGACATTGGGTCGTCGGGTACCGCCAGGATACTCGCCCCGAAGTTCGCCATAGGAACCAGCCCGAGCAGCGGCGGCACCTACGGGTACACGGGTTCCACGCAGTTCATCGGGTGCATCACCAACAACGGCAACAACTGGAAGTGGGGCACCATCAACGTGGTGAACGGAATCATCACCGGCATGAGCAGCATCACGGGAAACTAGACCAGCGAGAGAGGAAACGGAATGTTCTACCACCTTGTGCAGCAGCCCGAAGCGCCGCAGGCGCTCGACGGCGCGCCGAAGCCGCCCGAGGCGCTTCCGGTGTTCGAGTGCATCAGCGACCCGGCCACGGCGCGGGCCATCGTGGAATCGGAAGACGTGTTCGAGTTCGACGGCAAGGGCGGCTTCACGCTCGTGTCCAGCCCCGTGGCCGTCATGGACGCGGAAGGCGGCGAGGCCAACGCCGTGGACTTCTCGGCGCTCACCGACGAGGAGATATGCGGGGTCCACAGAGCGCAGCCCGGCGACATATCGCGGACACTTGCGGCCGAAGGAAAGGAATGAGGCATGGCAACGCACGAGCTTACGCTCAACCTCAAGAAGACCAACATAGCGCCGCCCGTCATCACCGTGCACCAGGGCGACAGCGCCGAGGTCCTGAAGGCCGCCATCTACGACGGCGACAAGAAGGCGGCCCTGACGGGCTGCAAGGTGCACCTCATGGCTGCGAAGCCCGACCACACCTACGTGGAGCAGCAGTTCACTGGCATCAGCGACAACATGGCCACCGTGACGGTCAACCCCGCCGTCTTCGGCGTGGCCGGGCTGCTCAAGGTGTGCTACGTGCGCGTGCGGAACGCGGCAGGGCTGGACGCCACCACCGAGAACGTCCTGGTGAACGTGCTACCCTCGGCGAGCGCGTCGGGCGAGATATCCGGCCCGTACGTCGATGCGGTGGAGGCGATCATCGCGAACCTCGAAGGGCAGCTAGCCGACGTGAGCGCGCTGAACGCGCAGATGCAGAAGGCCGAGGCCTCCCGCGCGAGCGCGGAAAACCAGCGCACCACGAACGAGAAGGCACGCCAGACCGCCGAAACCAAGCGCGCAGAGGCCGAGAAGAAGCGAGCCACGGCGGAAAGCGACCGCGTGACCGAGGCGTCGCAGCTGAAGACGGCCTCGCAAGCCGCCACGGCTGCGGCAAACGGCGCGGCCTCGAACGCCGACGCGGCGGCAAACACCGCCCTGCAGATAGCCAACAGCGTGGCGCAGGGCAGCGCGGGCAGCTCGGACATGGCCAAGCAGAAGCAGCAGATAGCCGACCTGTACGGCAAGCTGGCCGACGCCACGGACGCGTTCATCTACGACGACGGCACCGTGTACTGCCCCGCCTCCAAGGCCAGTGCATCTGGCAGCACCATCACGTTCGGGAGCACCTGCACGGCGTCCGGCACAACCCTCAACCTCAAGTAGAAAGGCAACGAAATGGCACAAGCGAAAACCCTGTCGGTGGGCGGCATCGGCTACGAGGTCATCGACGATACCGCGCGCAGCAACGCGCAGACGGCGCTCAACAACGCCGAGTACAACCGCCAGGGCCAAATCGGCAAGTACGGCGGGCAGAACATCGCCACCATCCTGGCGGGAGAGATCGGCAGCGGCAGCGTGTACGACGCGCTGCATAAGCGCATCGCCGCCGCGAACTTCGCGGGCCTGCGCGTTGGCGACTACCTGGACGTGCCGCTTGTGAGCGCATCCGCCGTCACCACACAGCAATCTGTGCGGTTCCTGCTTGCCCACATCGACCCGTACTACTGCTGCGGCGACAGCTCCAAAGGCCACCACATCGCCTTCGTGGCCTCCGCGCCCATCGCCGTGGCCAAGACCGTGACCGGCGTTGCCAACGACAGCTACCTGATGTGGAACACTGCGAACACCAACCAGGGCACCGCAGACGTGAAGAACCCGTACCTGAACAGCAACCTCAAGGCGTGGGAGACGGCCTTCGAGGCGTGCCTGCCCGAGGGGCTGACCAAGTACCTGCTCACCCAGCGCGTGCTGCTTGAGGAGCGGTACAGCGCCAGCGGCGCGCTCAACGACTCCAACTCGTGGAGCTGGCAGGATATCGGCAAGGTGTTCTCGCTGTCGGAGATGGAGGTGTACGGCTGCCCGGTGTGGGGCACCAAGGGCTACAGCGTGGGCTTCGACTGCCAGTTTGACCTGTTCCGAGACACGGCGCACCGAGTCAACGGAAATCGGTACTCTTGGTGGCTGCGTTCCGTTGCGTCGGGCTCCGCGTCCAACGTGTGCTATGTCAACAACAACGGCAATGCCAACTACAACTCGGCGACGAACGTCTGGGTTCGCCCCCGCCCCGGATTCCATTATTGCCAGACCGAGTAGGCCCCAGAGCCGAAAGCAGAGCGCGAAGAGGAAGGAAGGCGCGACCGTCGGGCATGCGCCCGTAAATACGCACCCCGCGAGGGTGGCCGGACGCTGCTTGCATGGAGC